>Ga0307509_10002405_pt1 | contig 30322 bp, 31 predicted proteins | sample 10_EM_MG_FD_202245 | JGI IMG/M metagenome (GOLD analysis project Ga0307509, IMG submission 202245) | Populus trichocarpa ectomycorrhiza microbial communities from riparian zone in the Pacific Northwest, United States - 10_EM | ecosystem: Host-associated > Plants > Roots > Unclassified | place...
GTAGTTGGTGTTCCCGCACAGATGCGTGTATGCCTGGAACTGGGTCACCATGTTCTCGCGAGCGAGGTCTGCACATCTGACCCAGTCGCCGTCCTCCCAAGCTCCCAGGATGTCCAGCAATACCGAAAAGTCCGACGCCTTCCACCTGTACATCAGGTAGCTGAACTTCAGTGCTCCGATGGCAGCCTTGACGCGCTCCAGCCCCATGTCACCGCGCAATGCCGGCGACTTGAACAAGCGGTGGATGAACGCCATGTCTCTTGCGTTCATGTACTTCGTCAGCAGCACCAGCGACTCTGTCGCATAGTCGAACGTCTCTCGTACCGAGGCTGCCAGCTTGTCGATTTCCGCCCAGGTCCGGTACTCGATGTCCACCTTGATGTGCGACCCTGGAATCACAGTGTGGATCAGGAACACCTCGGCCTCGGGGCTTTGTCCTGTCAGTATCGATCTGTCCGGGCTCAGCACTCTGTAGTGACGTTGTGGCGCGATCTCTTTCTCTTGAAGCAGCGTATCAGTGATCACGTGGACGTCCACGTCAGAGTATCGATTCCCAATGCCTTCGATGAGCGATCCGCCAGCGAACGCCGAGTCGCCCTCGCGAAGATATGCGTTGTCCAGAACGAACTGCCGCGGCAGTACAACGCTCCCACCAAGAAGCGAGAAGTCACCGGTATCAAGCGTCGATGCGCCATCAAGCATTGCAAAGCACCTCACAAGTTATGTCCTGCAACCCAGCTCCAGCTGCGGCCCATCGTTCGTTCACCTCTCCCACAGCCTTTGCGTCCAGCATCGCAGTGGCGCCAACCCTGTCGTGCTGTATCAACTCAGCCGCCACGCTCAGGGCGTCCCAACTGCAACGCCCAATTCCTACTTCACCGAGGCCTGCCAGCACGCTCGACAGAGGCAGTCTGTCCCCGCTGCTGAACGCGTGTAGGACAGCTCGCGCACCGTTCGAACGCCTCATGGCAGATCCGAGCCTTTCCACCACTTCTCCAGGATGCACGCTGTGTGCTTCCGTCTGGTCCTCGGCCGCGGTACATACCCGCCACGATTTGTCCATGCACAGAGACGCCGACTGCTTGGCCGCATCTCTCGTCTCCTCAAGCAGAAGACCCATCGCCACCGGATCCATTAGGATGCCCAGTTCACGGACGAGATCGGCAGGTTCGTCTGGTGTATGCACGAAACCCAGCATGCGGTTGTGCATCCGAACCACCGTCCGTAGATGCTGCTCAGTCCGTCGTTCAGCGTGGGCTGAACCCTTCAGCTTCCAAAGCTTGACCGAAGCTGGCACTGGCCCGGGATTGCCGTCCCGCAGGACCACTAGCAGCGAGTCGCTCTTCGCATTCACCATGTTGGTGAGAACCACTCGGTCTGTTGTAGCCGCGTTCCACTGGAACCTCCACATGTGATGTGCGGCGTTTCTGCTCACCGGTACGGGCACTTGTGCGATCGGGGCAAAGCCCTGATCCGCCAAGAACGAGAGTGCCTTCCAGCTTAGTCTGCGTGCGAGCAGCTCAGGCTTCAGCAGCAAGAAGGTGTGTCCATACAAGAAGCTTCTTGTCTCACTGCCGAACACCTCAAGGATGACGCGCCATGCTTCCTCTGGGACGAAGTCGTCCTTGTACGCCATCACCTTGTTGGGCTGCATCGTCAGTCGATCCAAGTGACTCGCGTACGACTTCACCATCACACAGCCTCTGTCATCTTCGAAAGACGCGTGTCCAGCGGGTCGTAATAGAACATCATCGACCTCGGAGACACGTCTTTGCACGCCTGTTCAAGCCCTTCGAGTCGCCTCATGCTGCATCGCTCAGCTGCGCGGATGGACTTGAGCGCTGCCAAGGTCTCGTCGAGGTCATCGTTGACGACGTGGTAGTGGTGCTCGTCGACGTAACTCAGGTCCTGCAACGCCATCTGCTTCTTGATGTGCAGATCTACGCCAGATTCGGTTCCCCGTTCCTCCAGGCGCCTCATCAACTCCGAAAAGCTCGGCGGAACGATGAATATGCCAACGACCTGCTTCTTGAACTGCCTACGAAGGTTGATGTAGAGCTGGGGCGTGTAGTCGAACACCAGGTCGCGACGATTTGCGATGGCCTCACGCAGTGGCGCCATGGGCGTTCCGTAGTACTTTCCTTCCGACGGATTGACCCACTGCGCGAACTGATCCTGACGCACCATCACCTCGAACTCAGCTTGGCTTACGAAGCGGTATAGCCCGCTCTCGTCCACAGCCGCTGCCGGCCGCGGGGCCCTTGTTGTCAAGTTCGGCACGTAGCCGAGATCTGGGCAGTCCTTCAACCACCTCTTGATGAGTGTCGTCTTACCCGTTCCGCCCGGACCTGACACCACCAGGAATAAGCTACTGCTCGGCGCCCTGAAGTCGACTTCGACCTCTCTCGAGGTCACTGCTTCCCTACGCATGGATCTCTTTACTCCCCGCGCGGACCTGCGCACCCATCACCCACGTCCTTACCCGCGCGGCGATCAACTCCGGCGTCAGCCCGAACTCGCGCATCAGGTCCTCGACATCCCCAACCGGCGCGAACACGCCTGGCACGCCGATACTCATCATCGGTACTGGCGCGTTGCGCACCACCGCTCCTGCCACTGCGCTGAACAACCCGCCCTCCACTTGGTGGTCTTCGACACACACGATCCTTCCCGTGTCTCGCGCGGCCTGCACAATGGCTTCCACATCCAGTGGCGACACGGTCGACATGTTAAGAACGCGGCTGTTGATGCCCACGCCATCCAGCAAGGACGCCGCCTCCAGTGCACGATGCGTTGTGCACCCCATCCCGACCAGCGTGACGTCCGTCCCGTTTCGCACCATCGTTGATTGCCCGAACTTGAACACGTGGTTCTCCGGCAGCAGTCTCGGAACCAGCACCCTGTTCACCCTGATGAACACGGGCCCCACGTACGCGTGAGCCGCTTTCACTGCGAGAGCTGTCTCGACGTCATCGCAGGGCGCTACAACCTTGAGGTTCGGCAGAACCCTTGTCCATGCCAGATCTTCTACTGCGTGGTGCGTGGCTCCAAGTGACCCGTATGAGAATCCGGGACTGAAACCGCACAGCTTGACGTTCGCCCTCGAGAGCGCGATGTCTACCTTCACCTGCTCCAATGCTCTTCCTGTCAGGAAGCAAGACGCCGCGCATACATACGGAATGAGGCCTGCGTTGGCCAGCCCTGCTGCCACGCCAACCATGTTCTGCTCCGCGATGCCCACGTCGAACAGCCTGTGCGGGAACTCCGCAAGGAAGGGGCGCGAGTTGGTGGAAGCCATCGCGTCGTTCAGCACAATACAGACTCGTTTGTCTGCCCTTGCGAGTTCGAGCAATGTCTCCGCGAACGCCTCTCTGGCATCAACCAATTGCTTCATGACTTTCCTCGCCTCGCAGCAACTCGTTCAATGCACTTTCAGCCTCTGACGGTGATGGCAGTTTGTGGTGCCACTCCGCCTTACCCTCCATGAAGGACACCCCTTTGCCCTTTACCGTGTTCGCGATGATGCATGTCGGCTGAGATCGCCTCAGGGGCAATCGCGAGCAGCATTCATGAATTGCTGCGTGGTCGTGCCCATTGATCTCTTCGACAGCCCAACCGAACGACTCCCACTTTTCCTTGAGCGGTTCCAACCTGATCACGGCTTCCGTGCTTCCGCCCTGCTGCAACCTGTTGCGATCGACAATCACCGTCAGGTCGTCCAACTGCTTGCTGCTTGCCAGCATGGCCGCTTCCCAGTTGCTGCCTTCTTGCAACTCACCGTCGCCCACCAGGACAAAGGTCTTGCTACCGGTCGCGTGCAGCTTCGATCCCAGTGCGCACCCCACCGCAAATGGCAACCCATGACCCAGCGCGCCGGTGCTGGTCTCAACTCCTTGGATTGCCGACGATGGATGCCCCCCAAGTCGACCCCCCGTTCTCCCGTACCGGGTCAGTTGATTCTTCTGCCACCAACCGAGCTCGATCAGCACCGTGTACAGAGCTAGAGCGGCGTGACCTTTGCTCAGGACAAATCTGTCGCGGTCTGGATGCCCAAGATCCTCTTCGGGAAATCTCAAAATTCCGAGGTACAGCGTGCTAATCAGGTCAATCGCCGAGAAGTCAGGCCCCAGATGGCCGAACTTGCTGTCTCGCGTCACTTCCACACAGCGCACTCTTGCTTTCGTCGCGAGCGCCTGCGCGTGTTTCGGCGAAAAGTCTCCTCGCGTTCTCGTCCTACCTTGCATTCCACCGTCCATTCGTCGTTCTTTTCGAGCGTACTGCCCCGCCGCGAGCCGCCGCAGCTGCCTCTTCGCGGCTTCCTACTTCCCGGGTGTGTGACTCGATGATGACAGGTAGCACGCGGAGAAATCATGCTGAAAAAGGCGGGTTATGCACCACATTGAGCCTGTAACTCAGCCCCTCAGCGGTCTTGACTCTCACTGCCCTGCCCGCACCGGATTTCATGTACCACCAATCAAGCCGCGCACTTCGGTGACCGTTGGTCCTCTCCGCGCGCTCGACTTGACTCGACTGCTGTCAGGCTAGACTCAATGTGACCTGAGCTTTGCTTCCAGCGCGGGTGCGAGCTGCAGGCCGCCGTTCTGCTTGAACCGGGCCCGTAGCTTGCTCGATGGTCCGTGTAGGTCCTCCCCGATCATGCGCAAGAGCATGCGCAACATCTCGCCGGGTGTCATCGGTGCGGGTGCGCCATCGAGGCGGATGAACGCTGGCCGGAGGGTCATGCCGCCAGACTTGAGTCGGTACATCAGCACTACCCAGTGCCCGGCGACCCCACGTGAGCCCTCCAGAGCCTGCGCAAAGGTCTGGGTGAAGCCCAGGTAACGGGCGCACGCTGCGAGGGCCGTCTGCCCCTCTGGCGAGGCTCCTGTCGCACGGGCATGGGAGGCGATCATCGCCGCGGCGCCGGCGGCGTCCGTCACAGACGCCAGGTCTTTACCTGCCGCAGCGAACAGGGGTCGCGCCTCCTCCTCGGTGAGCTTCCCGTACAGTACCCAAAGGGTGCCGGTGTCGACTAGGTAGAAGAAGGTGTTGTCCATGCGCGCAGACGGATGACTGAGCCATATTTTCACTCGTCGCGCTTCGCGCTGAACCATCGCTTCCACGTGCGTCTGCCAGCAGCAAGACCCCCACGGCGATCAAGGTCGCTGATTGCCAGCATGGCCAGGCCAGCTCTACCGTACCGTTCTGCTATCGGCCGATGATCTTTCGTCGACGCTCTTCGCTGACCGACCTCCACGCCAGGAAGTCGATCCTACGTCCGACGCGCAGGTGGAATCCCCTGCCTGCCGCAGCGCCACTATCTCCCGCGGTGTAGCGCGACAACGAGACCGTGCGTTCCATCAGTTCCGAGAGGGTTGCACTCACCTTCTTGTTGTCCCAGTCCCAGAAGTCCATGCCATCACCCAACTCTTCCTTCCAGGCCTTGACGTGATGCGCTCCTGCGTCGAACCCGCTTCGTGGATGCATCAGTTGCACGTCGTGCTCGTCGCACCACTGCCTCACTCCATCCACGGTCGCCAGCAAGTTCTTCGGCACTTTGAGAAACGACGGGCGGAACCCGAATGAGTCCGGCTCCAATCCGTCTGTTGCCAGCCGCAGGAAGCTGGCGCTGAGCAACTCCTGCGGTCCCTCGCGCGGCGCCAGCCGGGCGAAGGTGGCGCCTGTCGCGGTGTCAATCAGAAGTCGCAGCACCAGGTCGCTTCCGTAGACTGCCGCTCCTCCGCCACACAGATGGGCCGCGTGTTGGGCGATCTTCGCTATCTCGAAGTCGCTCTCGCCATCGTCTTCCGTCCAGTCCGACGCCTCAATGGCGTCAATGACCTTGCGCTCGATGGCTTCCCACGTGTGCCGCTCTGCGAACCACTCCTTCCGCACCCCCATATCGCTCAGCAGTTCCTCTGGCGTCTTCGACCACTCCTCGATGAACGCTATCCTTTGTTCCGCAACCGTGCCGCGGCAGTAGGAACCGTCCTCCTGCCGGCGAAGGGAATCCACGAAGAACGCCAGCAGCATGAACTCTTCGCCAGCAGCACGCTTGACGTTCAGCGCCGCCTTTGCAGCCAGCGCATCCTGTCGGGCTTGCTCTACCCCTTGCGCATGTGCGTTCGTCATCACCACGCTCTCAAGCGAGACGATGTCGAGATGGCGTAAATGCCATACCCCGTGCAAGCTCTCTCGGGTGATGGCTTCTGGCACCTCCATGTGACGGCGAAGCGACGCGTGCAGGTCCATCCGCAGCTCTCGGGCCTCGTCCAGCACCTCTAGCGTCACACCCAACGGTACCGCCTCATTCGGATCCAGCCAGCCATCGTCCTTACCACGCTCGAACTTGTCGTCCACGCAACCGAGCGCGTTCTCGGCAACAGCCACCACGAGGTTCAGCGCGCATCGCTTCAAGAGGTCCTGAAAGGCACCGCTGTCCTCCACTCCGACGACGCGCTCGATCGTCAGAACCAGCCGCGGCAACCGATCACTGCGGCTCTTGGAACGCCCCACCCCGAACCGCAGCGCCACCTTGAGTCGAAAGAGCGCCAGCGGAACTCTCTTCGTCTCGTAGCCTTCCTTCCACTCTCTCCAGCCGATGTAAGTTGCTGGTTCGACCAGAACGAGGTCCCCTTCGTCTCGCCGCCGGTACGGCTTGAGCGGCATCCCCAAGGTCTCCTGCAGCGCCTTCGCAAGGTGCTCATACCCTGCACCGCCACGCCGTTGGGCTTGGCCATGGATCTTCGCCATCAGTGCGTCGAGATCACGGATCGAGATCGGAAGGTCGCGCACATGCATCTGTGCATCGGTGCGAATGGCGTACTCGCTCTCATCTCCGTGTTCGTTGCAGACCAGCCGGTCGCCTCGCGTGTTCAGGAACTTGGTGAGCAGACTGGTATGCACACGCTTGGCAAGGTCGACCCATGCGGGCGGCACCCCGCGCAACATGAATTCGTTGCGCAGCCAGTCCACGTCGACATCCTGCCTGTCCCGCCTCAACCGTTCGATGCGTCTTTCCAGGAAGTCGCTCACGTAGCGATCGTCGCCGCCCTCGCCTTCCGTCGCCTTCCGTGCCTCACCCGCTGCCACGCCACCCGCTTCACGCCCTGCCATTTGCCTCACCTCCTCCCAGATCCTCCGACACCGTCGGTGCGCGCAATTTGATCCTCACATCTAACTCCTGTTCTGTCGCCCACCCCATGGGCGACTGATCCAACTATCAGCGTAACCCACCGAGTAGCCGCAGTAAGTCGCGCTCCGCGTCTGGCGCCAAGCCTCGGCACGCGGCGGGGGTTAACCAAGGTGGGCATCCACCCAGCCTCGCCTGAGGAGGGCACGCGCTCGTTGCTCGGTCATCGGCGACAGGGCGAAGGACAACGACCTCATCGACTGTCAACGCTTTACCTTCTCGGGCCGCCTCGTATTCGGCGACACTTGCGCAGTTTAGGTCGCGAGGTCTTCGGCAGCTCATTGACAGCGAAGGCAGGCGCCAACTTTGTGGGGAGCATCAAACTGCTGCACTAGCGCCTGCCCACAACACTGGGACACGCTTCTTGGGCGACCGCACCGATGCGCGCTCAGCCTCCCACGTGCTGTTCGACAATTCGGTACCCGACACCCGGCTCAGTCATCAGCAACTGCGGGTCCGCGGGGTTCTCCTCAAGCTTGCCACGAAGTTGTGCCATGTAGAGCCGCAGGTAGTGTGTGTGCTCGGTGAACTCCGCGCCCCACACATCCATCAGGAGTTGTCTGTGCGTGACCACCTGGCCCGCACTGCGCACCAGGCGCGCCAACAAGTTGAACTCTGTGGGGGTCAGATGTACTTCGTTTCCGCCGAGAACGACGTCCCGCGTCCCCAGATCGATGCTCAGTGCACCAAGGCTGTATTGCGTTACCGCCGGCGTGATGGACGTGCCACGGTGTCGCAACCCCACACGCATCCGGGCCAGCAATTCTCTAATGCTGAACGGCTTGACCAGGTAGTCGTCCGCGCCGGCGTCTAGCAGGCGTACCTTCTGCCCGTCGCTCTCGCGGGCCGAGGTGATGATGAGCGGCACTGCGTGCTTCTTCCTGAACTCAGCCAGCAGCTGCTCGCCATCGCCGTCGGGTAGGCCGAGGTCCAACAGCACCATGTCCACGGGTGCGCAACCTTGAGCTACTCCCGCGCCTAGTCCTCTGAGAAGGGCGAAACCTTCGCTCAGGCTCGCCGCGGTGAAGACTTCATAGCCTTCGGCCGTGATCGCGTCCCGCAGAGTGCGGCTCAGTTCCCGATCATCCTCGACTAATAGGACTCTCAACGTCATCTCCGTGCCCCGCTCATCGCGCCATTGTCGCCTTCGACAGCCGGCGCCTCTTCCTCGGGAAGCCAGCACTCGAAACTGGATCCGCCGTGAGCACGTTGACGCAGCCTCAACTCGCCTCCGTGGGCACGTGCAATCGCGCGGCAGACTGCCAGGCCCACCCCGGCGCCGCGTTGAGCCGCGCTGTTCGTACTGCTCGATCGCCAATCTCCCCGCTGGAACACGTCGAAGATCTTCTCTCGCCATGCAGGCTCAACGCCTGGACCGCGATCGCGCACTGCGAAAACGATGTATCCCCGCTGCTTACGCACCGTCAGTTCCACCGGCGCCGGCGCGTTGCTGTACTTCAGTGCGTTGTCCACGAGGTTCTCGAGCATCTGCGAAAACAGAACGGCATCGCAGCGCACCAGTGGCAGACCAGGTTCAGACCACACCTTAAGGCGCCGATCTGGGTCGTGCTTGCGCGCCCTTCCGATCGCTGTACCTGCCAACTCGTCAGCCGACTCCCAATCCACGTGGAGCTTGACCCCGGGCGCGTCGAGCCTCACCAACTGCAAGGTGTTGTCCGTCAAGCGGCTCAACTGGCGTGTCTCAGAAACGATGGTGTCGGCCAGCCGCTCCCGTTGCTCTGGGGCGAGCTTCTTCCCGACGTCTCTCAGCGACGACGCGGCGCCCATGATGGCCGCGAGTGGTGTCCGGTAGTCGTGCGAGATCGCCGCCAGCAGCGCATTGCGGACTGCCTGGCCATGAGCATGTGCCTGGGCGGCATCAGCCTCTCGCTGAGTCTCCGCGCGGTGCAGCAATTGCCCTACTTGGTCGCACAGTGCTTGGGCCTGCAGCACGGAGCCATCATCGGGCAGCTTGCTCTGGCCGACTTGAATCGATACGGCTCCGAATGCCTCTTCGTCACCGCCACGCAACGGCAGGAAGAGCGCAGGCAGCGCATTCTCGCAACCGGTACCTGCCCCGAAGGCCTTGCCCCGGCGTATGCAGTGCCAAATCCCAGCCAGTTCCTCTGAGCTTGGATCCCCAAAGCGAGCGATACCGCTATCCTTGCCCTCTGTTGTCTTGCTCGATGACAACAGCAGCAGCTTCACTTCTTGGCCTAGGACGTCCGTCAGCGCGTCCCGCAACGCCTCCCCACGCTTGAGCGGATCTTCTTCCTCGCGCAGCGCATCCCCAAGTTCCCGCATTTGATCAGCGTGCCGAGCACTTCGACTTGCTCTACCTGCGAGAACACGTCCTCGCGCCAAGAGTGCCGAGACCACCCAACTCAAAGCCAGAATCTCCACCAGCAACAGCACATCTTCCGTCATGTCAACACTGAACGTGTGCTTCGGCTGAACCAAGAACCAATCGAACGCGAGAACCGCGATCGCCGTCGTCACGAGAGACGACACCAGCGGGAGCCAGATCGCCGCCAACGCCGAGGCCAGCACCAGTGTGATCGCCACTTGAGCAAGCCCGATCCTGGTCTCGAAATCGAGCATCAGTAACCACGCCACCGCCCAAACGACAGAGGCCCATGCCCAGCGCCATCTCGTTTGCCGCAGCATCGTGCGCGATGTTTTTTCGTCCGTCATTGCGGTAACCGTACCAGACATTCCGATCTCGAAAAGCGCGGCGACTGCCCTGTCCAGGCGATCTGCCCATAGACGACCTGGACGAGGTCCATTCCAATCGCCGCTCACAGCGTCTTGAAGCGGCTCTTCAATGCCGCGGCCAGCTCGAAGAACTCTTTGCGGACCTCGATTTCCGAGTCCCACGCCAACCCCATCTCCGCGAGGTCGTAGACCTCTTTGATAGACGCCCCTGACGTGGGCTTCCCGTCGGCGTCCCGATCGCGCCCGAGCACCCAAAGCGTGTCAGCAATGCGGATTGCGCTTTCGATGTCATGAGTCACCACGATGATCGTGTTCAGCTCGTTCGTCGTCGACACCTTGATGATGGTCTCGCACACCTTTGTCTTCGCGACAGGGTCCAGGCCCGAGAATGGCTCGTCCATGAGGAGGAAGTGCGAACTGCACAGCATCTGCTGAGCGATGGCCACACGCTGACGCTGGCCGCCCGACAGAGCCATCGGGTAGGCCTGGGCGATGTCCACCATCTCGAACTCCTCGAGTAGTGCAAGGCTTCGTGCTCGTGCGTCCACCTTCGACTTGGAGCTCCTACCGGCAGCGAACATCAGGTTGCCCCACACAGTCCTGTGGTTGAACAACGGATAGTTCTGCGCGACAACGCCCACCTCCCCCGGCTGCACCGGTCTGCGCGCGCCATTCAGGCTCACGCTGCCAGAGGTAGGTCGCTGCAAGCCCGCAATGCACCTGAAGAGCTGCGACTTTCCGATGCCGGATGGACCAAGCAGACACACAACCTGCCCTTGTTGTAGGCCGTCCCTCTGGATGTTGTCGACCGTTCCGCTCACCCCGCTCAAGATCGGCCTGTCGTAGCTGACACAGACGTTGTCGATGGTTAGCAACCGCTGGCCGAGCTTGTACGTTTGCTTCGTGTTCACCACGCCACCACTTCCTTGCCGAGCCTGGCGTACGGGCAGACCGCATGCTTCATCAAGCCAAGCAGGTAGTCTTGCGCCAGTCCATAGGTGAGGATCGTCATTTGGATTGCAAAAACGCCGGCGAGCAGGAAGTACCTGTTCTGGTTCAGCAACATCGCTCCGATACCGCCCTCTGAGCGGGTCATGCCTTCCACCAGGGTCAGCAGGGTCCAGCCAACCGCAGCGTTCTGGCGCATCAGATCCAGGATCACGTCAGCCTTGCCGAGAATCACGACCTCTCCGGTGATGCTCCAATGGCGCATGCCCAGCGTTCGGCAGTGGTCGATCTGGTCCCGCGGCGTAGAGGCGATCTCTGCCAGCAGCGCCGTGACCATGAACACGAACATGCCGAACGACAAGATCGACACGCGTAGCCAGTGAGAGTCGCTCGACGCGAGCATGAACACGTACGTCAGACCTGCGAACCCAAGGAAGCGCATTGCAGCCGACAGCCGCGCAGCGGGCATGAAAACAGGGGCAGTTCCAAGGCAGGCGACGACTACGGCCGCCGCGGTCGACACCAGTAGTGCCACCAGGCTCACCTTCACACTGGCCCACAGCTCGAACAGCAAGCCCTGGCGCTGCACGAGTTCCCACCACGCCGTTGCTACGTCCACAGGTGTCGGCAGTGTCTTGGACCCGCTCAGCGCCCAAAGGCCGATGGCCAAGCCTGCTTGGACCACCAGCATCAGCTTGAGCCATCTCGCACGTACCGGCGCGAAAGGCAGGAGGATGTTCATCGCATTCATGTTTTCTCTCCACAGACGGCCGCCCGCACACCGGGGTGCGGGCGGTTCGTCGGGCGGATCACTCGGTGCGAATCAGTGCGATGTCGACGCGCCTGTTCTTCGCACGCCCTTCGGCTGTGTTGTTCACCGCCACGGGTTGCTGGTCACCGTACGCGCGAGTCCTCACCCGGTCCTTCGGGAACGATGACGACGCGTTGGCTTGCAGCCATGTACTGACAGCGTCCGCACGCTTCTTGGACAGCGCGAGGTTCGAGGTCGAATCCCCAACGTTGTCGGTGTGCCCAGAGATCTGCACCGGCAGACCCGATACGGCAACCTGGTCCAGCATCTGCTCAAGCACTGGAATTGCTTCCGGTTTGAAGCTCGCCTTGCCTGTGTCGAATTCGATCGCCCACGAACGCTTGGCGAAGGTCGACGTGGCCGGAGCGGTCGGGTCGAACACCGGCGACGAAGGTCTGGCGGTTGCGGCGTCATTCGCGTTGGAAGCCAGCGCCTCGATGTAAGAAACGTTGACCACCGATTCATACGGCAGGACGAGCGGCATCTCCTCCGGGTACATGTCCTTGGCAATTCCGCCGTACACGGCGTAGACGCGCTTGTAGAGGTTGTCGTTGCCATGCAGGCCGAACAGGTAGAGATTGTCCGCCAGGTTGTTGGTCGTCGAACCACCGAGCCTGATGTCCATGCCCTTCGCGTCCTTTTCCACGACACCGCGGTGATACTTCGCCCACCATTCAGGTGTCTGCTCGCGCATTACGGTCGCCATCACCTTCGACGCGGCCAGCAGGTTGCCGTCGTTCGCTTTCACAGCGTCGCTCGCCTCGAACGCAGCGGCCAGCATGTTGGTCACAAACGAAGCGTTCTGCGCCATCCACTGCTTGTTGCCGATGATGGCCGCAGGCATCTGCCACATGTACTCCCTGGTCGACGCGACTGCCGCCAGTCCACCCACTTCACGGGCCACTTTCACGTCCCCGGGTGTCCACGTAGCGGTCCCGTTCTGGCACACCCGCTGGGTATTGCCGGTTGCTTTGCCGTTGCGTACGACTGGCCGCGTCTCGCACGCGCCCTTGGTGGCTGCGATCAGCTTCTCGTCTGCTTCCGTGAATGCACCGACCGCGACGAAGTTCATCGCGTCCGGGTCGTACGTCTTCGGATCGGCGTTGACCGGGATCTTGTTGTCCGATGCGTACTTGATGCAGATGTTCCAGTCACCGTCACGCAGCACTGCGCCGATCAGCGAGCCTCGTGCTTTCTGGGGATCGGCCGCTACAGCCACCGGCAGCATGCACTTGTCCTCGCCGCGCGAGTAACCTAGCGCACCCACGACCTCGATCTGCTGGCCCATCTTGCTCAGAGCGGCCTTTGCGGAAGCGGCGTATCCGGGGAGGGCGTCGCCCATGATCACGACGAACGCCGCACCCTTGGTCGGGCGAGCAATGCCTTCAGCCACCTCACTGGCAAAGAGTGCTTGTTCCGCCACCATTTGAGCGTAGTCGTCCTGGCGTTCCAGTGCGAGGTGAACTCCGTGTCGCGCCATCAGACTGCCGGCTGCCGTTGTCGCGTCGCCGTTGGCAAAAGCCAGTCCCGCAACTGCGTTCCACGGAAGCAGCAGGGTGCGCGCCTGGTAGTCGCCCGTCGCGGCCCTCATCGGAGTCGACGCCAGCATGATCGGGGACGCGCTCGGACCGGTCGACCCGGCCACCGGCACGTCCAGGCGTGCAGGTACTGAGCTGGCGATCAGGTTGGTCGCGTGCTTGTGCTCGATGTATTGATTGATGCCGTACCAGCTACCAGCAACGGCAGAGACGATGAGGATGAGTCTCGGGATGGGCTTGATGGCCATGATGTTTCCTTGTTTGAGGCAGTCTTGAATTCGGCTTACTTACTGGCCTTGTCGAACCAGTTCAGGGCCGGTGCGTCGGTGCCTGCAGTGCCCTTGTGCGAAGCACCGCCTTGCGCCCGTTGTGCGGCGCTTGCGGGGTTGTTCTCGATGAGTAGGCGTTTCGTGTCGCCAAGCACCAGCGAATCGGCGTTTTTTTCCCAATCCGCCAGGAGCTCGACCGCTCGCTGCTCGTAGACACCGTTCTGCAAGTCGATGGACTGCATGAACGTGTCGGACATGCGAACAAAGTCTTCGATCTCACCGATGCGCATGGCGTAGTCGGCGGCTGCGTACTCGTTGGCCATGTCGTACATCTGCCTTGCGCTCGGATCGCCGTTGATGATTGCCATCGCCGACTTCATGGCCGTGTACGCTTCCTTGGCCATCGCGCGCTTGCGCTCTTTGACCGCCACTTCCTGCGTCATGTCTTCAATGAGGAACGACGACACTTCCTGGTACTTGACGAGCACGCGGTGAAGCAGCTCCATCTTGGCCAGCAAGTCCTGGTACGTCAGGTTGGCTTCGGCCATGCGACCTGCCTTGCGTGATTGCGCGGCCGCCACCATCGTGAGTCCCTTGAGCCTCGCTTCGCTGACGAGCCCGAGCGCACCCGACTTCACTTGGTCGTTCCGCGCGATCTCCTCTTTGCAGGCTCGAATCATTCCGGACAGCCGCGAGATGCGCCTGTTCATATCCACGAGCTTCTTCTTGAGCTCATCGATGTAGTTCTTCATGATCCCGATGGGATCGATCTCCACGAAGATCTGGGTGAGCTTGCGCATCGCGCTCATGTACGCCCACATGCCAAGCCTCCAGAAGCGCTTGTCTGTGATGACGAACCCGAGCACAACCGCGACCACACCAAGCACCGAGGCGTAGATCGTGTTCTCAAGCAGAGAGATCACAGCGGGCAGCGCCTTGTAGATCAGGTAGCCAGCGCCTGACAGGAGTGCCACGCCGACCAGTTGGCCGGTCAAACCCTCCTTGCGCTCCCAGAAGCTCTTTGGCTTGTAGTCCAGCGGGACGATGTCGTTCATTTCAGTTCCTTGCTAGGCCACGCTCGTGGCCCGTGTGGTGTCGTTCTTTCGCGCTTTGATCGATGCGCTCACGCGAGGTAGCGCACAACCGTTTCCTTGCCTCGCACGAGAGCTGCTCTGACCGTCTTGGCTGCAGCGTCGAACTGCTGCTGCACGCCGGCCAATTCACGGCGCTTCACTTCAATCTCCTGGGTGATCACAGCCAGGCGTTCGCGGTCGTGCGCGACAGCGGTTTCGATTTGCGCCAGTCGCGTTTCCAAGTCTTCGCGCAGCCTTGCCGCTTGCTGCATCGCGGCGTCGATGTTTGCGGTCAGCGCTTGTGATTCAGCCGAGCGCGCCCCGATCTCGGTGCGCTCCTTCTCTTGGAGCTGGGAAGCAAACCTGCCTGCCTCTGCTTCGAGTGCCGGCATGTGCTGCATGTCGATCGACTGCACCACTTGCTCGACGGATCTCGAGCCTCTGATGAGCGCATACGCCGCTTGGTATCTGGTGCGCTCGTCGACAATGATCGATTCGAGCGGAGTCAGCTTTTCCGTGAGCGCTGTGTACGCAGTTGCCTTCGCGAGCACTTGCTCCAAGAGTGCGGACGCCATCGCCGACATGGGCACGGGTGATAGCGCGCTGCCAGCCGATTCACTCGCCGGGCTGGCGTTGGAAGTTGCACCGGCATTCCCGCCTTGCAGCTTCGCGCGGCGCGCCGCGGCAACCGGATCTTCCTCGGTCAGAGCGTTCTTCAGTGCGCCCCACAGTTGGGAGCCGATTCCTGCCGCTTGTTCGGTGTCTTTGGTGTCAGTCATGGCATTTGCCTTTTCAGCCGTCTCGCGCTCTTCTCAGCGCTTGGGCATGACTGGACCAGGGCGGCCGTATAGACCGCATATGAAGGCGTTAGGAATCCGTAAGTGACCTCGGAACGGCTGTAGCGGAAGCCATGGTCATCACGTTCCTATCGATCGCTCAGCGTGCCATCCAAATAGCGGCCTGTTGATTCAGTGAGCTGACTGAATCGAATTGGCGGAGGCTGGATGAAGCGTCGCCGAAATGGCCGCCTCACCACGAGGAGTCGTCAGTTCTCGGAGTTTCGGCCGCATATACGCCTACTTTTGATGGCAGAGATCGTTACTTAGCTCTCCATCCCAGAGGTACCATGGCGCCATACGCCGCACATCGGAGTGACTTTGCTTTTCAAATCTGGCTTCTGGGGTGGTGCTCTCACCGACAACGGGACTTGGAAGCTTGATCTGACGGCTTCCGCACTCCGACTCGACGACCGTGCGCCGGTCCCGTACCTTTCCGTCATTGGCATCGACACCCAGCCTGGCCAGATATGGGACACGCTCAAGGTCACTTTCAAGGACGGAGCATCGTTCAGCATCGACGTCGTCCATGATGATCGCGTCAAGATCGTTTCCGCCTTGCTCAAGCATGTTTCCCGCTCAGTTCAAGAAGCAGCCCCTGACGCGGCCGCAGCCTGCCTTCGCGCCACCCGCCAGTTCGCTGAGGTCGCCTCCGCGCCGCGCTACCTGGGCAACCATGAGCTTGCCTCCTGGGCTGCGCGACAAGGCGTCTCACAGCTTCGGGAGGCGGTCTCGCACCCCTTCTTCGACCCTGCCGCAACATCCGGCGCCAATCAGCAGGAAGCTGCCGCCGCTGTCACGCTGATCGCTAACCTCGACGCTGCTGCCAAGCGCCGCAACGCTGACTTCGTTCGGGCCGAGCTCGAGGCGTTCAAGACCTACTTCGACTCCGTCGAGAGTCGCCCCCTCACCACGGAACAGCGTGTGGCAGCCGTCACGATGGAGGATCGCAACTTGGTCGTCGCCGCCGCCGGCTCGGGCAAGACGTCTGTCATCGTTGGCAAGGCCGGCTATGCGATCCAGCGCGGGTACGCCGCACCTGGTGAGATCCTTGTCCTGGCCTTCAACAAGGATGCCGTGAAGGAAATCGGTGAGCGGATCAACGGCCGGCTCGAACCGCTGCTTGGTGGCCAGTCCATCACCGTCAGCACCTTCCATGCCCTCGGTCAACGCATCCTCGCCCGCGCCGAGGGCGTCAAGCCATCTATCTCCAACGAAGTCGCCGCCGGCGACGCTTCCCAGGCGGCTCTTTTCAAGCGCATCGTCGACAGCCTGGTGGCCAGCGATCCTGCCTTTGCCAGTGACTGGCTTCTTTTTCGATCAGTCTGCCTGCGCCCGGCCCGGGACCCCGCCGAGTTCGCCACGCGCGATGAATGGGACCGCTACATCCAGATGACCGCCCAGCGTGCCGGCGGCGAGGCTGGCTACCTCACGATGCGCGGCGAGCCCGTCAAGTCCCAGGGCGAGCTCGCGATCGCCAACTGGCTGTTCCTCCAGGGCATCGAGTACCAGTACGAGGGCAAGTACAAGCACCTCACAGCCACCGAGACCCACCGCCAGTACAAACCGGACTTCTATCTCCCCGACATCGACTGCTACCTCGAGCATTTCGCGGTCGGCGCCGACGGCCACGCTGTGCGCGCTTTCGGCCCTGAGTACGCAGAGGGCATGGACTGGAAGCGGAAGATGCACCGCGACAAGGCCACGACGCTCATCGAGACCACGTTCCACCAGTTCGTCAGCGGCCAACTGTTCACACACCTCGAGGCGGAGCTTCGGCGCCTTGGGCAGCCCTTCCGCCCCCGTCCGTCCTCAGAGGTCAACGAAGCGCTGCGTATCAGCCAGCAGGCGGAGTACGACCGCATGCTCTCCACCCTGCTCCCGTCCTTCGTCAAACACGCCAAGTCCAACCAGGCTACTTTGGCGGACATGCAGGACCGGGCCCGTCAGTCCCACAACCCGTTTCGCGCCCTGCTGTTCGCACGCCTCGCCGACATCTTCGTCAAAGCCTACGACCAGCACCTGAAGGATGCAGGCGAGATCGACTTCGAGGACATGATCGTCCGCGCCACGCAACACGTCGCTGGAGGTCGTGCTCCGCACCCGTACAAGCTGATCCTGGTCGACGAGTTCCAGGACATCTCCAGCGCCCGCGCCCTGCTCGTCAACGCCATGCTCGCCGCGGCGCCCGGTTGCAAACTCTGCGCCGTGGGAGACGACTGGCAGGCCATCTACCGCTTCGCCGGATCCGATGTCTCCATCTTTCGCAACTTCGAGCGCCTGTTCGGCCGCACCGAAGTCCTCTTGCTCAGCGAGACGTTCCGTTCGAATCAGGGGATAGCCGACGTCGCCACCCGCTTCGTCGCCCAGCCCACGGACCCCTACGTCAAGCGGATCCGCGCCGCCGACAAGACGCGCGATGGCGTCGTCCAGGCGTGGCTGTACGACCAGGCCCCGGAAGCCATCCCGCAGCTGCACAAGGCACTGCAGAGCTTCGCCGAGGACGCCAAGGCTGCCGGCTCACGTCGAACCGCCTTCGTCCTGTGCCGCTACCGATTCCTGATGGATCACGTTCCCGAGTTTCCGGACCTGCGACCGCACCTGTCGGTTGAGGCCAGGACAATTCACTCATCCAAGGGGCTTCAGGCCGACTACGTGGCGCTGATCGGCCTCACCGAGGGTGGTGCCTACTGCTTTCCGTCCGAGACCGCTGACGACCCTCTCTTGCAGCTCGTCATGCCAGAGCCTGAGGCGGACCGCTTCGCGGAAGAGCGGCGGCTGATGTACGTGGCTCTCACCCGAGCCAGGCACAAGGTCGCGCTGGTGGGACGTCAGTACCGCAGCTCGCGCTTCCTCACGGAGATCCTCGAAAACACTGCGATGGAGCCGATGTTCAAGGTCGCAGGGCAACCCGTGTCTGGCGGTTCGAGTGAGATGGCCGCGAAGGGCCGGTGTCCGCAGTGCGGCAAAGGCATGCTGCGCCTCATGAAGGGACAGTACGGCCCCTTCTACGGATGCTCGTCCTACCCGCGCTGCGACCACACGCAGAGGGCCGATCAGTCTCCTCAGGCTCAGGACGCTGGCCGCCGCCGCCGGCAGTTTTCTGAGCGACAGGCGAACGTCAGGGCTCGCCACGAGTCGAAACGCTGAAGCCGAGCATCTCGGTACACCGGCCGGCACAATCCGATCAAAGGGAGTCCGCATGCTTGGTTCAGTGATTGGAGACGTCGTTGGGTCGCGGTTTGAGACCCAGACAATGATCGATCAGCCTGCCGACCTGCTCGCGTCAGCGTGCAGCTTCACAGATGACACCGTGTGTATTGCGGCAGTTGCAGAGTCGCTCGTCGACGGCTCCCCGCTTCACGCCTGCTTTCAACGCTGGGTACTACGCTATCCCAACGCTGAGTACGGAGGCAGGTTCAAGTCCTGGGCGCTTTCTGCGGACGGACCACCCTACGGCAGCTTCGGTAACGGTGGCGCTATGCGCGTCAGCCCCGCTGCCTTGCTTGGCTCCGATCTGGAGGAGGTTGCTTCAATAGCCACTCGAATCACCGTTGTCTCTCACAACCACCCTGACGCTGTTGCGGCCGCGGTACTCCTCGCAGAGTCCATATTCCTCGCTCTCCAAGGCGCCTCTCCGGAGGGTATTCGACAGCACATAGCCAACCGCGGCGTCACCCTTCAATCAGTTTCTGCCTACCGCGAGATCGCCTGCTTTTCCACAGATGCCGCAGCCACCATTGGTCCAGCTCTTGCAGCGTCAACCTCTGCTACGTGCTTTGAAGAAGCTATGCGACAGTGCATTGCGGTAGGGGGTGATACCGACACCATCTGCTGCATGGCGGGCGGGTTGGCGGAGGCGCTCTTCGGGCTTCCTGATCACCTTGTCGATCGAACCGTGCCTTTCATCCCTGTGGCCGCGCTCGGCGCACTGCGCGCGCTCTACTCCAAAGCCAACCGCGACGTCCTTGGGATCAGGATGCCCGATGCATCGACAGTATCGTCACCCATTTCTCAGCGTCGTTCGCTCCTCCAGAGCATCGGCCGTCTCTGGGCATGACCAGTCCCAAGCCCATCAGCTGATCTCGGGGCAACCCGCAGTTTCAGGTCTGCGGAGTGACTCGCCTGTGAGTCACCCATCCACGCGCGGCGCAAATCCTGATGTCTTCTCCCTGCGCGAAGCCTCCAAGTTTCGCTGTCACGACGACGCCGAGTACTGCATCGCCGACTTCAATCCCTGCGACCACCACGCCCGAACTCTCGACGCGCCACAAGCCTTCGCCAAGTTTCCGAACCAAGTGGCCAGTCCTCGTGGTTGCCGTTTCGCCTGGGCGCATCATCATTGAGCATTGCATGAAGAGGTCAGCCGCTCTTGCCGCGGCTGTCATCGGAACTATTACTGGTCTCGTCGATGCGTTCCCCATGTTCTTGCTCCTCTTTTGGCTGCGTGGAATCCTACTCGCGTGATGCTGCCTCAGGCCAGGGCCTCAATCGTCGTCGCTCGTCCACGCAACTTCGAACTCAGTCTCCAGCGCCGCCAGGATGAAGTCAGCGTCGTTCCTCCCGAACCGGGACGCCGAAACCGTGCCGTCTTCGCGTCGGTACACCCACAGGAAGTTGTGTCCGTCCGTGAGGCACCTATCCGTTTCGGAAGTCTCGGCATCCACGTGCTCGTTGATCCCGCTCTTGACCATCCGACCGTCGAAGATCTCGTCGAACTTGACCTCGCCCGCGGGCTCATAGCTCACCGTCATGCGATGCACCACCGTCTTGCTTGTTTCTACCTGCTCACAGTAACCCAGACTCCACCACATTTATGTCGTCCATCTGGGATTACGCGCACTCTCCGACGCCAGCGTGGGCTCGACCTTGCGGTTCTCGTAACACGCACGGTACGCATCGGCCGGCGAATCTCGACTGATGACAGGCGTCAGGTACTGTCGTTCCCTGCAGTACTCTTAGCGGATGGACGACCTACAACGAATGACAGACATTGATCTTGAGGTTCACCGCGCCACCGAGGCGCTGCTACGCGAGGCATTTGGCTATCTGCTGAGGCTGCCGGCCGTCCCGACGACCGTCGATCTCGCCCGCAAGATCCGATCTCATCTCGATAACCCACGTGCTATCGCCGCTAGCACCGTCCTTGAGGGTACTGCCGCCTCACAGCGCTGGGACGCCGTGGCGCGCACCGGTGTCACTCGGTACCTTCCCTCCGGAATCCCGGAGCTCGTGGTTTCGGCGTCTCGTGATGAAGCGAGGGTCTCGTCGCCTGCTGCGCAAACGTTCGGTCGCAGCGCGCGTGGCCGGGAGTTCGCCAAGGAACTTACGCAGCAACTCGCTGTCGGAGTGACCATCGAGTTGCGCCCTCGCACAAATTAGCTTTCGCGGCCTCGCTGCGCTTTGAGCAGTACCCCTCACGCTGGCTTCGCTGCGGCGGGTACTGCCCGTTTTCGTTCGGCTCTCGTCTTTGCCGTAGCCAGTGTGAACACAGGTTCGGATGAAGTGGTTGCTCGTGCTGCCAAGCCGCGGTGTCGACCTGAGCGCGGCCCTCACTCCAGCTCTGTGACCTGCTCGTACACCACCGGCACGAGCCGAAGCTTGTAACGCCATAGAAACCGGTCGCACGTGGACAACATGTCGCGCCACAGTGGGCCGCCCTCGGCAACTTCAATGTGCTTGCCCAGCGCAGTCACCGCGGCCGCATAGACGGTGCGGAAGTCACGCCCCACGACTGTGAAGCTGGTCGTCAGTTTCGGCTTACCCGGCACCCTGAACGTCAACTCGACCACCGCCGGCCTCTGTCCGCTTGCTTTCATGTAGCGCACGAACCGAAGCGTTCCGTCTGCCCGGAACAGTGACTTGTTGTCGATCAACATGTGCGCATCCGTCGAGTCGGCACGTGGATTCCCTGCTGCCACTATGAGAGCGACAACGCGTCGGCAAGCACCGCGACACACGCCGCCGCCTCTTTCGACACCGACGCCTGTTCATCGAGCCACGAGCGCGCTGCTGCACTGGGCTGCACGCTGTCCAGGCCTCCGAGCTCGTCCAACACACGGCCGGCGTCGACCCCGTTGTGCGGCGCACGCTCTCGAAACTCGCGCAGAGGCGCCATGGCAGCTGCGATCTCGCCACGCATGTTCACGAGAGACTCGTACTCGTAGCGGCCGCGGCCCCCGAGCTTTGCGTCAAGATTCTGGATGGCCATGTCCAGCCGCCGTCGGATGCTCCTGACCTGCGCGAGGCTCTGGCGTACGACATCCAGAACCACCTCCGGCACTTTGTCCGATTCCGCCGCCTTCACCGGGCCACAAACCGCTTCCTGCATTTCCGTTTTCTCCTTCGAACTCCAAGCGTACGTGTTGCTGGTCCGGCAACAAGCCAGACGTCGACCTTTGCGCTTTAGCTACCCCTCTTCGGTGAGTGAAACTGTCATGCGACTGAAGCACGACAGCGTCGGTGTCAGTTCCAGTTGGCCTCGACGAGCAGTGCATCCCGAAGGACGGTCAGTTGCCGCATCGCCAGCTCCACTCGGCCCACCGCGGTTTCCGTATCTGAGCAGTCTTCGGCGCCGCCCAATTCCACGAAGAGGAACGTCAGCAGCGTGTCGCCGCACTCACCGACCGCCTTCCTGATTTCCACCACGGTTTCCAGATCGAGCAGGTGTGCGAACTCGCCACCATCGTAGGTGCGAAGAAGGCACGTCTGCGAGGCGCTGCAGACAGAGGGCGACACGCTGGATTGATCACGACTCGGCATTTCACTCTCCCGTTTGAAGTGCCAATCTTGCTCGCGGGTATTGATCTTCTAAGCTTCTCTGCCGGCTCCCCGTGTGAGCGTCAGCGCAGGGTGAGGCCACTCGCAAGGCCTTTGGCGCTGCCAGAAAACACGCTTTGGATTGCGCAATCCAATCAGGGACACCGTCCTGCCCGTCACGCTGCGCTGCCGCAGGGCCCCGCCGCCGTGGGCGCTGGGTTGCCGTCGCGGTCCAACCCGCGCCAGTTCACGGTGCCAGACTCGCCAGCGCCTCCTCCACCCGCGCGAGCTCCGCCTGGCAACTGCGCAGTGCTTCGAGTCGCTCGCACAGGCTGTCGGTCTGCAGCGAGGTACTGCGCCGGCCCGTCGTCTTGAACAGCACCGCGGTCACTTTCGAACCCTCGGCGGCCGCTTGAGCCGCCGCGGTGTCGAACTCGCCAGGCGAAGACAAACCAAGGCGGGACAGCTTGTCATCGACCTCGGCCTTCAACCGGGCGGCCTTCTTGGCGATCGGGCCTCGACTCTCAAGTAGCCCCCTGCGCGCTCGTTGTACGACCGAGATGAGCTCTAGGCGGCCCTGCTCGTCGTACTCTGGCCACTCTTCCACTTGGACGTTGCAATACAGACTCAATGCCTCGAGGAGTCTCGACAGCGACTCGGCCAGCGCGCTTCTGAGCGCGTCGTCGGCGCCTTTGAGCAGGTGAGTTTGGACGTCGCCTGCCCATGCAGGCTGTCTCAAGTACGCTCGATCACGGAACCGCAATATGACGTTGCTGCCGACCCCGTGCTCGTTCCACACGCCCACCATTTCGATGTAGTCGGTTCCGGCGCAGGGCTGGCGCTCGGAATACAACGTCTGCTCATCGCGCACCGGGTTCCAGAAGACTTGAAGCGTTCCCGCCGCGTTGACCTCTGCCCAAAGCATTACCCTGGGCTTTCGCGTCGTGCCGTCGTCCTTGACCAAGCGCCTGTGGTTGAAGTGTTCCGGGTTGGCCATGACTGACAAGGCCATTGTGGTCATTTCCTGCGCTTGGGCGCGCAGCTCGCCCGCGGCCTCGAGACGCAGCCCTGCGATCAGGAGGTCGCGGGGCTGTACTTCCGCGATGTCCACGAAATCGAGCAGTTGGCGCGGGTAGTACCCCGCAGGTTTTTTGACGGCCGCCGGCGTCATCGCGTGCGCCAGGGCATCGTTGGCCAACGGGCTCCGAGGTTTCAGGGCATGGAAGGTCATGGCGGCCTTGAAGGAGTTCGTCGCGATTGTCCCGTTCGACGCGCACTGACGAAGACGTTCAGACGCCCGAGGGGCTGCGGAACACCGTTATTTTCCGAGAACGACTCGGCCCGCGCCCACGGGCGCCTGCCCCGCCAGTCAACGCGTCACCAACAGCACCTCCGCCGGCGGCCCGTCTCCGCCGTCGATCGCCCCAAACGTGTCTTCCAGCGTGGCTCCGATCTTGGACAGCAACGCCATCGCTACCACGTGGTCGAGTCGCTTCGTCTCCATGTCCACGGTGACGACGACCGCACCACCGTAGAAGGTTCCGAAGTCCATGTTGTCCGCGCCTTCCCGATAGCCCATTGACGATGAGAAACGATCGTTGCCACCGAGGGCTGCGACTCGCGCCAGCAGCGACTCCAGCGGCCCCACCAGTTGCCGCAGGTCGGTCTCGCTGTAATCCATGATGAGCTTCGAAGCCTGCCCATCCCTGTCGTCGTTGAACTCTGCGGCAAAGTCTTCACTTGTGTGCTCGCTCCACCCGCCCTCGGACACCGCAATCAGCGCCTCGAGCTTTTCCGACAAGGCCTCGACCGTGATCCTCGCGCTGCCCCGAAGGAACGAAGACGTTTCGTCGTCAGGCTCCGCCTCAGGCAGATCGTTGTCCACCTGGTCGACGATGACGTCCACGACCTTGCAACACGCTTCGTGCTGCTTGGCGGAGCATGACGACTTCACCATTTCCTTGAGGACTGCCTTGACGCTCGCGAGGTCCCATCCGCTCAGCCAGTTCAACGTAATGCCGACGCGTTGACTGACCGTTGAAAACCGCACCGATCCGAAGTCCATCAAGGACTTCCCGCGGGGACTGCGATCCAACTGTTCGAGGCGAGTATCGACCAGGGCTTGGCCTTCCTCACCGGCGGCAACGATGATGATCAAGGCGCTTGACCCCTTCATGGGGTCGGACGCTTCTTGGCTGTCGATCCACTTTGCGGCAGACCCCACCGGCAGCACCGTAAGGTTGATCCGCGTCTTGGGCCTGGGCGTGACGCAGCGCAGGATGGCTCCCGGGTCGATCTCCATCCAGGGGTATCTGTAGAAGCGACCCAAGGCATCCGTCCCGTCATCGCTTTGGCGCGATTGAGCCGCCGTCGCCAACTCCATGTTGGCGTAGCCGTTCATCTGGCACACCAGCTGCTGCAAGGCAGTCAGCGCATAAGGGGGCTGGTGCTTCTCGATGAAGGCGGGGAGCAGGCGCTGCAGGTTCTTCGCAGCCTTCTTGATCTGTTCAATCGACATGGCGTTTCTCCGTTGTGCAGCTCAGATCAGGACGCCCGCAATCCAACATCCAAGCCGCCGAAGTCGGCCGTGATTGATGATCAACCGTTGGTCTACACCGATGCCCATAAGGCTTCGCCACGCGGGCGGCGATCGGAGTCGGTCGCTCCGTAAGTAGCCAATATACACGCACAGAGTGCTTAGGAAAAGGCTTCTTCACTAAGGCTTCTTTGTGCAATTGAGCGCCAGTCGCAATAACTTCGGCGCGACCTGTTGCAGCCCAGCATCGGTCGATTCGCCTTGTGCCGCTTCGCTTGACGCAGCCTCCGCACGCGTCTAGATTTGCGCCAGCGCTGGGGTCTCAGCGTTGCGTCGGCATCGCCGAACCTGCATCCGCAGGAAGACTGTTCTGCTCTCAGCCATCCTTCACCTATGGGATCTCCCAAGGCGGATCGGCAGCCGACACCGATCCGACCACAACGCGCTCACGCGCATGGAGAGACCACATGGGTTACACCTACGTTTCCGAACAGGCACCGCGTCCTTTCACGCCGGGCAAGATCGACTTTGCGAAGAAGAAGGCAAAGGAACTACAGGCACGCATTCCCGACATCAAACTGGCCGAGTGCCAGCAGGCCGTCGCGAAAGCTCTCGGTTGGGCCGACTGGTACGCCCTCGACCAGGCCGTCAAACGCGGCACGCCGGCGTCCGCTTCCGATGAGAACACTCCCGAGGACGAGGTCCGGCGCCGCAAGTACGCCCAGTTCATCGCCTTCAGGTCGGTGCTCAACATTCATTTCACGGACGCCGAAGCCTTGGCCGCCGAGCTCGGTTTGACCTGTAGCGCCGCAACCGCAAAGAAGCGTGTGGCCGATGTCGGACCTTGGGGCGCCTTCTCGGAACCTCCCGAAGAGGTCGCACCCGGCATCGTCTTCGGCAAGTGCGCCAAATTCCACTGCTACCGCCTGTCCCCTGAGCGCCAGGCTGCGATGCATCCCCTCTGTCGCGTGGAATCCTGGGACGGCTGGTACATGGCAGACGACCACGACTGGCGCGTCGTGCTCAGCTTCCCTGATGAGTTTCCGAAAAAGACCGTCAAGCAGGCCTCCGTCACGGCGCAAGAAAACGAGCCGTTCATCTTCGAGTTGTTGTCCGGCAAGACCCCCACCGCCAAGTCGGGCCCGTACGTCGAGCCATCGACGTCGATTCACGAACTCGGACTGGATGCCATCAATCACCCTGACAGCTGGTTCGCGCTCTCCTGCTTCCAAGACTGGTCTTTTGACGAGGATGCCACCCACGAACTGATCGCCGTCAGCGCGGTGCGCGGCCGCCACATCTCGATGCTGCTCGATTCGTCGCGCGGTGCCGACCGCGGCACGTGGTTGGACCAACCGGTGCACTGGTTCGTGTTGAGGTCTGAAGAAGTCCTCCGCGGCAGCTTCCGCTTGCCTCTGGAGGTCCCGGCGTTTCGTCTGTCCGGGCTCAGCGGCTGGGCCATCGATCCTGTGGCCAAGAGTGCCGTCAAGTTGCAGATCTTCTCAACCGCGGAAGTCGAATTTATCGGCTGCCTCGATTTCGAGCAGCTGGTTGATCGACTTGCCGTTACCGGAGATCCTTTGCGCATTGAGTGAAGCGCAGCGCCTTCAGCAATGTGTCGCGATGCAAGGGGCTTCAGTGCCCCTTGTGCGCGACCCAAACGCTCAGTGAGAACGTTGCTACTTCATCTTGCCTTCTGCGTGCATCTTCTTCGCCGCAGCGAGGTACTTTCGGGCCGCCGCCTTGTTGATGCCCATCTGCGTCATGACGTACTGCATGGCGGCCTCTTCCGCCTCCTCCACGGACTGAGTCGGCTTGCTTTCCATCGCGAGGGTGATCCCATCAAGCAGCGGCCGCACCATCTTGGCTACCGGCAACTTGGCCGACTTTCCTGAGTGCGTGCCGACAAGCACCGTGGTGCACATTGCTCCGAAGGGCGTCAACCCCTTCTCGACCGCCCGCGCGATCGAGTCCAGGACCTCGTTTCCAAGTTGTGCTCCGACTGTCGGCCCGACTTTTGCGTCACGGTCAATGTCCGCCTTGAACGCTGAATCAGTGCAGTAGTCCACCGCGATCTGCGCCATCAATTTCGCCGTCGCCAGCGTCACCATCACGCCCGTCTGGTCCATGGCACGCTCGTCGATGAGGTCGTCTGTCGCTTCAGGGTAGTTGGTCCTGATCGTTGATCTGTCCGCCTGCGACAACTTGCCTGGGTAGCGCTTTGCCAGCGCCGCGATACCGGCGCCGCACAGGTCGCCGATGATCTTTTCCGGTTCGGTCTGCAGCTCTTCTCCAATGCGAACCGCTATCGCCGCCTGGCGCCGCCTGCGGGCCATGTGTTCCGGGCTCCCGGGCACTTCAGGTGCGTCCTTGCCGGCGCGGGCCATTGCAGCTTGGGATGCCTTGTCGAGTGTGCCCTTCGCCGTCTCGAAGTTCTCGTAGCCATGCATGCGAGCAACCATCTCCAGGCACTGCTTGTGGCCGAGTGAAAGCCCTGCAGCTTCAAGGAGTGGTTGTGCGTTGTGGGCAAGCTGTTTGAGCGTTGCCAAGTCGACTTGAATAGCCATTGCCAGGTTTCCGTGTGCGGAACCCGAATCACCATCCAAGGTGGCTCGACTGCCTGACATTGCCGAATACGGGCCCGCGCGGTGAGCACTGGGTGGACTCGTCGATTTGAAGAGACTTGCGTCTCTGGCCGTTTCCCGTCCGCGTTGCCGCGGCATTCTTTCGAACTCAGGCGCGGTGAGGCGGCCAACCTTGGCCCAAGTCTCCGACAAACCGCTCTGACGGTCAACCAAGCGCGTCGTCATCACGCCTGATCGGCACGGGCTCGTACCCTGAATCCTGCGGCTGCAGGGCCTCCCCCGTCTGCTCGTCGTAGAAGTCATCATGGAGCTCGTGGAACACCCCGGTAACGGCCAGCAGAGACAGGAACTCATCTGGCCGCAAGCTTCGCAGTGCAAGCCGGTTGACCTCTTCCGGACTCAGCGGAACCGTCACCTCGTCGGTGGCGTACACCACGGCCGGCTTGCCGCTGATCAGGCTGCGGGCGGACGGCATCGGCTTGAGCTTCAGAAGCTCTCCGCCAAAGGCCATCATGAGCAGTCCGTTGGGGTCCGTGCGCGTGGTCGTCTCGGCCGAGTCGATCTCGATGTCAACACAGCCCAGTCCTGGACGGCCGGAAGTCGATGGGTTCTGCTGGGTGGTCATTCGAAGTTTCCTGCTCAGTTGTCTCACGCGAAAGCGTAGTCCTTGAGGTCGCTCGGCGACAGCCACGACTGCCACACCGGCCGCTTGCCTTCCATCATCTGGGTTGCGAGGTTCTTGGTCGCGGAGTACTCGTCGGCCCAATGCACCACCACTTCCCCCGTGTTGACCACCGTCCGGACGACTCCGCGCTCGAGGCCGTCGTGCACGCAGGAGAACGATTTGCCACGCATGGTTTCCACGTATCGCGGGACGGCGTCGAGATGCACTTTGCCCGCCGCGCGAGAAGCTTTGATGCGATCAGAGCGAGCGCGATTCCAGGCGACCGAGTCGAAGCAGGCCAAGTCAGATTCTCCGTGTTGTTCCGATGGGTCAACTGTGTGCCGTTCGATGGTTGCACTAAGCGCAACCTCGTTCACACAGCCGCGCCCTGCAGCTCGCACTCCTTCGCGGCCACAGCTCCTAGGCGAAGTTCGAGTCTCCAACAGGCGCCTGCCCACGAAACTCTCCCTGGTAGCCGACTGCCCAGTCGTCACTCGCTCCGGGGTAGTACTGCACGCCTTCGTCTGCTTCATCGGCCGCGATCGAAAAGAGATCGGTCGTCGCCGGTGCGCTACTGATCCTGTCGCCGCACTTCCCCAGGTACGTGACCACCGCAACCCCCGCAGGGTAGACGAGGTGTGTGATCACGCCAGCGTCGCTGGCCACCAGGCCAAGACCACCCGGCTCGTCGCGTGGCCGGATGCCTTCTAGTTCGCACAGTTTCTGGAACTTGATGTACGCCAGCCGGGCCTCGCCGATCGTCCCGACCGGCGTCCATCCACCGCGCGAGAGTCTGATCTTGCCAGCCACGGCGTCGTTGACCCCATCGGTCTTGACGGCTCGGAAACAGTGCTTCCCGTACACCGCGAAGTTCAGCGGGTGGCTCTTGTAGGCTTCGTCGACCATCGTGACCTCTGCCTGTGGTTTGCTCGTCATCCGTGTCTCCCATTGGTGGTGTGTGGGCCTGCGCTCGTGTGTCGGTATCCCACACTGTGCCCAGCATTGATTCAAGAGTAAGCCTGCCCGACGCCTCGCGCGACTCGTATGTGTTTGAGGCAACCTGCCTAGAACGACCTACCTCATACCAAGCCCAGTGCTAACGCACGTCCACAGAAGCGTTCGATGGATCTCAAAGCGAAGCAAGCCGGCGACATGCTCGCCTGCTGCTCATCTTGCTCACAGGCGTGATCGCCGTGCGGTTCCTGAGCCGGTCGTCCTGGCGCTCGCTGACGTGCTGGCTGGCCACCCTCAGCACTTGCACGCATGGCTTTCTGCCCGACTCGTGATGCTGAGCAAGGTTCGCATCACGCGCTGAGACAACGGCTGCCATCGCACGGGTAGCCAACGAGTGAGCGGCTGTAGCCGCTTGCCACTCTCAGAAGGCCAGCACGCCTTGTCTCGTGCCACCGGACGGCTGTGCCTGTCCCCGCTCTCTCGCTCGCGCGCACCTCGGATCATCTCCGTAGATCGCGCGCATCTGCTCGAGTGACAGCTGCTCCTCGATTCCGTTGCCAGACGTCAGCGCCATGACGGTCCTTCCTCGCCCTGCCAGCACCTCCATCGTGCACAGCGCTGGCTCGCCCTCCGCCGGCGCATAGCCCAGCGGCAGCGCGGCGCCCTGGCCGACCAGTACCACGAACTGTCGCATCATCATCCTGCTCCTTCGGTCGTCATGTCCGCCGGCTCGCGGGGCGCATCCGCGATGGTTCCGCTGGTGTCGTCGCACAAATCGAAATCCTTTGGCCCCTTTCCCAGGAGCGTGTGCCGGTCTTTGGCCCATTGGCTTAGGCATTCCCAGCCGTTTTCCAGCTGCACACCGTACAACGGGTCGGTGAACCGGTTCTTGCTTTCGCTATCCAGCGCCGCGTTCAATGCGTTGCGGCGAGCGTTGGCATCATCCCAATGCAGTCCGAACGGCTTCAGGTAGGTTCGTTGTGCACCACGCGGCTTTCTGGGCTCGAAGAAATACACCCGGTATCTTGCGATAGCCTTGTGCTTCTCGCGCATCTGTTCGAGCGTCTCCACCCCAGGGGTGCCCGTCGTACCGTCGCAGCTCAACTTGTGTCTCCGCGGGCCGGCACACGCTTGAACAGGCTGTCCCCCAGGTACTCCACCCGGTCGCTGCAGACCTGGTTGTAGCTCTGTGCAAGCCATTCACCGCCTGCACCGCGTAGGACCTCGGTGATGTTCTCGACGGCGGTGTTGTGTGAAAGCGTGTCTTCGCCGTCCGTGGCCACCTTGGCTCCTCGTGTCTTCATTGAAAGCAGTGTGCCTATCGACACCTGCTTCAGAAGCTCATCCTTGTCCAGTTGGGCTGTCCACGTTCTTCAACGCTGGCAGCTGCACCACACGGCCTGCCGGTACATCGTGTCGTTGCATCAGGTCAGCGAGATCGT
>Ga0307509_10002406_pt1 | contig 30321 bp, 30 predicted proteins | sample 10_EM_MG_FD_202245 | JGI IMG/M metagenome (GOLD analysis project Ga0307509, IMG submission 202245) | Populus trichocarpa ectomycorrhiza microbial communities from riparian zone in the Pacific Northwest, United States - 10_EM | ecosystem: Host-associated > Plants > Roots > Unclassified | place...
TATATAGTGATAAAAATAGCATATCCAATTGCTTGGCAGGCCTGGTCAGACCAGTCTTGGTCAAGTCGGTTTCCATAATCCTGACTGTCCAGTCGGTCTGATTTCCACCATTGGACTAGACTTGACTCCCGACCTGACTAGCTAGTCCAGTCCAGTCTTCCGCCGACCATTCGGAACCCTGAATGGGCTTCTTTAATGCCCTCAGCTAACATAGTAACAAAGAGGCCGGTTTTAGGTGTCTACAACAATCTGGCCGAGTGTGTGTGCCAGTCCCAGATCTGCAAGGGTTGGGATGGTTGTTAAACAAGTGTTACGTACACTGAGGTGAAGTACGAGACACCAAAAATCCACTCTATGGTTCCTATGTTGACTGAGGGAAGTGAAGGGAACCCATTTCAGACTATTGGCACCATGAACACTATGCAAAAGTGTGTGTCAAGTCAATACAGCACTAGTCCAATCTTGAGATACTAACCACTAGTTTCTGGGCAACTTCGCTAGTCTCCACGCCACATCCATACGAAAACTGAAAATGAAACCTGCAAACCGCCTTTTTTTTCAGTTTGCAGTTTCCCCAGTTTCAACCATTTTGGCATTTTCAGTACACCACAAAACCGGCGAAAACGATCAAAACCGGTTGACGTGAGACCCCCTATTAGCTGCTCAATTCGGCTGGGAGCGAATTTTACTGTTCCACACCGCCCAAGGGATACAGTGCACCAGCGATCAGAAAACTACACTGCCACAGCGCTCGGCTGTCCCAGCCGATGGATTTGTTGTCGCTAGAAAAAAATAATTCCACATACACAAACCTAAGAAATATTATGAAGAGCGTGGCCGCCGTCCCATTGTGCTCGCTGGGTGTGCTAGTACGATTACAAGTACACTCCCATGCACTCCGAGGGTGGGGTGGGGTCGCTTGGCAGCTGCAGATCGCGATATTGTGTTGTGGGAGTGGTAATGGTGTGGAGCAGAGGTTCATTGGTAGCTAACTAACTCTTTGTCTACTTGAGTAAGAATTTTAGAATTAGGCTGTTTTGATAACTCCTGGGCAAATTTACCCCGATGGTTTCAGACAAGAGTGCCTAGTAAAACTAGTCGCCTCATAGTCCTGTTCACATCGATCATTGATTCATACTCTAAACAAAAAGCACCTTGGGGTAACAGTATTTGCCCTTGCGACTCGGAAAATTAAAAACTCTTTGTATTCTTGTGGCCTGAGTCGCCATCAAATTCGATGCCTGTTCGGAGACATGTTTGTACTCTATGGGGTTGGCAAACCCTTCGCACCAAGCACCCGTTCCTGGAATGGATTTTTCCCAAACAGCTTATGTGCAACGAAAAAAAAAACACCCTGCAATCGCATGGAGAATTAAGTGGAGAATAAGGGAAAGAAGCAAGTATGAGTGTATGTTTGAAATAAATTTCTATCTGCGATGCTTCAAGAGTAAATCAATGGCGGGTTGGAACAACCCATTGCCAATTGGGCAAAGCGTCGGGAACACTATCGGGGGAGAGAGCTGGGCACCGGGGTTTTCGCGGAATAAGGTATAGCCGGTCGCTTAGCTCCAGTTGGGTCATAGCTCAGTAGGAGGGGCCCGTGAACCCCCGATACATATGCCACACTCCAAGATCACCAAACCTCCTGCTTCCTACCGCTTGCGTTCTTTATTTTTCCCCACCCACCACCCTCACCTACACCCATGGCGCCCACATTGTTATCTTGGGACATATCGGTGGCAACCATCCCCAATGACAAGGGCAGCGGCACCCCCACCAATGCCTCCGCCAGTGGAACTCATCTTTCTCTTTTTCCCTCACCATTTTTTCTTTCTTTTCTAAGTTGTTTCTTTCTTTCCTAGTATGTCAATATGATAATAGATTTCTCTGGCTTTGGGGAATTGGGGGAGACCTTGGGGGTGTGAAAATCATTTGCATTACCACAACTACCAACCTAAAAAATTAAGAAATTTTAGAGGGCTTTTCAAACTACTCTTGGCAGCTCTGAGAAACCTCTATCTAACATTGGAGCTAATATTTATTGGCAGGTATAGCCTTCTGAACTATGGGATCTCCGAGGATCCTTTTGGGAATTCTGGGTATGGAATAGGGGTGAGTCCGCTACCTTCAAAGACTGCTCTTCCTTACTCCACCCTCCGGCAGCAGGAAAAACACAATACCGAACTCCCCCATTGATGTAATCTCACAAACTCTATACTAGAACCTGAGCTAACTGCCTCATTCAAAATTGAAAGGAAGGAAACTGGGTTGACACACTGAGCGAAGGACGCTAATCACTCACAGCGCAAATAAATGGTAAGTAGAATATTGGGTAAGCCAAATAGGAGAAGAAAAAATGCTTAGTCTGGCACTAACAAGACCCTTTTTCGCAATGCATCGGGAGGAATACAGCCGTGGTGAGGGATGACCCCGCAACCGGATTCTATGATGGTGCGAGTTTATCTCAACAGTTTAGACATGCTTGGAGTTATTCTCTATCCTAGGCATTAGGCAATCATGAAGAATCGACATATTTGTTTTTCCTCTCTGCTGTGTGCTTTGTGCACCTAACCCACTGACGTGGATCCTTCTGAAGTGGGCTGGTCAAGCAAATGAATTCGGCCTCCCCTCAGCAAGTGTGGAGAGGTTAGACAATTTCACTACTTCTTCTGATAGCAGGCATTCATAATACACCAAATTGGAGTAAATTTCTGGATAGAGTGGCGGCGTCAATCCGTCTGGTATAATATTGGGAGAGATTTATAGTCCGTGAATACCTGATAGAGTATACCCTCCTCGTAGCTTATCTAGTGGTATGTGCTATGCGCCCATAATCGACTGCGGGGTTGGTGAGGCGAAGGAAAACGTGGGGAGCAAGTGTAATAGGCCCCGCTAAGCAGGGTTTCGAACCGTTCAGGAGCCGAGAGAGAGGGCGGAGATAATGGCAAGAAGACGGGACGGGACGGAATCGCTAGCTGTGGTCCTGGGCAGGGCAAATTATTCGGGGGACTGCCGGGCTAGGCCGAGATTGCCGGGCCCTACACGCAAAGCCTTTATTAGTATAGTGAGGCATACGGGAAAGCCGCTCCTTAGATAGACGGCAAGGGGGACGGTAGGATGGCTGGGATCGCGCTGGGGACTATAGGGGGTATCTGAAGACCGCAGGGTGTGGGTAAGGACTGAGTGGGGGGGCGGGGGTCCACAGATGGCAGGTATTTGGAATGGCGGCCGGATATGCAGAGAAAAATCAGGGGGACAGCGGGGGAGCCGCTGACAAACTATGAGTGATATATGGTGATGCAATATAATCCACACAATAAGCGATATGGCTGCAAGAAAGAGAAGGTTAGATAGATAATCAAGTGCTCCAAGTATTAAAATAAGACTGAACCAATCATTTCGCTATGAGCCTTATTTTCTCTTCCCAATATTTCCGTAAGGTAGGTCTTTTGCTTTCACTAAAGTCACGGTGGTGATGTCGCAACAAAGCCAAAGAACCGATGCAACCGAAGTCGACTCGCAGCACAATGGCTAGGAATTTCCAGAAGCGATACCGGGAAACTCAATTGTCCCTCTCAGATAGAAAGTCCCCACGGCGATAGTGATAGTATCTCCTCCAGCGAGGATATGCTTGCTGCCTTGTGGATTCATGTCGGTCCTCTCGAGTTCTGATTTGGAAAACACTTTTGGCTGTTTTATTTTCCTAAAAATGTATTCTTCCGTACGTATTAGTTTATGCATACGTCACATGATTTACCTGATCATGAACTATGAGCGATATCAGATCATGAACTTGAAGTTTCTGACAGTGTTCCCAACCGTCGCAGGCGGACCGCAGGGCCCTGGTGTCCAATAGTCCCGCACGCCCCGGGCAGGGTGGGTAAGGACGGCTGGGCAAGGCGTCCGTCCTCGATATTGACTGCAGGACTGTAGGTAACGGTCGGGCCCTGCAGGCTTCATGCAGACGGAAACTGCTGGTAGGCCCGGCCATCTTCTGAATGGACAGGCGTCACTCGCAGGGCCCTGCCGGCACCTGGCGTCCTTAGTAAGGATGGCCGTCACCTATAGGTATTTCATAAAAACATCCATAGTGTGTGGTTGCTCTATCCGCTTAGCTGTTGCCTCGTGTATTTGATAAGAGAAGAAATTATGCTTAGGTATCGGAGCCGGTGGGAGGATTTCCAATCCAATATGCCTCAGCGACACGTTTGAATGCGCCCTGAGCGACCCAACTTTCTTATACTTAGCACTTCTCGATTCCTCCATCTTGACCACTATTATTATGTCAGAAGGATTATCTCATTCCTCTTGAGGGAACTAGGGATCACTTGGTCCTGAGGTCTCTGTCTCACAAGTCTTGCCCCAGTAATTAATTTCTGCCTTAGGGATTTGGAGGAGAGAGCAGCAAAATTAGGCCCGTGAACTGGGGCAAGTTGGGGGCGCTTAGAACTAGGATTGGATATGAGTGCACAGCATGGTTGATCGATGGGAAGATTTGATACCTGATACCCAAGTATGATGTTGATAGCATTGGAATAAAGATGTTTCGTTTCTTCAAGCACAGACTTACGGTTCAGGAGATTTAAAAATAGCAGTTCAACTGAGACACGTGTAGGGCCCGGCCGTCCGTCCCGGGCAAGGGCTAGGACGGACTAGCATTTGGCATCCGACTCGTCGTAGGCAAAAGGTGGATGGACTGGACGCTTGGGAACACTGGTTTCTGAGCGTATCAGCCGAAGAGATGTAACAGGAAGAAAACACCCCGGGGCCCTGCCAGACCCGGTAGGGCGTCAGGTCCTACCTCCATCTGCGCTAGTCCGTCAATGGGCTGAAAAAAACAGACCGACTGCCACCGGCGGTTCGTCCGGTCCTACCTCCGAGACGGAAGGACGGAAGGTTCGGAGCACTTTCGGCAAGAGCGAGAGAAAGGGTATCAAAGTTCCAGGCCCATGGGGTAGTTTGCAGTCCCTCAATAGTGTTAATAACAGTCGCTCACTCCGGTTTCCTTACCGGGCCTCACCCCACACTGTGGTTGCTTGTCTTGTTATAAGAATATGCTAGAACCGTACCCGAAGATTCACCATGCAGTCCGAGAAGCGGAGTAGGTGACCAAGTAGAGAGGGCAAGAAAAGGGAGACAGGAGAGGTAAAAAAAAAAGATGGTCTAAGAAGTGGCGGAAATGGCATGAGCCTTTTCAGAATACTCCTAGAAGGGCAGTTCTTGTTGTCCAATCATGGGTTCTATTCGCGGACAATTGTTGAGGGTGAGGCCAGTGAATATATTTCACCATTTATACCATTCATTATCTCTCCTTGAAACGAGCATCCAGATCTATTATCCGTATATACCCCAAATTTTAAGACATAGTTCAGAAATTTAGCTCCAAAGTCTTAAGAATTCAAGACAGGTGAGGGATTTCATTTCCAAAGTCAATTTTTTACTGCTTTCAAGACTCGTTATTCCCTGAGTCTAGGTTTCCTACGGCATTGGGTTAAAGTAGGCCATGGTAAACTTCTTTTGGAGGCAGTGAATGTTTGGAGCAACCACCAAGCGATATCCCCAAACCTAATGGTATATTGAAGGCGCATTGCCGGTTTAGAACTGGCCGGAATTTTCCCAAATTGATTACAGTAATGAAGATGTCTGAAAGCTGAGAGTGGCAAAGCCGCGGTCGTCTTGACTAAAAAATAAATACTATCATACAAGCTAGGGAAGGGTCACAGAAATCGGAAACTCGGAGGGGTTAAGTTGGGGTCTGATGTTGCACTCAAGGACGGGTTTAGGGGACAGTGGAACGTGTTCTACTGATTTCAAGTGATCCTTATAGAGAACCTTAGACCGAGCTGAACAAAAATCAAACTGAAACAGAAAGGAAGCGGAGCAAAAACAAACACAGGCAGAAAGCAGAAACAAACGCAGGCAGAAAGCAGAAAAATCCAGAGAAACTAAAGAAAATATACTCATTCAAATCACAATTGCACTGGAATCATAACTGCATAAAATCGTAACTGTATCAAAACCGCAACAGGAGCATATTAGCACCTGGGGGGCACTAGCTTAGGAATCAGAATGTAAGGGGATTTGACGAGGTATATAGTAGCGCAATAGATGAGAGCGTGATGTATGCCTAGCTCCCACCGAAAAAAAGAAGTAAAGGAAACCACATGTCTGCTCTTCGTCTCTCCACCCCTCAGGCTACCCGGACCCCATGGCTGCCCTCATCCTGGCCCATACAATCCTCTTCACGATCACCTCCCACCCCTCCCCGTGCGTCCTGCGTACATGAACTCTCATGTTGTCCGCCCTAGCGGTTTGGTGCCCACAGCCTGAGATATCGCAAATTAGTTGTTGCCCAATATGCTTCGACGCCTCATGACGGTTGCGGTCTTTTTTTGTAGTATAGCTTGTGCACGAAGTGCAGGCTTCGTGGCGACAGCAGAAGCGGTGTTTGGGGTCTATGTGGTGGTGGTGATGGGCTGTTTCAGGATTTCGAACCGTCGTAGTGGAGCTGCAGTGAGGGGAGGTACAGGAGAAGGTTTTTCTCGGGTGGGGATTGGGGGTGGGTATTCTGGTGGTTGGGGGAAGGGTGATACTAGTAGATGTGGGTATAAGAGCGGGGTGGATTGTAGAGGGCGGTGTGAGGGGAGGTGCGGTGGGGGCCGACGAGGTGGCTGCCGAAGAGAGAGAGACGCGTCTGGGTGGGAGGGGAATGTATTGTGTTGAGAATTGGGAGGGACCGCCTGTTGTGGCGTTGGCGAGCATGGGTGCTAGAGGAGTAGCTGGGGGTTGATAGATTAATTTATCACTAGTAGCTACGAAATCGTTTGCAAGGCTTGTATGAGGAGCCGCTAATCCAAAATTGAATAGGTCGAATGTGTCTTCCCAAGGTGGTAGGTCTCGGGTCTTAGTGGTGAGGAGGTGTGATTCTGAGAGTTTGGAAGTCGAATTACGGGGAGGATGCATCTCGGTAATAGAGGCACAGTTGGTTGTTGGTGTTGGGGGAGGTGATGGTTTTTGTTGAGGGTGCCGTTGGTGCTGCTGTAGAAGATTGCTGTGGAAAGTCAGTTCCAAAGAAGCTAGAGTGTTAGGTACCTCACTAAGGAGACAATCTTCATTTATAAATTCGTCGAAGAAATCATTGATATCAGTGGTAGATGGGGGGCTCCACCCGGAACCCATGGCTCTTGAGGAGGGTTTGGGAGAGAGGGGATGCCTTCGATATTGTTGAGGAGGTAGGCAAGATGATTTTTGCCAATCGCTATGCCGTGGTTGTAAGGTGGAGTTTGGGGATGTGTAGATTCGATTCTCCCGCTGCGGGATTTGCCTAGGGTTCCGTGATTGTCGGTATAGGTGGAAGAGGTGCTGTTTTCGTTCTGGGTGTTTTGAAGTGTAATCGGATCTAATACGCTATCAGCACCGGACTCATGATTTGGCTTGGAATGAGAATATCTGTACTCAGTATATTGAGAGGAGTATCGGTATGTGAGTATCTATTAATAGTGGAAAGATTTTGAAGAACATATAAACTTGGCTTGTCATTCTCTATTGGTGTCATTGAAAGGAATAAATAAATGATATCAGAGAAGCTAGGTCTTGGTTAGAATATCCTATAACATATCGTGGGAAATGTACTGACAGAATACGCAAAACCGACAGCACTATGAACATGTACTTGGGCATTTTAACCGTATCCGGATCCTTTGGCACCGGGGATTGCCATATAATGTTAAGTTCAAATTGACAGGGCTTGACATCAGGAGGTCCGGATGCTGTTAGAATATACGAGCCCGCATCGGTGCGGAAAAGCACTGAATTGCTGTTGGAAGTAAAACAGGAGACCCATGAACCTCGAGTGGTGACTGTCAGTGACCCGGAAACTGCCCAAAGTAGAAGGGCTGATATTTGCAAAACGATGGCCAGAATGCAAAACACCAGATTCCAATAAAGCTGGGTTATAAATGCGCAGGGGGGAAGTATCTCGTGAAGGGTTAACCCAGCCAACCGCATACCCTGTCGGGTGAGTACCCGATCGGAGGAGACAATAAGAGAGCGCATGCTGGGTAGCCATGAGTTGGGGTATAAAGTTAGTTCGTGCATGGTCATGATGTGTAGAGCCCGCGGCGCGTGGATCATGGAAGCCTCGTCGCAATGGGGGGATTACAGCAACGATAAGAAGGATGAATTCGAGTCCTCAGTGTGTAGGAGGGAGCAGATGAAAGTGGGATTTAAGCAAGAGGAAAGCCAATTTTTTTCTGCAGCGTCGCCAGGTCGAGGGTTCCAATGCGGAGTGGAGCAGGAGGGGCTCTATATATCTCACTCTTGATGAAGGTTGGTGTGGGAGGGGCCTCACGAAAAGACTTGGCATGCATGGGGCCTCACGGGGATAACATGGGTGGATCGGGGATTGGGGGTGGCTTTTTGTGCGATGAAGCTCAGCCTTGACAGAACCTTTTTGTGCGGAACGCCATTTTGGGATGAACATGGGATTGCGGTACTAGAACCGGGGCAGCCACATACTTGGGGGCGGACGAAAGTGATGGTAAGGACAGGGGTTAGAAAATGTATGTATCAGCATACATTTTCTAACCCCTGTCCATACCATCACTTTCGCCCATACTCGAGTATTTATGGTTCTAGCACTTAGGCTGGGTGCGATAACACAACAGGGCTAGAATGCATCTGCTATAAAATTTTGTCACGGCACTACAGACAACTGTACTCGATTACCGGTGGAGCTGGATTGGCTTCCTCAAGGATTCGCTTACCATGAGAGATTCGTGCAGACGCCAAATCCCATTACTCTCAAACGCACGATGTTTGTGGGCAACTGCTATTGCATACAGGCAAAAAATCGGCCAGAGCCTCATGAATTTTGCACTATGCATTAGCAGTTGTGTTCACAAGCGTCATGCATTTGCGAGTACTCGAGTACCCACGCTACCCACACCACAGTACCGTCCCAAGTTATCCCGGCACTCGTACAGCCTGGTGCATTTGGAGACGTAAAAGCTAAAGATCTGCATCCTTTGATATGCTATGCTTCTCTTGACCCCTTGAATAAGGCAGAGAGGGTTTCATGAAGTAGCTCCGCCCACGCATAAGGCACTTCTCTTTGCGCCCGTAAAATTAAAGTGCGATTCGTTTAAAACATTAACTCCGAAATAACCTAAAACTAAAATTAAATGGGCATCGTATCGGCAAAACCAGAATTCTACGGACCTTGAGACCTTTGCGTCCCATGGCACCTGTGTTTTTTTTTTTTTTTTTTCTATGGCGGAAGAGAAAATTTGGTGTCAACTTAAACGACTCGGGGTGAGAGTATTTTGTGGCAGGTAACACAAGCGCATGTCGAGCGTGGAATGCCAGCAAGAGCGAGGCTAGGACCTGTGTTGCTTCTCCCAACTTACCGGGCAACCGAAAATACTCATCTTCTATCACTCGAATTTCCGAATCCGTATCAGTCAGGAGTTAGACTCAGCACATTCGGGACAGACGCTCTTCTTGTTCAACCCTGATCACATGACCACACATGACCAGCACCGGTAAGAGCCGCAAGGGAGCCGGCTCCAAGATCTGTCGGAGGCCTACCACACCTTCGCGCTAATAGATCTACGAGAACTACAGTGTCCTAGCCATTCCAGGGGAAATCAATGGGGGTCATTTTGGTAAGTGGACAGGGGCCGGAGCGCAGCAACACCGCTGGTTTTCAAGACACCGCATCCCCACAGATACCTTGAGTGCGGCTCCGGAAATTTTTGAATAAAACCTAGCATGTCTAAAGTGTAATATATATTTTTTCTTCTCAGGTTTGAGATCGCGCAACTGTGGGAACGTGAACTGGGTAAGGTGTGTTGCGATAGACTTGCGTCCTTCCCGTGCGAAATCCATGGTTTTGGCAGATGCCTTGATGGGAAGGACGCTTCAGTCCCGACCACCTCTTGTTTCATTGATTGTGTAGTCTTGTGGCAAGCTGTTCGGGGATGTTATTTCCTGATAACCTGGCAAGCTGTATTGGGGTTGGCCGTTAGGCGGTGTTGATGCGGCTTCTACCAGGACAGTCTCACCAGCGGTGAGTATCTATTAGGGCATAAAGTTACCCCTTTGGCGACATATCTGGTGGTGATATGTTCTATTGCCCTGAAGTTGGTGGCGGGATAAATTTGTCCAAGGAGGGATGTGAAAGGTAGGTCTTCTATGCCTGCGGACCGGTTACCCACCGCTGACCGGCGGTCATTGGCTTCGGATGGCATGGTTCTATTCATCAAGCTACTTAATTTAGTCTTCTCTTACAGGTGAGAATATAACGCTGTTGACAACGCTCAGGAGTATCTTTATAATATCGTACGCCACATCTCTATCTAGAACAAATAATACTATAGGAAGATTATCTATCATTTGCGTGAGAGGGGAGAATGGAAACGAATGAAGAAAAAACGATACAAGATAGAAAAAAGACCCGCATGGAGGAATTTATGGAGAGGGGATCAAATATGAGATGATGAAATCTGCAATCTATGAACTCGATCCCCCGCATCAATAGAAACCATCCACGCGTCAATCTCTACGGGACTTTGGAAACGGAAAAATGATAAATTCTCACCCAAGTATGAAGGAAAATAGCTGAACAGGGGTAGGAGGGTGTGGTATATATTGGTATACCCTGTGATGGGATATCCTCTACCGGCAAGGGCTGAGATCCGTGTGCATCACCAGGAGTAGCCTGTCCCGGAAGGGAAGGGGCGGCGGCAGCTGTTTCCACGAAGCGCTGTCTCTTAGGCCTCAAACTTTACCGGGGGTTGCCGCTCTACAAGCCTGTAGGAGAGCTGCCACATTCTCACTCCAACTATTGGAGGCATACGAGAGCGGTGTTAGGCCGCCGTTATCAGGCTTGTCGGGGTTGACCTCTTCCCGTCCGAGTAGTATTTTCACCACTCCTGTATGTCCTTCCTCGACGGCAAACGAGAGGGGTGTTCGACCTTTCTTATCTGGCTTGTCGGGGTTGACCCATTCCTCTCTGAGCAGTATCTCAACCGCGTCCTCATGTCCCCACCGGGCGGCAAACGAGAGCGGCGTTAGGCCGTCAATATCTGGCTTGTCAGGGTTGACCCCTTCCCGCCCAAGTAGTATTTTTACCACTCCCTCATATCCATTCTCTGCGGCAAATGAGAGCGGTGTTCGGCCGCCGTTATCTTGCCTGTCAGGGTTGACCTCTTCACGCCCAAGTAATATTTTTACCACTCCCTCACGTCCGTTCATTGCGGCAATTGAAAGTGGTGTTAGGTCGTCATTATCGTGCCAGTCGGGGTTGACCTCTGCCTGCTCAAGCAGGATTTTCACTACTCCCACGTGTCCAGAATCGGCGGCCCACGAGAGCGGTGTTCGGCCGTCATTATCGGGCCACTCAGGGTCGACCTCCGCCTGCTCAAGCAGGATTTCCACTACTCCCACGTGTCCATATTCGGCAGCGAACGAGAGCGGTGTTCGGCCGCGATTACTGGGCCTGTCGGGGTCGACCTCTGCCTGCTCAAGCAGGATTTCCACTACACCCACGTGTCCAGACAGGGCAGCCCACGAGAGCGGTGTTTTGCCGTAACTATTCGGCTTGTCAGGGCCGACCTCTTCGCGCCCGAGTAGCATTGACACTACTTCCTTATGTCCACCCCAAGCGGCAAACGAGAGCGGTGTTAGGCCGCAACTATCTGGCTTGTCGGGGTTGACCTCTTCGCGTCCGAGTAATATTTTTACCACTCCCTCATATCCTTCCTCGGCGGCAAGCAAGAGCGGTGTTTGGCCAAAATTATCTGCCCTGTCTGGGCTGACCTCTCCCTGCCCGAGTAGCACCTTGACCACTTCCTCATGTCCACTACAAGCAGCCCATGCGAGTGGTGTACGACCCGAAAAATCTCCTCCGTTGATATCATAACATCCCATCTCTGTTAAACCAGCTACAATCTCAACAATTCCGAAGAACGATGCGCAGTGTAGTCCACTGAATGGGGAGCAAGTATCAAAATTCATAGTATAGGAACGCTTCGATTGTTCTAAAAGTAATTTGGTCGATATCGGGCCATAATCCTCTTTTAGTAGCTCCAGCGCAAGTGATCTCCCGTAGTCCGAGAGCTCCCTTTTGGCATGCACTCCCCAGTAAATGGAACAATATCCTAGAAAGGGTGTCTTCGCGGCATCAGAAGAGGGAGAAGACCAAAGGGCATTGACCTGTTGGGAGCTCAGATAGGTCAAGCATACTTCCGCGATTGCCGAGTGAGGATCACCGAGTATATCGGGACGAGTAGAAAGAAACTCCTGGAGAGTAAAGTGGATCAATCGCACAGTTGAGCCCTCCTTATCCACAGAAATGAGCCCTTGACAGCAGCTCACCACCGTCGAAATCGAAGGGATGTTGCCAACATCAAAATCTGTCGAGCCTAGCTGCACTGCTAGGGCATGGCAGAGCTCATCCGCTTGCAGCGGTCGTTCCGCATGGCTGATCCACATCAACGCTGTCATCCCGAGTCTCGATTTGTCACCACCTTGTGCCTTTATCCGTTCGATTGTTGCACCATAAACATCCCCCAACTCTAATCCACTTGTCATTTTGCGGAGCCTTTCTCGTCTCCGAGAGATTGTTGATTCGTTTAAGATCGCATCGATGTTTAAGGAAACAAGTAGAAACCTAGATGCATATCTATTAGCGCATTGTGCGTGCAAGACTCCTAGTACCATTGCCCTTACATACATTTCCGACATATGTTCCGGAATTTTCTCTAGAATGTCTTCCTCCAGACTCTCATCCATGGCGTCTGGAGTTTCGTCCTCGTCTATTCTAAGACGAAGGTATTCCGTGATATCATTCTTGCTAGGGCTTACAGGTACACTCATCACTCGTCCAGCAAGACGCTTTTCGACCTCAGCACGAACATGAGGCCTCCCAATGATAAATATTCGCGTGCGCCGTGACGTTTCGAGGATTTGTTGTAGCGAATTAAGGAGCTTAACCCGATTCGCCGCCGCACATTCGTCTAAAGCGTCAATACATACAAAGGTGGGCAGTGAGGTTGTGATGGCCTGTAGCATCTTCACGATATCGGGGAGTCGCGGCCCTCGTCCGCCAATGGCCATTTTCTGCCCTTGAAAGGCCTGTGTTATTTCCTCTGGAACCGTTTCCATTCCGCCGACAACCTGCCTCAGCAAAGAACCCAGAATACTGGCAACGGACTGCTCCTTTCGCGCTGCGAAGTCTAAGTAAAAACACGTAACGGCTATGTTTCGCCCCGTGAACTGATCGCACAGTCTGTCCACTACCAGCGAACTGACATCGTGGCCTGTTAGCACTGAGCCTCTCTTTTTTTTACCCTTCGGGAATGATTCTCGTTACCTAATAAATGTTTTGCCGACCCCCGGACCCCCATAGCAAAACAAGACTCCCTTATCGCCTTCACCTTCACCGTTCCAGCCAAACCAGTTTCTGAATTCCTCAGTTTGTAAAAGCCATTCCCCCACATTATCGGCACGGCGATCTTGGATATCCCGATGGCGTAGCTTTGGCTCGAGGGGTGAGAGCCAAGTTAAGAGTGGAGTTCGATCATCGGCGATCGTATAGTTATTCCACACATTATTAAAAGAGTTCGTATTATTGAAGGAGTTGTTGTTATCGTGGGTGGGATGTTGAGACATATTGCGCTCTTTGCTGCTTGCACTGTTGCGAAGGGGCTATTTTGTAAGGTGGGTTGATGATAGTTGTGGAAGGTGGAGGAAAGCAGAGTGTCGGTAAGGAAAAGGGGGGCGGTCTGGTCTTAAAGCAGCTTTGCAGATAGCCCTTCGTGGAACACGGAAGAAAAAGTGTGGCATCAAATAAAGGCTCATGCACAAAAATCTCTAAGCGCCCTCAGCGCAGTGTGGAACAAGCCAATTAGATAGATAAACTATGGCAGCCTAGGTGGCTGAGGCTGAGAAAAACAATACTTTGTGTAAGCAACAAACATCATCACCAACGTCAATTTTGTGTGCTCCGACTGATAAAATCTCTCGGCGCGGGGGAATCTGAGCCCGTCCACTAAGGTTACAACGCCCGCACAAAGTATCCGGCTTCAAGTTGACCAGGCTAGAAAAAAAAGGTTAGTCCAACTCGAGCTGAAGTGGCTGCAGTAGGTAGCGTTCCCTACAGTCTTTCATGGGGTGGTGACGAATATCAGGAGGTGACGAACAGGGATCCGTAGCAGGTATTTTTTTTGTTACCCTACGGCAACGGCCCCCAGCGGCAAAGGCAGCGAAACCATCACCAAAGCCTCCGGCAGTGGAAATCTTCTTTTCGGAAAACAAGCGGTTGGGAATGGTCGTGGATATTACTTCTCTTGTTTTCTCTTCTTGTCCTCTCTGTATCATACTTAATCTACATTTGTAACCTTGTAATGGAGTCTCTTTGGCTTTGGAGAATTGGGGGTCACTTTTGATGTAAAAATGGCAAGTGACTATAACATTTGTCATCGAACGGTATGATACAAGGCTTTCCAACAATACTGGTAGACTGAGCCTCTCCCAATATCTATGGCCACTCAAAGCCCGCTTACCTAACCGTCCATTTCTCAAATTTAGGTGACGAAACTAGGTGAAGTAGTAACCGGCACCATCCATAACCGGACAGAAAGTGCCAAAGTGTTTACATAATCTTTTATCGCCCTAAATCCCTACCGCCAGACAGCCAAAACGTGTCGTTGCCTCGGAGGTGGGCTTGGAAATCATACTAGACGCTAATTAGACCCTACTCTACTGTACTCGTCTTAGGCAATTCCCCGGAAAGAGGGATTAAAAAAATATATTATGGTAAAACCCTTACGATCGCTTGGGCGCCCGTACAGACCATGCACACCCGTTTCCCTCTTTGATTAGCGACAAAGGAAACCGCCGATAAAAGGTCGGTAAGATGGACAAGCGAAATATCCTTCACTGCCGAGTGATCGCTGGTGATTTGAGCACACAGGCTATGTCTTGGTCAATTATAACTGGGATAGATGAAAAATTACTTTAAAGCACCAAGAGTTACCGCATTGTGGTACTATATCCACGAGTTTCACCCCCACACGGCTACAGCCGGTAGAGCTCAAGAGCGGAGCTCAGCCCTCACTTTCGAGCACGCCGGAAGTGCGAGTATACACCAAAATACTCCCGTCATGGATCAGAACGCAGTCTCTCAATTACTTAGAAACCCAGCACCAATGCTTCCGAAAGGTGATGGACCCCATTGCCAAAGTCGCCCTTCTGCTACCTCCCGGTCGCATTGTCCTCAGTGCGTAAGTTCCCCATGGCATCATGAGAAGTTTTCCTGTTTCTCACGAGAAATGCCAAACGCTCCCCCCCGCCGACCCTTTGCCGCGCCCATTCAAGATCCAATTACGCAAATGCCCCCTGAAGGCAGTAAGACTCCGGGAGCAACCACCAACTACTGCCTGACATCCCACAACAACAAGACGGCAACAAACAGAAGCCGCAAATCACGTTCCGAAATATCTCCATTTAATCCCATTTTGACGCCCTAACGGAAATTCCCCAAATATACTCCCCCGACCCCTCCTAATCCAACCAGGCATAATCCCGACACGACAGGTCGTGGTTCCTGACCCCTGTAGCTTACCGAATTTTCCTTCCCAACACCGTACAATTGAATAACCCCCCCGCAGCACCCCCGCCCACAAATTTCCCATTTTTAGCCCTCCGACTACTGTACCCGGGCAAAAAGTTTGAAAGCTCCCGGTAGCAAAGTGGCAATTGTCCCAACCAAAGAATAACCCCCACTAGGAGGGCGCTTCAGAAATTAGAAACCCGGACCGGTAGCATTAGTCTCTGCACTTTCACAGATTTTAGTCTTCGGAAACCCGAAAGCGGGGGGTTCTACGAGTCTCAAGTCCAGAAGCTAATTTCAACTACAGGTGCTAGCCCAAGGCACGGCTTGAAATTCGCTTGATAATGTGTTTGGTATTCACTCCAAGTTGTTTGCTAAGGGATATCATATATAATCTATCAAACTTTTATGGACCAGGGTGCATGACCTGCACGACCTATTTCCCTGTAGACCAAGTCGAAAGAGAGAAAAAATCCGAGTGAAATGAGGAGGGAAAATCATAGGAGGGAAATAAATTCCCTAAACGTAAAAGGATCTGAACTAAATAAAAAGACGAGAAACCTAACCATATCCCAATAAAAATTATAAAAATAAAGAAAATACAAAAAGTTATCAAAAAATAGTATTCTTCACGACATCGTAACTTCATGGCGTCGTAACTTCGTGTAGCTTCGTTAACTTCGTAGACATCGTAAAACCGGAACCGGAGCGTAACAGCGTTCTAAAACGTACTAATATGGGAACCAGAGAGTAAGGAGATGTAGTGGGGCATGCGATAACGCAGTAGGTGAGAGTGTGATACATGTCAAGCCCTCACCAAAAGGAGCAAAAAACAAAAAAAATGCCAGATACTTTTTGTAAAGAGAAGAAAAAACGAAGGTTTACTTTCCGTCCCCCCACGATACCTTCATAACCCCGTAACTACCCTCACCCTAATCCCCACGATTCTCTTCATAACCACCTCACACTCCTCGTCATGAGCAGCGCGCACATGATATCTCATGTTATCCTCCCTGGCCGTGGTATGGCCGCAGAGGTCGCAAATTAGGCGCAGCTCACTATGCTTCGACTCCTCGTGGCGCCTGCGGTCTTTTCTCGTGGTGTAGCTCGTGCATGAAGCGCAGCCTTTGTGGCTGCAGCAGAACCGGCGCTTGGAGTCTTTGTGGTGGTGGTGGTGGGTTGTCTCGGGGTTTTGGGTAGTCGTGGTGGGGTGGCAGTGAGGAGAAGTACAGGGGGGGGTAATCTTTGAGCGGGGCTTAGGGCTCGGTCTTGTGCGAGTGGAGGGATGGGTGGTGGCAGCGGGTGTGGACACAAGGGCGGAGTGGACGACAGATGGCGGTGCCGGCGGGGGTGCGATGGTGGCGGGCGAGGTGGTTGCCGAAGGGGGAGAGAAGGGGGTCGGAGGGAGGACAGAGTATTGTGTTGGGCTTTGAGGGGGACTACCTGTTGTGGCATTGGGGGGCATGGACGTAACTGGGGCTTGAAGAACTGATTCACCCAGAGTAGCTAGCAAGTCATCCACAGGCATTGCGTGAGGAGTAGCTAATTCATAGTTGAACAGGTTGAAAGTGTCCGCCCAGGGTGGTAGGTCTGTCATCTCAGTGGCGTGGAAGTGCGATTCTGAGAATCCCAGGGCGGGGTACGGCTGAGGCCGCACGTTGATGCTGGAGGCACATTTCGTTTCCGGAGTTGCCGGAGGGGATGGCCCCTGAGGGTTAGGTTTCTGTTGTTGCTGTTGAGGGTTATCCCCGAAAGTCGTTTCACGGGAATGTAAGATATTTGGGGTCTCGCCAAGGAGACACTCTTTGTTGATAAAATTTTCGAAGATATCATTGATATCGTTGAGAGATGGGGGGCTCTGGATTGAATCCATGACAGTGTGAGAGTGTTTTAGAGGGAGGGGGATGCTTTGAGGGTCTGTAAAGGGTGGGTAGGGTATAATGTAAGGAAGAAGATAACTGCTAATGGCGATATCGTCGTTATGAGGTGAGGTAGGGCAATGTGTAGATTTGGTACGCCCGCCGCAAGATTCACTTGCGGCAGCGTGATAGTCGGTGTAGGTGTGAGCAGTGTCTTGGGTATCTCGATGTGTAACGGAATCTAGAACACGATTAGCACCGACTGACGATATGGGTGTGAGTGAGAATACCTAGAATGCTAGCAATTCTGAGAGAGGCGCTAATAGAGCGTGTAAATATTAGGGCTTGAGGAAGAATTTCAAAAAAGTTTTTGCGTATCCTAAACCTTTTCGTTAAAATACTTCTAACAAGAATCACAAGGGATGTAGTTACAGATAATGTGGCTTGCGTAATGGGGGATTAGCAAGCCGGGGGAAACATTTTCCGGGAACAAATAGATCTTCATAGACACTATGGCTGGTCATTGCGCTAATTACATGCAATGTTCCCCTCATCTGTCCGCGAAACCGTGATAGAGGAAGTTCCGAATTCCTCAGGATTGAGAGCAAGCCCGATCCAAACCATCCCTGAATACCCGACATCGATCCAGAGCCACAAATGAGACTTGCCGTATTAGCCAGGATGGCGACGGCTAGCGAGAAAATAAGCCTTGAAGCCTTGCCGGTGGTACAATCAGAGATCCGTAGAGGTTGGGTGTATTCGAGAAGTCGCCGGGTAGCGAGGTAGGAGAGCCCTAGAAATCAACAAATCAGCAACACGCAATCAGGAGAAATTGGGGATGTGGCCTACGAGTTGTGTTCGAGTTATCCGTCATCCAGGGCTGGGATGGGTAACCAAACAGGATACGACGGGCCGCCTCTGCACTATATCGGTTGTGCTTCCCGGAGACGATCCGGGAGGAGCGATGCCTTTCGCTGATCTACTCGGAAATTAGTAAAGCTCCGACCCAGACTCCCGAGGGTAGCAGCCCAACTCACCTCTTCCATCATAAAGACTATCACTAGTCTAACTGACATCCAAGAAAATATACAAGCCGATGCCATGTCAATGGCGACCTGAATATACCATGCCAAGCGCATCAACAGCCCCGCAATGCCGCCAAACAAGAGATTTAATGTGGGTACCTCGCCAAATTCGAGTTCGGTCGGCCGCGTACCCCTCACAGTGAACTCCGGGTCGGAGCGGACCACGGGAGGGAGCTTAGCTCCCGGCGGGTCGCACATCCGATTTGTTTCCGGGCTAATTCACGAGTACGGGCATCGAGCAGAGTTGGAGTTGGGCCGGTAAAATTGCCAACAGATCTCAGTGCGAAGGGGCCCCAGCGCGCCAGCGCGTATCTTCTAGGGCTCCGGGATATAGAAACCTCGTTGCGATAGGCGGATAGGGACAAGGAGAGAAAACGAATCGAAACCCTCGTACAGCCTGTGGTAAAAAAAATGGGAAAATGTGTAAATGAAAAGTCAGAAAGACGGGTTGCTTGGTTGGCAAGAGCTCACCGAAGGCTCTAGTCAAAGGCCCCGAAGCCCGATCCCTGTTTTCTAACCTTTTTTATTTATTTTTTACCACAGACTATACTCGAGTATGAGGAGGGGGACAAGACGAAAGTGGGCCTTAGGCAGGAAGTAAGGGCGAAATCTCGGGAGTCTTCTGGGCTCTGAGGCCGAGTGTAGCAGGGAGAGCCCTATTTATTAATAAATCTTGCTCCCTATGAAAACTAGTGTGGTAGGGCCTGAGCAAAAGCTTGGCATGCAAAGGGCCTGGCAGGGATGAAAAGTGCTGGGGGGGAGCGCTTTTTGTGCGACGGTACTCCGCCTCGGCAAACATTTGTTGCGAGAAACGTCTTTTTGGGATGAACGTAGGACCATGGCACTGGGAGAGATGGTCTGAGTTGCTGGAGAATGCACTTAGCATGAGATGCAGCGCCTCAGAGCTTCGTGCAGACGCTGGATCCCATTATGCACGACACCTACCGTCCAGTCCGAGTACTTGAGCGTTGTACCCTACCAAGCTATACTCGTAATTTCTGACGTTTGCAAACACGACTGCTATTGCATACCACCAAAATCTTGAGGCTCCGGGCAATTTTTCGCCCATATGCAATAGCAGTTGTGTTTGCAAACGCCAGAAAATTCCGAGTATCATACTTGTAAAAGCCCACACTTATGAGGCTATCAAGGCAGCAGCCGGGAAATCTGCGGCACGGGTACTCGAGTACATCTTGCAACCCCTACAAAGAGCTCGGGGGCGGTTCATTATGCAACCCAAGCCCACCAATAAGCCACATCTCCTGCGCGCCCGCACAAGCATCAATCTCTCTACTCGAGTAGCCGCTACCAGCACTCGAGCACGCATCCTGCTGAATCCTGCTGTCGCCAGCGCATCTGCGCACCCCGCCCTGCGCTATACCCCTCATTCCCCACTTCATCCCCCGCACTAACCACTTGGGCGGATAAGGCGCCGACCAAATTTGAATTGTCCTTTTTTGTACCAGCGGTATAATATTGTGCTTCTCCGACCATAATCGCACACGGCCTCCACTTTAACTTCAATCCGGGGCCCGTCGCCCCCAAACAAGAAAATGCAAAAATCCCGCATGGCAGAGCTCTGAAAACATTAGCGAGGCATTCCCAAGTTGTACGAACATTTGCGCACAGGAGGGGTACCGTAGGTGGCCGTCCGTGTTTCTTGTGCTCGCTAAATGCGCTACCATACACGACCAACCGAGGCCCGAGATCACGTGGTAGCCCAATCGCGGTGTGATGTCATACCAGTTAGGAGGCTGTGAATTTAGTAGAATTGGCGCTAAGATTCATTGGAGGTTAACCAGATGGTTGCGTAACAAATGTTCTAAGAATTATGATGCTTCGATCATCTCTAGGCAAATTTCCTCCAACCGTTTCAGGCTACATGTTCCGGTAAAACCAGGTCGGCGACATCCTGGTCAGATTGGGCACCATCGCCTAAGCTGCATAAAACGCACCGATTATGAGATTCAGTATTATTCTTGCGTTCATTCACCCCTCTCTAATCTCTCTCTACTCGCCAAAAAACATATAGCTATCCCCGACCATCGCCTCGACTGTTATACTAGGACGCCACTTGTTACTACGAGCTTCAGGGCGAGCCAAGCTCAGTTCTGAACTACCCTCCCAGCGTGTGGGTAAAGGCCTAGGACAGACTTTGTGTTTTCAGTGAATCGATCCGGAAGCAGGATATCTCGAAGAGGGTTAGCACTTTACTGCAACGGTATAAGATCCACCTTTAGGATGAGTCGGATCTCATAAACTGGTGTAAGCGACCCCGTTTAACCCCCGGTTAAACTAAACCTATCCCAAGCCGGCAGAGACAGCGAATCGCAAGGGTAAATATGATAGTGGTTCTGGTTGCCTAATCCGCCATCCAATTTGATGTCGGGTCGGAAAAAAGTTGGTACGGTAGGCTACTCTCCACCCTACGGGGAAGAACCAATTCTTTAAACTTACATCCCTCTGATACCATTTTTGACAAAACAACCCTCGCCATGAAATCTCAGAGAATTAAGTCGCGAAAAAGGGACAGGAGCAAGAATGAACGCAACTTACGAAATAGTTTTCCGATAGCGATGCCCGTAGCGAAGACCCTTAGAAACCTTGGGGTTGGGGGAATCATTCGCTTCGCCGCATTTTTTATTTGAAAAGTATTGTGAATCACCGGGGCTTTGATTGATAGCAGAATCTCGACATCTCGAGAACAACGACTACATCTCTGGAATTCATCACTTCTCGCATAAAGGACAAACACGAATAATCTGGAAACCGGAGAATGATAGTAGGAGCTGGGCGCGCATTGAAGACGTCAGCAAGAAGAGAAGGGAAGGGAAGAGGAAGCACCAGGAATGGAAGAGAGATGAAGTGGAGGAAATGGAAAGAATGGACGTGAACAGGTCAGGGGAAGTTGGATGGAGAGAGAAGAGATGCAGCGAATGTTATCGTGGGAAAAGATGGTCTAGGAAAGGAAGAAGTTAGAATGTAACAGTTTTCTGAGTTATGTATTTAAGGCCGTTGGTTTTCCTCCTGAGTGCGACAATAGAATCAAGATCAAGAGTTTCTCCTCCGTTATCTTTTCCCTCTGACTCAGATAATCTTTAGTTTTACTTTAAAAAGCTCAAGGGATTAGAGAGGGCTTCCGAATGTACCATTTGCAGTTTTTGCCGCCCCCTATCTAACGCTGCAGCTCTCGGTTATTCGATTCAGCAAATATTATCCCCCGAACCGTGGCACCCAACCAAGCCTCTTAAGAATTGCAGACACAAAACGGTGGCGTAGTCTACTAACCCGGGGAAACCTGGTTCGCCCAGTGTACCCTCCCGGCGGCAGCGATACGATACGGTGCTCCTCCGCCAAATTCCCCGGACCAGTGCAATCTCATAAACTCCATACCGTATTTTATTTTTTTGAAAATAACGAACCGGGCGGGCTCGGCGTGCATGAGAACTATGATAACCAAGATTAATCAGTCACCTTACTCTCGCTTGCTCTCTTTTTTATATTCGCTTGGCCTCAAACTTGCGCCACACGCCGATCTTTCGTGTTAGCGCCATTCCGAATATAACCAGTTAATGCGGTACCGGTACTCGAGTATGGGTGGTGCTTGGTCCTAGAGAACCAATCAATCTACGCTTACTCTAGTGTAACCAGCTTTCATCAGGTCACATCTCATAGTTCCCATGCGCGCCGAACCCGGTTCCGTTCGTCATTTTCGTATGATGCCTCAAGCGAGCTGCGGTGCACAAAAGTGGATCCAAGGCAACAGCGTTAACTAAATGCGCGAAGGCTGCCAGTTCGCCACCGCACAAATAAATGGGCGGCCACGGATTGGATAGGCCGAGTAGGGGGAAAAAATCTACCCTAGCATGATACCAATCCGTCTTCGTACAGATTTTCCTCGGGCGCTTGGGTTCCGGGGTTAGTCCGTGAGCACTTCCGATAACTGGCCGCAGTTTGTATGCAGCTAAGCCTCTACGGTAACCGAAAGAGAAGAAATTCCGTGAACGCTTTGCGATTTATTGTTCGCTAAGAGAGGTACTGTATTTATGACAACTTGACCAATACAGCAAGTGTTTGCTGACTAAGCCTGGTACCCGAGGACTTACAGTCACTGGACAAAGATCTTGGTTTTGCTGAGTCATAGCGCTAAGCAGTCCTAGGAGATAGATATGCTCCGCTTCATGTAAATCTAGCCGCCACACATCATGATATTATTATCATCCAAGATATTGTTTCTCGCACAAATCACCTCTCCTTCGCCCAACATGTCCCAAGATCCCCCCCCCCAAAAAGAAAAAGCACTGGGGGCCTGTTTAGCACGCAAGAAAAGTGGCATTCTTCTGACACTTCTGGTACTTTTATCACGAATGAAATATTGCAACGTTGCGCTTTTCTATTACAGCTCAGCTTATAGGCGTCCGACTGGACTTTCCCTTTCATTATAATAGCCACAATGGCAGCTACCGTCTGGATACCGAACCTTTTGTACCTATTCGCTAAAGATGTCCGAGATTTGGCAAACACTGATGTTTTTGGAAAAAGGTGATAGTTGTTGGAAATTATGCAGCTCATCACGTGCATATATTCTCATGCGCGCTGGATAAGAAACGCTACTACTATCATCTGTTACACACCGTTGCTCAAGGGCTGTTCCACCATCATTAGCTTCAGACGATATCCGACATTGATCCTGCATACTCGACGAAACAGGATCAGACTCGAATCACACTGCACTGAAACAGGAACACTCACGATAACCGAACATCAGCTTTACCCTCGCTTTCACGCACAACCTATGGCTTGCCACTTGGTCGATACCCTCGGGAAATTCTGATGAAACCTCGGATCTGGTTCGGGAAAGAGGATATCGCAACTACTAAGTGGAAGGGACTGAGAAGCAGGATTGTGCATGCGCTGGTAGCATGTTACAGAGGAAGGATAGGATATAAGTAAGCTTGTTTTTCCCTTGATTTGTTCATCATCAGTTCATCATCGTTCGCTTCTCTCTTTTGTTTGTCATATCTTATTCTTCACTTCTTTTTGATCATTTTCCGATTGTCCATTCCTTTTATAAGTCTTCCATCTGAACCGTATTCTTTTATATCTGCTATATACAATCAACTTGGGTCAATTCGTATCTGAACTCGGAATCCGCGGTGCCTGAACCTTGTTGTTGAAAAGGTTATGAGCCCGGATTGACATCTGAAGCACCCTCGGACCACACCCGAACATGTCCTCCTCTTCCGAATATAAGCTCCTTGCTGGAACAGGAGTTCCAGCTCTATCCCGCGGATCTGACTTTCGTGAATGGTGACTGGCCGTCATTGACATTCTTGCAGAAATGGGTTACTGGGATTTGATCTCCACCGCACCCGAAGAATCTGCCGCCTCTGATACCACGATTAAAGAAAAAAGCGCCGTAGCCCGAGGCCTCCTGGGCCGCCTGTTAGACAGCAATCATTGGGAACTTTACGCAACTGCGAGGGATCCACACAAACTGTGGGCCAAACTCGAAAGCCGTTATGCCAGAAAGGACCAGGCCCGTATCTGGTATCTTGGTTCAGAACTCGCCAACACCCAATTCGAGGGTGAACCAATGGTCGACTATATTTCGAAGTTAGAAATATTGTTTAACCAGCTAGCCGGAGCTGCAGAAATCCAAAAAGAGAAAGACAAGATTTACGCACTTCTGTCAAACTTACCGACCGAGTACCATCCTTTTCGCACCTTAATCTCGAACATTCTGAACTTCGCGGATATCTCATATGACCAGGTCTGTGACAGGTTAATTCTCGAACACCAACAGCTTACAGGAGTGCCTACCGAGAGCCCATCTAGGACAAGTACAAGTACTAGTGCCTTCGTTTCATCACAAAGAGGTCGTGGAAGGATGACTGGCGGCCGCAACGGCCGTGGAAGACGGTACTCTAGTCGTGGCACTAATATAACTTCGGTCGGCACATCAGGACGGTCTCAAACCAGAGGAATGGGGAACAAGAAAGGTAGCTCAGCATCCAATACATCGGTGGATAAGGATAGTTGTCTATATTGTAAGGAAAAGGGAAATTAGATGAGAAACTGCCCGAAGAAACAGAGAGGGCAACACCAACAATTTCCTAACTCATCTCATACTGCTTACACACGGAAGACTACCGCCATTGCCTGGATGGCAAATAAGGAGAGCCCATGAACCGGGGATGAATGGATACTCGACTCTGGTGCCTCTCACTACATGAGCTCCCAACGACAGTACTTTTCCAACTTTAGAGAATACGCCACCTATATCCATATCGCAAAAGGAGCCAGATTAACAGCAGCAGCAGTCGGCGACATCTGGCTGGCAGTAGAGAAAGGGAACCACATGCCCACTCAAATCCAACTTCGTGAGGTCTTGTACGTTCCAGATCAAGGATCCCAAAACCTCGTATTTGTAAAGTGCATCCAGCAGGCCGGTGCATCGGTAGTATTTAGTGAAAGAGATGGATAAAAGGTCGAAATATCGCAGAATAATGAAGCAATCGAATGGGCAGAACTTCGTGGAACCTCCTATATTCTGTTAGCTAGCACAACGAGTCAGAAGAGCGATTCGACAGCAAACCGCGCAATAACGGCCTCCACCTCCGCAACACTCATTGAGTGGCATCACCGCCTTGGCCACTTGGGCTTCGATGACATCAAGGCACTAGCGAAAAAGAACTCTGATATCACAATTACTGGTACACTCACAAACCCTACCTGCGAACATTGCCTAGTTGGAAAACAAACCCGAAAGCCAAACTCTGCACCCGCTACCGATCGTGCCCAGGAGCCACTCGAGCTCGTTCACAATGACCTGGCTGGGCCAATGAGTCGCTTGTCCCTTGGAGGGGCAAAGTACTTCCTTCTTTTTATTGATGATTTCACAAGGTATACAATGGTGTATACTTTGAAATCTAAAGCCCAAGTTATTGGTAAGTTTCATGAGTATAAGGCCCTGGTTGAAACATATAAGGGTAAGAAAATAAAAAGATTTAGGAGGGATGGGGGAGGTGAGTATACCAGGTATGAATTTGATCAGCTACTAAAAGACAGCGGTATTATACGAGAGAAAACCGAACCCTACAGTCCAGAACAAAATGGTGTGAGTGAGCGCGCAAATCGAACTATAATCGGAAGAGCCAAAGCGATGCTCCACCAATCTGAATTAGGAATGGAGCTCTGGGGGGAAGCTGTACGAACAGCAGTTTACCTAAAGAACGGAAGTCCTACGAACATCTTGGGAGATGCGCTAACGCCACTAGAGGCTTGGACTGGTGAGACTCTGAAGCTCCAGTGGCTAGGATATTTGGGAGCGATCGGATACAAGCATACACCAAAACAAGTCAGAACGAAGTGGGAACCCAATAGTCAGAGATGTGTCTTTGTCGGGTATGAGGGCACGAATCAGTATCGGTACTTATCAACAAACAAATTCACATTACACGGGACCTTACCCTCCTCAAACACACTCCGCAAACTGCTCCAAAGCTGGCACAATGGGAGAAAAGCACCGACATTGTGCAAATATCAGATGAGAGTGAGGATGACGTAGACGAAGTCCCTTCTGTATCCACCCCGACACCCAACCCTCAATCTAGATCACCATCCCCAAAAGCCCCCGATCAACCACCGCAGACCCCAGCCAAGCCTATTACACCAGGCCAATTCCCACCTGATACCCCAGAAGACGCTATCCATGTTTGGCCTCAATTACTCCCCAATCCGCCCCGCCAGCAAGGAAAATACTCGCAGCGCCCGCGACCAAATAATGCCGGCTGTTTCACTTCCACTCGATTCAACGATGAAGAGTTCTCACGGCTCGCAATGAGCTCCAACCCAGACCCACCACTTGGTACCGACTGCCACGCCTATCAGAGCAGCCTAGCATCCGAAACAGAACCGACTACGTACAATCAAGCGATTACCGGTCCCAACTCTAACCAGTGGAAGCTCTCTATTGATGAGGAGCTTACAGCCTTGGAGGAAAACAATACGTGGACACTGACCGAATTACCTGATGGTAGATCGACTGTCAAATGCCGGTGGGTATTTAGAGAAAAGAAAGGAGCCAAACGAGAGACTCTCCGGTATAAGGCTAGGTTAGTCGCCAAAGGTTTTACCCAGCAGTACGGAGTGGACGACCTGGAAACCTATGCCCCCGTTGTCAAGCTTACATCATTGCGAATCATTCTTGCCCTCGCCGCATTTTACAACTACGAGATCCATCAGGGAGACATTAAAACTGCGTACTTATTAGGCAAGTTAGAAGATGAAATCTATATCGATATCCCGGAAGGAATATCAGTAAAACAATTTGGCGATAGGAAAATTGTTTGTCGCCTACTTCGTGGCCTTTACGGACTCAAGCAATCGGGTCGAATGTGGAACCTCGCATGGGATAAGTTTCTCGTTAGAAAGTGCCGATTTATCAGATCCGTCGAGGTCTACGCTGTTTATTACCGCTTGGGAAATATACAAAAGCCGCTCTGGATCCTGATCTGGAGTGATGATGTCCTATGGGTGGGAGAGTACGCTGACATTATACAAGCTAAGCAAGAGGTCGGAAGGCAGTTCCCACTCAAAGACTTAGGGCCCGCTCACTTCTTTCTGGGAATGAAGATCCTTCGGCAGCCAGCACAGAATAAAATCACATTGCTCCAAGATCAATACATCAGCAAAAAGGTGGTCTGCGTCAGATACAGTAGTGTTGCGTCCTGACTCTCCTAGCCTGGACTCTGCATCCTGTGCGTCCTGTGCGCCCTGTACCCATGCGCCATATCTGGTTGCGTCTGCTGCGTCCAGAGGCCCTTGCCTACACTGGGTTCTGTCCGGACACATGCAACTAAGCAACCCTGCCTTCCATTCATCCAGACTTAAACCTCAACACCATCGCACATCAGGATTCACCACTACCCCTGATTCTCCTTTCAGCCTTCTTTGTCTTCTAGCCCAGATGTGAGCAAGGGGTATTTCTTGGCAAAGAAAATATAGTCAGTGCTGGCGCCTGGTGAGAAAGCCATCATACCCGTAATCTTAATGATTTGCGCTAAAGACATAGAGTTCTATTTTCAGAACCTCATCTTTGAGGGAGCGAAAATGGCAGCTCACTCCAGTCTGAAAGCGAGTGATAGCTATAACACACTCTAGTGCCTAGTGGTTTCTCGGCACTTAGTCTCACACTGGACCCGACGCGACACACTCTTTTCATCACAACACTCAATACTGGCATCCACACTCCCGGGCTACAGCTGCAACACTCCACTACAGTCAGACAATGAATCCTGAATCCGACACTTGGAGGTTCCTGGGCTCGATGCCAGCTATCCAGTGGTAGAAGATTCATCCCCAGAGGGATATTATTCATGAAGTTACAGGGCTGAATGTGGTAGGGTGCTTGCGATCCCTGAACTCGATAGCAGATTCCTCTACAACCACGGCTCCGATCCTGAATCTGATTGCGGGAGATTGTTGGGCTCAATGCCAGCTACGCAGCGGTATAAAGGACGTCTCTGTGGCATCAAAGCTCAGGAAATCGCTGATCTTTGTGAGAGTTGTCTTTATAGATACCCTTGCGATCCAAGAACTCGATGGCAGATTCCTCTACAACCACTGCTCCGATCCTGAATCTGATTGCGGGAGACTGTTGGGCTCGACGCCAGCTACGCAGCGGTATAAGGGACGTCTCTGTGGCATAAAGACTCAGGAAATCGCTGACCTTTTTGAGAGTTGTCTTTATAGATACTCTGGCGATCCAAGAACTCGATGGCAGATTCCTCCACAACCACTGCTCCGATCCTGAATCTGATTGCGGGAGATTGTTGGGCTCGACGCCAGCTACCCAATGGTATAAGGTACGTCCCTGTCGCATCAAAACTCAGGAAGTCGCTGTCTTCTGTAGAGGGTGTATTAGGTATCAAGCTGGCAATATTTTACTCGATGGCAGATTACTCCACAACCGCTTGACGGATCCCGATGTACTTTGCAGGAGGTTGTTGGGCTTGACACCAGCTATCCAATGGTATAAGGTATGTCCCTGTCGCATCGAAACTCGGGAAATCGCTGTCTTCTGTGGAGGGTGTATCAGGTATCAACCTGGCAATATTTTACTCGATGGCAGATATCTCCACAACCGCTTGACGGATTTTGATGCACTTTGCGGGAGGTTGTTGGGCTCACCGCCAGCTACGCAATGGTATAGGATTCATCTCTCCGCGACCTTTACTCATGATTTTACAGGGACCCGGCGAGGGGGGAGTCTCCGGAGGCCAGAGGGAGGGCTTGAACTTGAACGGGTATTTTGTCAGAAGGCAGCCTATGAGTATAGGGGTTTCTATGTGGATTAGCCTGTATATTACTAGTAGAACCATAGTAGAATAGTAGTAAATTTAACTGATAGTATGAAATCTATGGTGACCCAGGTCAGAAAAAGGTAAAGGGGGAACCCTTTGCTTATCTCAGGAAGATGTGGTCTGGCGTCAGGTGGAATGCTGAGTATTAGGTGGTGCGTCAGGTAGCGTCCTGATGATTCGGTGCTGCGTCTGGTGCGCCCTGAGGATTAGGTGCTGCGTCTGGTGCGTCCTGAGGATTCGGTACTGCGTCAGGTTGCGTCAGATGCGTGGTGTGGTAGGGTGGTTGCATCCTGATTTGAGATTTGCGTTTCAGCGTCAGGTGCATCAGACGCACAGAACGCACAGAACGCAAGGTATTATTTTTGCTGATGTATATCGAAACCGTTATGAAGCGATTTAGCTTTGAGGACGCATATCCAGTATCAACCCCCATGGACCCTGGCTGCTGGCTGACCAGTACCTCCACCCCCGATCACCCAGCGGACGAAACTCTCTACCGCAGCATTCTTGGTAGCATGATGTACCTAATGCTCTGTACTCGTCCGGACCTTGCCTTCACTATTGGAAGACTCAGTAAGTATAGCTCTAATCCCTCGACAGAACATATGAGGCCAGCCCAGTGCCTTCTACGATACACAAGCAAGACCCACCATGGCGGTCTCCATTTTGGCCCATACGCAAAGGGAGACTCAACTCACCACATACCGCCATTTCCTGGTCAAGCAAACAGCAACCCACAATGGCCCTCTCCTCTACCGAGGCCGAGTATATGGCACTAACCCAAGCTTGCAAGGAGGCAATTCGGGTCAAACGATTCCTTACTGAACTTTCAACAACCCCAACACCCTACAACTGGGAAGCCTCCATAACTATATTTGCCGACAATCAGGGCAGCATGGCCCTGGCCAAAAACCCGGAATTTCATGGCCGGATGAAGCACATAGGTATCCAGCATCACTTTATTAGGGAGCAGGTTACCTCGCAACAAGTCACCTTGGAGTACTTACCGACAGGTGACATGTTAGCGGACCTACTCACAAAGCCTCTGGCACGCAACAGCAAAAAAACCTTTTTCACCGGAGGTATCGAGCCCGCGTCCGGACGAAGCCAGTCCGCTCTTTGCCTCCCGTCCTTCCGGATCTCCTGAGCCCTCTTTGCCTTTCATCTCTTGCGTCTGGTGCGCCCGGACGCCCCACTTTCCCTCCAAAGCGTCCGACGCCCTCCTTGCGACCCCACCCCCTCCCAGCGCCTTCCTGTTGTATCCGCCCCCTTATCTTCTCGTCTACAGGCCTCCTGCCTACTCTTACCAACTGCGCGCATCCGGCGGCCCTCCCAGATCCCCTCTCACCTCTAGCGACCTAGATCTGTCCGCTCCCGTCCGCTGACATCCTACG
>Ga0307509_10002407_pt1 | contig 30316 bp, 17 predicted proteins | sample 10_EM_MG_FD_202245 | JGI IMG/M metagenome (GOLD analysis project Ga0307509, IMG submission 202245) | Populus trichocarpa ectomycorrhiza microbial communities from riparian zone in the Pacific Northwest, United States - 10_EM | ecosystem: Host-associated > Plants > Roots > Unclassified | place...
AATGTCAAAGGCTTAAATCTGATATCTACTTAAGTTTAAGCGTTTGGCATTCTACTTCGACAACCAACTTTTCCTCGAGAGAACTAAATTGAGTGAAGCTTCGAGCTTCACTATATTAAGTTTTACCATTGATTCTTCTGAATTATTTTACCTCATCTTTATCTTCTACTTTGAGTGTTTGGTGCGGTCGCAACATTAGAGTTCACCTCTCTATAGGGTGCCCCCGTTACACAAAGCTTGACTCAATTAGTTCTGAAGAAAATGTCAGTTGTCAAAGTAGAATACCAAATGCTTAAACTCAAATAGATAACAGATTTAAGCCTTTAACATTAACCAGTGCTCCGACCCCGTGAGAGCACCCTATCCTGCTTAGGGCTTGTCCGAGGTCTACCCTCTATCAGCAAATATCCTGCAGAACGTATCCGAACAAATCGAGTAGACTTAACTCCGTCACTACGATATGAGTTTTTGTAATTCATCTCCCATTGTAACCGGGGCACCCTGTAGAAAGGTGCACTCTAAGGTTGCGACCGCACCAAACACTCAATGTAGAAGATAAAGATGAGGTAAAATAATTCAGAAGAATCAATGGTAAAACTTAATATAGTTAAGCTCGAAGCTTCACTCAATTTAGTTCTCTTGAGGAAAAGTTGGTTGTCGAAGTAGAATGCCAAACGCTTAAACTTAAGTAGATATCAGATTTAAGCCTTTGACATTCACCACTACTTCCGACCTTTGTGCGAGCACCCTGTCCTGCTCAGGGTGTGTCCGAGGTCTACCCTCCATCAGGATTTATCCTGCCGGAAGTGTCGGACCAACTCGGGTACACTTAACTCCGTCAATAGGATATGAGTTTCTGCAATGCATCTCCAATACAACCGCAGGTGGAAAAACTCTTCCTATCGAAGTCATGCCAGTGGCTAACTGTTATGACAACAACCGGAATCAATACCTAGGTGGTGGACTCACTGGCCCAGTGGCAGTTTCGTCTATACAAGCTATGCAGTCTTTCATTTAATCTACTCGACTACTCAATATGATAAATTGACATGCAAGCTCCCCCGGTGAGATGTAGCCGATGGTTGGCTAAGTGGGCGCTACCCATAGCCAGCCTCTCGGGACATACTCTACTGTGATAAGACTCCTACCTCTAGAGTCCAATAACAACCCATAGTAATGCTACAAATCAAGGGGAGAAGGTCCGGGCTGGTTACTGAGGTATTTGTCTCGAAAGCACCCTGGCCTTCTGAGACCACCTGAGAACCACTAGGAAGACTACCCTACAACCCGTAGGCTAGAACAGACTCCTAGATGTCCGAGAGACCATATATGAGTGACCCGCATTTTGGCGGTTACCCATACTCCCCTTATATATCCTGCGAACGACATTCGGTCGGTCGGACGGCGACGACTTATACGTTGTTAAGGCACCTGCTCCAATAACCTCTTTTTACTAGCAAACGAGCAACTACACAGCCGTCTGCCTATGACGCGCCGTCCCAACGCTGAGGCCAGAGGGGGGTGTTAGCAAAACCCTCCCAAGTTCAATAGAATGTTCGGGCCACCCTTATACAGCCTTGGGGCTTTCCCGCACAGATGCGTTTGCGCCCAAGAACATCTAAGAGCCTATAGAATGTGAGGCAATCGACCTCTAAGTTCTAGGATGACTTTGCCGGTGATGGTAGGGTAACTTGGGTTCCTCAGTAGGGTAACTGGGACCCATGGGCATAATGACCAAATTCCCAAGGTAGGGTAACCATGCCCTCTTATGCCTTTAACCGCTCAGGAAGTCCTCCAGTTGACCACAGAAGTCGTCTCGGAGGTCCATGTAACATTCCCATAATTCTCTTGATCTTATGTGAATGTTCTCCCGAAAGGTGACCCTGCCTAGTAGAGTACCTCAAGGCTACTCAACGCTTCCCTAGGCCTTATCCTAGGTTTACCAGCTATTTGTATAATATGTATACGAGACCATACCACCTCTGGTTACCACTTGATTTACCATTTGGGCTAAGGTGATAGTGATTGTAGCTACCCATCATAGGGTCGTTACACCCATTCAACCGCAAGTAGAAAAACTCTTCCTATTACAGTCTTACTAGTGGCTAACTGTTATCACAACAACCGGAGTCAATACTTAGGTGGTGGGCTCACTGCCACAGTGGTACCTTCGTCGATTCGATATATGATGTCTATTATTTAATCTACGCGACTTCTAAAGGTGATAATTTGACATGCAAGCTTCCAGGTTGACTTGTAATCGATGGATGGCGATACGGGCGCTACACATTGCCAGCCTCTTGGGGTATAAACTACCGCAATAGGACTCATACCTCTAGAGTCTATTGACAACCTATAGTAATGCTACAAATCAAGGGGAGAAGGTCCTGGCTGGTTACTGAGCTATTTGTCCCAAAAGTGCCCTGGCCTCCTTGGACTACCTAAGTACCACTAGGAAGACTACTCTACTACCCGTAGGCTAAGATAGTTTCCTAGGTGCCAGAGAGACCATATATGGGCGACCCCCATTTTGGTTGTTACCTATACTCCCCTTGTATATGCTGCGAACAACAATCACACGGACGGACAGCGAGGACGTAGAGGTTGTTATGGCAGCTACTCCACTGACCTCCTTTTACGAGCAAACGAACAACTTCACAGCCATCGGCCTATCAGGCGCCACCCCAATGCTGATGCCAGAGTGGGGTGTTAGCCGATCTTGCCAAAGTTCAATTGTGTGTCCCGGGTATCACTGCTCAGGCTGCTGGCCTTTCTATGCAGGTGTGTATGCGCTCAAGAACATCTAAGAGCCCATAGAATGTGTGGCAAATGACCTCTCTAAGTTCCACAATGACTTTGCCAGTGAAGCTAGGGTAACTTGGGTCTCTCAGTAGGGTGACTGGAGCCCTCAGGCATAATGGCCAAATTCCTAAAATAGGCTAACTTTGGGCACTTATGCCTTTAACTGCTCTGGAAGTCCTCCAGTGGACCTCAAACGTCATCTCAGAGATTGGTGTAACATTCGCTTAATTCTCTTGACCTTATGCCAACATTCTCCCTGTTACCTTGCCTAATACAGTTCCTAATGCTACTCTACTGTTTCCTGGGTCTTGCCCTAGGCCAACCAGCTTTCTTGTATACCAAGTATGCTCAACCATACTATCTTTGGTTACCACTTGGTATACCATTTGGGCTAAGGGGCTAGTTATTATTGCTAACTATCATAGGGTCGTTAAACCATGGTATGAAAGAAAATCTTGAATGTCTTTGTGTGAGTGCAACCGTTCCCATCGTAGCCTATCATTTGCTACTAATGACTGGATGCAACCAAGCCGTAAACCACCCCACATCCACTCTTTTTTGGGTTTTCTTTTCTTTCTGACTGGCAGTATTTTTTCTTCATTCATCTTCAATAGATTTCCTGAAGTGAGCGTCAAGAACGTTCCCAAAAAAAGTAAAAATTGTCCCCTGTAGTTCCCGGAGTGACCCGGTAGTGTAAGTAAGATTGCGATAAAAAAAAAAAAGAAAAAAGAAACAAAAAAGAGAACGACCAAATGACAATGGCTTTTTCCAATGTTTCCAAAACCCACATGACATAAAGCTATATATATGGCATTTCTTCTGCTTCATCATGGTCAGATATATTTTCTAAGACGGTGGTTTAAGGCCACACCCCGTCCTTACAGTACCGTAGTTGGCGTTGTTGGCACATGAAGTACCTTGTGCCATGCCAATGTGCCCGGCACGGCACAACGAAATGCCAGAGTATGATGAGATTAGCTGATAGCACAACCTGGCACAATTCAATTGTTTTCGGTTGGTTTCTGTTATTGAGGAAGTAAATATTCGTCTTCTTCAGCTCTTCAGCACAGTGAGAACTTAGAAGGATGGGAAATGGTGGATATTGAACATGAATTGGGCTGACAGATAGTTTCTTTGCATTTTCTTGTTAAAAAAGTCATTTTATTTGTCCATGTATTGCCTGGGCACTACATAGTGCCGTGCCGGGCACATCGATTTGAAAGGTTGTGCCAACAACGCTAACCGTAGTACTATAGACGTGGGTGACCGGACAGACAGGGGTTAGGAAATCTATGCTAATACATACAATTTCTAATCCCAGTCCGTCCGGTCACCCACGTCCATACCCGAGTATTATAACCGAGATACAGGAACACTCAAACACAGTCTGAACCCTACGGCTGATCGGTGGTGGAAATTGGAGCGCACATAGCGTATTGTCAAACGCCCGCCCATAAATTGTCCATGCACTCAGCTCATTACCAGTCCCGTATTATCATAGCATATCAAGCCCGATTGAGAAAAGACACAATCTGAGTTTGCGAGGAGTCATACCGCATCTACAACTATCAAATGTTCCCCTTTATGTGTACTCGTACAGCGCCGTCTAGGGAAGGAGTTCTAGAACCTCGCTATAACCAAGAAAAAGAAAAAGAAAAGAACCCGAATCCTGGCATTCATTATACCAGTAGTGGGGTGCGGCTGTAAGTTAGACTGCTCCATATAGCAATCATAAAGTGCGAACTTGAGCTTTTTTCTTAATACACTTACTATCATATAAATGTCCTCACAGTTTTCCCGAAGAGGGTTCATACTCTATAATATCCAGTATTATACTCTTCACAACACCCTCCCCCGCAAATCATGCACTAATCCCCTGCGCAGAAACCTTGTCAATCTCCATCCGCCTACCGGTACCGGATTAACTTACCGCCGTGGCCAAACATCACTCTCAACGGCCCAACAACAGCACAGGGAATCACACCTAGAATATCAAGCTCCTCCACATTTTGTCATTCCTCCTCCCATTGTTTCCATCCCCATTACCGTAAAAACTCACCCAGAAGACAAGCCATCAGCCCAGCCAGTCCATAGCTATCGGAAAATACGCGCAGAAGAACTCGGGAACGTATGACACTGTAAAAACAAAGGCTGGAGAAAGGCGGCCTACGAGCAGCAGCGCTCAGAAACGCATGGTTTCCCGGCGTCAAAAAACCTTAGCTGCAAGATGTAGCCGGCCGGGATTGCACCTTGCAGCTACACCGGTGAGATATTATCGGTTGTGTCGATCGATATATGATAGCAACATACTTTAGTACGGTACCACACTGCCCTATTCCAACACCGGCCGTCATAAGACACCTCCGCCAGGAATTCAGCCCTTCATCACACCCTCCTCCATCTCTTCAGCCACAAAAAATATCCCTCCATCAATCAGGGAAAACTCCCATGGTTACCGGTACCTGTGAGGGAGGGTTTACTTACTTAATTTCTTTAACTTTTAGGCACTGGTATAAGGGTTACCGGCCTCCCTTCTGATATCATACCGGTATCGTATTTCGATCGGTGCCCCCCCTCCGGAATCCCCCCCCCCCGCTGCGGATCATAAGATGGAAGGAGGGGGGGGTAGGGGAGGCTTTGCTGGGCTCTAGTTTAGTAAACCTTCTGCAGCTGGCGCCGGGGGAATCGCCACTCACGTCAACGTCTCTAATTTGGGGTGGTGGAGTTGTGGATTTGTTAACTGGAGAGGTAGCAATGGCGCCGTGAAAGGCCTGGGGAGGAGGGAGGGGGGTGGCGGAGCTAGCTTTGGGGAATAAATGGCAATATTGGAGGGAAGGTGGGAGTTAGTAAAGAGTTAGATGAACCGTCGACTGGGGGATAATGCGCAATTAGTGTATTGTTGTTCGTAGGCAGGGGGAGTAAAGTGAAGTTTTGATGCTGGGAAGGTTTTTTTTTCTTTTCAAAAAGGATACTTCGAGGGTTTTTAGAGACTCATAGGTGATACCATAGCCGCTCTGACTAGGACATACTGTAGAGTATATAATTATCGTGTAGTGCATTGCTAGTGAATGTAACAAGAATTAAACTACCGGTAAGACAGCGATCTACGCATCTATCGCTCACATATTACGTCTTGTCAAGATTTCTTGTGCCTGGTTCGATAGCTACGCAGCAAAAAAAAACGAAAAAACCTCCACTCGGCCTCCCCCACCTTTCTCCCAACAAACCGAGCGTCTTTACTCCGCCAGCCCTCCATCCCTATACTCCAGCACCCTACCGAACCCCCCCACCACCCCCAACCTCGACAAATCCCAGGGTTCCAATCCTGTTAACATACTCCCCGCGATTGGCATAGTGTTCAAGGTACCCGATTCCGGATCGTCGTGCTGGTAGAGTGGATCATAGAATGTATTTGATGAGTTGCCGAAAGTGTAGACCCCCGAGCAGGAGAGTAGGGGCCTGGGTATGTCGGCGTATGGCATATCCAGTACCAGCGATGTGAGGAGTACGCCGTGCGGGTGCACGAGCAAGACTACCCTCTTGGACTTGGGCCTACAAAGGCGGGATGGAGGATTGGGAGGAAGAGGAAGGAAAAGGTGCGGGTTGAATTTCCAGCTGTGCGGTCCGGAGGTTGCAGAATAAAGACCGGAGCCAGGAAGAACTATAACGAATTTTCCACTGGACAAGTCATCGTAATAGGTCGAGTGCCGGCCCAAAACTAGTTCCCGTCCCTCGCGCTGTGTCAGCTCATACGAACACCGGTCATCCTGATAAACCAAAAAAAAAAAAAAAAGCGACACAAACCCCGAATTAGGCACCCCCAAACCCTCCTGCCAAACCTCCTACGGTGAGAAGGGGGAGTTGGAGATTAGGAGGTAGAGGTCTAGCAATTGAAGGCAGGCAGTGAGTAGCGGGATGGGGCTGAGTGGAGGAGGGGGTATTGGCTTTGGTGTCGAACGTGATTTCCTTCTTTGTGTTTTTATGGAGGAGGATGAGGAGGAGGTTCCTTCTAGCGTGGCACCTTATTACGTAGGTCCCGGTGATGTTTCTGAGTGTTCACATCTGGGGAAGGTAGAGCCCCGGATTTAACCAAAGGGAGAGGGCGGGGGTGGAAACTCGAATGGAATAGATTGAATCGGATAAATTTCAGCCCCAACCCTTCTCATCCGAAAAGAAAGAAAAAAAGTATGATGCCCTTCCCTTACGGGAAGTCCCGCTTGGCATCATAGCTCATCGGTTTGTCCTCTAAATGTCTTGGTGTAGGGGTGAGGCACACATTCCTCTCGCATTGCCAAGCCAAGAATGTTCCCTGCTGTTGCCCTCGGCAAGCTGCGTAATATGTGACGGTTATGAGTCTTGCGATATGGAATGGATCTCTTCCACTGGCAGCCAGTTAGCCCAAAAGCCGAGAAATCCAAAAAAGAGTGGGAAGCAAAGTCGAAGTATGACCTTGTGAACACTGATCGAAATTCGCTTTCTCATATGATACCAGTACCGTTGGTGCCTAGACTACTCTGCCATTTCTAACCAGGGTCCAATTTCTCCGAGTCGTGTCGTGTGCCTTCCACCACAACTCCGGCGTGGATGAAAGTGATGGTAGGAACAGGGGTTGGAAAATGTATCTATCAGCATACATTTTGTAACCCCTGTCCCTACCATCACTTTCATCCATACCCTACACACTCGGGTCTGTAGGTATCGTATCATAAGTGACGAGACCGACAGCGGTTCCCGAGTCTAGGCTACCGATATGGTAGAGGTAAAAAAAAAAGATTGAATTTGGGGCAATAGGAGTAATAATGCAAGGAAGGAATGAGAAGCTTTGACATCTTGAACCCCCCTCCTGCCCGTCTCATCACTTACCGGTCCCTGTACTGTACCGGTACATACTGTAAGCTTTTTTTCTTTGTCGCTCGGACAAGGATGACCCTGACATGGAGGCACTCGGGTACTCGAGTGCTGTACCATAGATACGTACAGCGATATGGAAGACTATCCTACACTTGAACCGTTCCCACGACTAACAATTCCATCACGGATTTTTTTTCTTCCATCTTCTAAGTTATCGTAGGTGTCTTGGATCTTACCCGACATTGGATTACAAGTAGGTACTTGTCACAGGCAAGAAGTGACCGAAAGCAGAGGGAGCCCTGTAGTAGATTCCCGGGGGTGTGAGATATGTGAGGAGGTCTGTGTACTTAGGACAAATAGGAATTCAACCCCCTGAGGATTCTTGGTAAATTGATTTCCGAAAACATCCTGAAGGTTCCAAGATACTGGAATTTCTGTTCAACAAAGAAAAAAGAAAAGGAAAAAAGCAAGAGGAAGAAGAAACCAAGTGAGCTTCAAGATGAAGAGAATTTTATGAGACTAATAGCTAAGTAGGATTATGGCCCTGATTCGGAGACAAGAAGCTGCGTATAAGCAAAGATGTATCATCCAAGCTTTACGATTTGAAGCTGGGTGGACATACAAGCGAATTGCAGAAAACTAGGGCTTGAGAACAACGACGGTTCATGACATCTGCCATGCCCCAACAACACCTAAGAAGCGAAAAGGCTGGTCATTTTCAATTCACCCAGCTGCCCAAAGGCTTCTTGTGGCTATAGCGACAAGAGGTGCTCAGCACCTCTAAATGCGAAATGTCGATATCGTTGATATAGGTAGCATACCAGGATTGGAAAAAACGATACAGAAGGCTTTTTTGATAGATGGCTACCACTGGAGAAAAGCTCGGAAAAAGCCACTTCTGACTGATACTCAGAAGGCTAAGCGTCTCCGGTTAGCTGCCGATCACTGAGGTTAGAGTTATGAGGATTGGCGTCAAGTCATTTGGACGGAGGAGTATTAGGTTTAATTTTCTGGTTCCTGGGGCAATATTTGGATCACCCGCTACAGTGGTGAAGAGCACCAAGAGGCCTATATGCCCCCAAATTCAAAAAGGTGAATGCTATCATTATTTGGGGGGCAATACTTGAAGGCACAATGGCCCCATTGGTTATTTGGAAGTATGAAGAGTGGGGTACAATAACAGCTTTCAGTTATTGTACCCATATTTCAACTGGTGTACTCTGGTTCTTCTGATATTGGGAGAGTAAGCGCGCAGGTCATCAACTCAGGTTGATAGAGGATGGGGCCTTAGCTCATAGGGCACTCTATACTCAGGCAAGGCGGCAAGAGTATGCGATGCCCAAGCTCTAATGGCCACTGGTCTCTCCGGACCTCAATCCTATCGAGAATATAGGGAACCTTCTCAAATATAGGATTGAGGCCCCGGGACCGTGTGTTCGTGGGATGGAACAAATGGGGATCGCTGTCCAGGAAGAATGGGACGGGGCAGATATCAAGCACTTCGTCAACTCCGTGCCTTTACGGATTGAGGTAGTTATTTGAGCCAATGGAGGGCATACTTGGTGGTAGATTGGGATTTTCTCTTTGTCTTTCCTTTCTTCTTCTCTCATTTTTGTATTATAATTTATATAGAATTATATATACATATATGATATAGAAGCTGACTCCTTTTCTCCTTCTTCTTGCTTTTCTTTTTTTCTTTTCTTCTTTCAACAGAAATTCCAGTATCTTGGCACCTTCAGGATTTTTTCGGGACTCAATTTACCAACAATCCCCATGGGGTTGAATTCCTTTCCTGTCCTAAGTACACAGACTTCCTCGCAAGTCTCACATGCCCTGGAATCTACAACAAGGCTCCTCCTCATTTCGGTCCCTTCTTGCCTGTTTCAAGTAAAGGAACCACATGTTCAGGGGGTGTAAGATGACCCAAAAGGTACAAGTCCCAGTTATGAAGAACCTGAAAATTGGGGGGGTCCTTGTAGCTAAGAGGTCAATGCCACAGACGCCAAATTGTCCCTGTCAATAACAAAATTAGTTAGTGTGAAATTAATAAAAAAGAGGGGCCATTGAGTCAAGAATAAAGATTCTGCCTGTGTCATATTGTGAATTACTCAATTTATCCAAAACAACAAGTTTGAAAATATGTAAATAGTAAGTAAAATGTTGAAAAGAGAATTATTGCTGGCTACTGACCATATTGTACAAGCGAGAAAAATGCTGGGAACAGAATTTGAACATGCCTCCTACAAAGAGCGATATGGAGTCGAAACTCTTTGCTTTTCTGCAGGTTGGACTTACTGACAAAGTGCTGAAGACCAGCAACTTAGTGTCTCTAGCATCTTGGAGATTTGCCAGGGCCTAGCAACCCTCAAGAAACCTAAGTGACATTCCTTCTCCCTCCATACTATCACCTGACACTGACTAGTTGTAACAGTAACAATAAATGCTCCCTGCAGGGTCACTGACTTCAAGAAAACCCACTGTAAGGCTTTCAAAATAGAGCGTTACTGTGGCAGGGCTGCCCGCAGCAAGCCCTTTCTCAATTAAAGAATGTGGGGACAGCAGCTTGCATTTTTTCCAATGGCCTACCTGGAGTAGACCATTGGTGAATGGTGCTTGATTATCAAGACAGATGAATGTTAAGTGAGGATATCTTGTTCATTGAACTAAGTATTGAGCTGGCACCCATGTGAGTAGTATCAAGATGATTGTCATGTCCTCAAATTTCCTAAGAACTCAAAATGGGATTGGGTGATATTCTTTAGGGAAAGAACGTCCCGGTGGTTCTCTGGAACAAGAACAATTGGGGAACCTTAACTGCAGAGAGTAATAGCAACCAAGTTCTTATCACACTTCTCCTACCATTTTCGCATCCGCAGTGTGAACTTGCTCGGCAATCTCTTTGGTTGATGGCCAATGGGCCATCTACCCAGTGGGCAGGATTGAGTACCGAGGCCCTAGAATAGTATGGTATTCCCAAGGTTGCCTGGCCCCCATCCTTCCCCAACCTGAACATTATTGAGAACTTTTGGTATATGTTAAAACATAAGTTAAACCAACATTCTTCGCATCCAGAGGGTTTAGGTGGAATGACCGATGTTATGAAGGAGGAATGGCATAAGATAAATGAGGTTGATCTTTGATCCTTTAATATCATTTACGGGTTGGAACAAGTCTACGATAGGTAGCTACAATGACTATCACCTTACCCCAAATAGTATACCAAGTGGTAACCAGAGGTGGTATGGTCTCGTATATTTGGTATATAAATAGCTGGTTAACCTAGGGCAAGGCCCAGGGAACAATGGAGTAGCAGAGGGTACTCTATAAGACAGGGTAATCTTGCGGGAGTAAGTTCGCATATAGTCAAGAAAATTATGGCAATGTTACATAAGCCTCGGAGATAACATTAGGCCTTGACTGAAGGACTTTTGAAGCTGTTAAAAGCATGAGAGGGCAAAGTTACCCACCTTTGGGATTTGACAATTATGCCCATGGATCCAAGTTACCCTAGTGAGGTATCCAAGTTCCCCTACCTGTACCAGCAAAGTCATCCTAGAACTTAGAGGAGAATTGCCTCACATTCGATTTGCTTCTCGATGTTCATGGGCACATACGCACCTGCACAGAAAGGTCAAACGCCTGAGCTGGGGTGGCCCAAACATGCTATTGAAGTTAGATGGGTTGAGCTAACACTCTCCTCTGGCACCGGGGTTGGGACGGCGCATCATAGGCAGACAGCTGCATAGTTGCTCGTTTAATACTAAAAAGCGATTATTGGAGCAGCTTCCGTAATACAGTATACATCGTCACCGTTCATCCACCTGAATGTTATTCGCAGGATATGTAAGGGGAGAATGGGCAACTGCCAAATATGGGATTGCACATAAATGGTCCCACCTGCGCCTAGGAGTCTATCTTTGCCTACGGGTAGTAGGGTAGCCTTCCAAGAGGTACTTATAGAATTCTAGGAGGCCAGGGTGTTTTCAAGAAAATTATCTAAGTAGCCAGCCAGAACCTTCTCCTCTTGATATGTAACATTATGATGGGTTGTCAGTGGACTCTAGAGGTATGAGTGGTGTGACAGCAGAGTATATTCTGAGAGGATAGCTATTGTGAGCTCTTATTATGCCAACAATCAGGTACATCACACCGGGGGAGCTTGCATGTCTGATTATCACATGGAGAAGTCAAGCAGATTACATGATGGGCTGCATAGCTTCTATAGACAAAACTACCCCTGGGTCAGTTAGTCCACCACTGAGGTATTGACTCTAGTTGTTGCCATGACAGTTAGCCACTAGTATGGCTTCAATAGTAAGGGTTTTTCCACCTGCGGTTGTGTTGAAGATACATTGCAGAAACTCATATCCTGTTGACGAAGGTAAGCGTACCTGAGTTGCTCCGATACTTCCAGCAGGATAGTTCCTGATTGAGGGTAGACCTCTGAGAGCCCTGAGCTGGACTGGCTGTTCACACAAGGCCAGAGTTGTGGCGAATGTCAAAGGCTTAAATCTGATATCTACATAAGTTTAAGTGTTTGGCATTCTACTTTGATAAGGAACTTTCCTCGAGAGAAGTTATTGAGTGAAGCTTTCAGCCTAACGATATTATGTTTTTCGTTCGATTCTTTTGAATTATTTTACCTTATCTTTATCTTCTGCTTTGAGTGTTTGGTGCAATCACAACCTTAGAGTTCACCTCTCCATAGGGTGCTCCCATTACACCAGGTAACCAATCAGTACCAGGATCCCACTCACCTGTGGCCACCTGTGAGATTTAATGTCTACATTTAATTTTCTCCATGAATAATAGGGATAATACTCTCTAAGATTAGCTACAGGTACTTTGAAATATAGAGAATCAGGAAATCTAGCTCTTTTTTTATATTGATAAAATATTACTCTGGCATAGTAGTTTTAAGAGTGCTTACTTCAAAACGCACTTGAATGCGTTGCCAAGGATACAAAACTTGAAAACCCCTAAGAAAGATATTCTAAAAGGGATACAAGCATAGTATTATATATTCAGAATTCGGTGGTTGGAATTTACTTTCAGGGCATTTTGTGGGGTGGTAGCATGCAAAAGAGTAGTGGAAACCAACATACAAATTGTATCAATTTTGGCATATAATATCTAAGTACTCAGTTAACATTTGAACTCGATTGCTTGAAATATACTATATTATGATTATTAAAGTAGGAATAGCAAGTTAAAGGTCTAACAAATAAGTTTTCCATAATCGATGCCCTGTTTATGATCAAGCCTACAAAAAGGTTTGATACACTCATATCATAACAGAAAACTACAGTGCCCAATTTTTGTAACTATCAAGCACTTATCAAATTAGCTCATAGAGTCTCAAAGGCCTGGGCTGACTGTTTAGAATATGGTAAAGTGATAATCAGTTATCGGATCATATGTTAAATATTTTTAGTTAAATATATATATTATGCTGCTCAAACCTTCATATAGGAAGATAACCTTCCTTAATAAGTGTATATACTGACTGCCCTTATCCCTTAATACCTTCATCCTCCGTCTCCGCTATACCTCCGGCGATTGAAATCTCAACACCACGAGAAATCATCGTCACTTCCATCCATCCCCCTCTCCTCAGACACGCCACATTGCCTCTGTCTGAGTGAAGCCATCTCCTCTCCCTCTTCCTTTCCCTTATGATGGTCAGGCCTGGCAAGGTTGTGCCTAGGGGTTGGTTGAGTTCGCCCTCACCCCCTCTTCTCTGGGCTCGCTTAGGCAGCCCTCCACGGTCAGCAACCCCTCACCCGTCAACGGTCGGTTTTAAGTCTCGGTCGATCGACACAGTAGCTGTCCCCAGTGGCACTGCTCTCTGGTATTGCACTATCTCCTTTGTGCTCTGCTGGTACGGTCGGACCTTTCGAAAGATCGTGACACCGTTTCCGTCAGCCTGCCTCGCACTTCTCGTGTGGGTTAGCCCTCCGCCCTCCCCCCTCCCTGGCGTTTGGATCGGCTGGCACCCTACTGCACGTGGCTCTTCGCCGACCCTCAGACCTCTGCTCCCTTCTGATGTCCTTGGACTAGGAGCGCATGTTTAAACCTTCTTTCCGGGTACTGTTGCCCAGGATAGCTGACCGGATCTTCCTCCGACTACCACGAGCCTTCCTTCTTTAGGCGGCATCCTCTCGAACGTGATCCCTCTTCCTGAGCCTTGGCTGGCGGGGTTATTTAGCCCCCGGGAGTTACCTCCCCCTTGTGTGTCCCGGAGACCCACCATTCAGGAGTCCCTATTCCCTCGGGATCTGGGCCCGGTGGGGTTTTACTACGGTTTAGCTTATAGGTTGTTTGATTTGGGGAAGTGGGTTTGCTTTTCATTGTTGGTTGTGTTTACTGTCGGTTGGGGATGTTTTTCTTTTAGACTAGTCTTGCGGGGGTTTTTGGTTCGTGGCTTTCAGGCCTGCTTTCTCATCTCCTTGTAGTTTCTACCCATAGTACAGGGCGAGGGTTTCTTTGTCGGGCAGGGTCAGAGGGCTTTAGCTTGGGGATAGCGGGATGGACTGTAGTTGGAGGTTTTGGACTATGTGGCCCACGCTTGGCAGAAAGTCTGTTGTACCTAAGACCGTGGGATGAGCACAGGTGTGCGTTTGCCCTGATAGAAACAATTAATAATCGATATTAAAAAAACAAAAAAAACAAAAAAACAAAAAGTCACAGTAGTTAGAACTCTTCACGCTACCATCTAAGTACTTTCTTACAATATAACTTTACCTTTACCTTTACCTTTACCTCTCGCTTGTATGCAAGCAGCCTAGCTCTTAGCGTAAGAGCAATCACGACCTTGTTTAGACAAGAACAGTCTCATATCTCTCTCACTCGAGAAGAGATTAAGTTACGAAGACTATAGGATAGTCTAAATACAAAAGACCAGATTATAAGTTAATCTCGGAAAGAAGAACACTCTCAGATATCCAACCGGACTAGAACTATAACGATAGTTCAAGATCCTCACGTAAGTGGTTCATTACCTGTTGCACCACTAATGTCCGCCAGAGTAGGATTGTTACATTTGGTAACGTCTACTAGCAACACTTAACAAACAAGAAAAACACGGCGGCATTACCCCGACGAAACCCCCGAGGACAATCTCACACAAGCTGGGATTGACTTTACATCCCTAGAAGAAGCTCTAACAGAAGCCGTTCAATACTACTCACAGCAGGAATGAAAAAAGAATTGCAACAAGCGTGGGTACTCGCCGAACTCGATCAAGAGGACGTCGAAGCCATAGAACTATTGGCTATCAAGAAGGAAGCAAGGATAGAAACCTTGAAATACAACAAGCACAGTGGAGAGGAATCTACAAAAACAGACAAGACGGTAAGGAACCAAAACGGAACTTTCAAAAGCAACTCGACATACGAACCCATGGATCTCGATGCCACCAATAGAGGTCCAAGGCTAAATATACCACGAAATGAATATCAAAGAAGTATGGCCCAAGGATTGTGCCTGGGATGCCGAAAAGCAGGACATAGGATACAAAACTACAACGAAGAAAAGAAAGGAATCACACAACAACCACGATGGAGTCCTAGGCGAAGCAACGCAACGGCTGGAGGAGTCAAAAACTGGAGACAAGACACCAAAATCAAAGCCATCAATATGGACGAGGAAGAAACAACTCCTCAATCGGCAAAAAAAAAAGACTGTCCCCAGTAAGATATGGTCTGAGGGACAGACCCGAACGAAAACCCATTATTATCAGAAATCTATATGCAGTACTCAACAACACCGAAACACTAGAAAACGAAAACGATCATACCATGGTAAAAATACGATTACATGGTATAAACAACAGCACAACTATCAACGCGATGATAGACTCGGGTGCCACAGAAGACTTTATTGACCAAGAAGTCAGCAACAAATATCAGATACACACAACAAAGGCCAAGAACCCGAGGGAGACCTACCTGGCAGACGTAGAACCTAGTTCAATGGGACCTGTTACCCATATAGCTACCGTACCCATGGATATTGGAGCCCATAAGGAAATTACAACCTTCCAAGTGGCAAAACTCCAAAATCACAAGGCAATCTTAGGAATGCCATGGTTAAGGAACCATAACCCCCGAATTGACTGGGGGCAAGGAAAGATCACTTTTGATAGTGAAAAATGCACAACGATGTGCCTGAAAGAATCGCCCACGGTATATGCGATACCAGAAGCGGAAGCCTTGGAACAAAACCTAATCAGCAGGTTCTCCACGATCCAAGCCAAGAAGGATAAACATATGCTAATCAAGAAGATGGATAAAGATGCAAAGATACCCACAAGGGGTACAAGAGGAGCTGCAGGACACGACCTATATGCAATAGAAGACAAGACTATCCCAGCCGGAGGACAACAAGTAGTCAAGACAGGGATATCCTTAACACTAACCAATGGTACCTATGGATGAATTGCACCACAAAGCGGACTGGCAGTCAAACACGGCATAACAGTCAACGCCGGCGTAATCGACAGGGACTACGCGGGAGAAATAGGAGTTGTTCTAGTCAACCTCTTCAACTACGACTATCATGTTCAACAAGGAGAAAGGAAAGCCCAGCTCATACCTGAAAAAGTTCTGGAAACGCAATGTCAAGAAGTTACTCATCTCGAAGATACGAAACAAGGAACCAAAGGCTTCGGAAGTACCGATACCAGAAGAATCGAGATAGATGAAATCTCAACCAAGACGTTTGAAAGATCCAAAAAACAAGGAGATGAGGATGGCCTTCTATGGGGAAGGTACAACAATGGAAAACTCGAAATACTAGCGACAAATATTACTACTGAACTAGCAATCCAGAGCAAGAAAGGACAAAGAAAGAAGGATCTCACCGAGATACTCCCAGAAGAATATTGGGACTACCACAGGGTCTTTGAAGAAGAATAGGCCACCAGATTACCACCCCATCGACCCGGGGTAGACATCGAAATCAACATCGAAAAAGGAAGACGATTACCGATAAAGAAGATATATCCTTTAGGAGCCAAAGAACTGGAAGAACTTGGCGAATATGTACAAATAAACTAGAAGCGAGAATGGATCAGAGACTCGTTCGCCGACGGAGGATCACCTATAATGTTTATTAAGAAAAAAGACGGAAAACTACAACTATGCGTCGATTATAGGGAACTCAACGACATAACCAAAAAGGATCGATACCAGTTACCATTAATCGGCGAAGCCTTAGATCAACTCCAAGGCCCAATAGTCTTCACAAAACTCGACATCAAGGATGCCTACCATAATATACAAATCAGGGAAGGAGATGAATGGAAAACTACCCTCACCACCAAGTTAGGAACCTACGAATATCAGGTTATGCCTTTTGGATTATGCAACGCGCCGGTGGCGTTTCAACGATGGATCAACCGAACACTACACCAATTTGTGGATATGTGTTGCATTGTCTACTTAGACGATGTACTTATATATTCCAAAACGAAGAGCGAACACATCCGGGATGTACGAGCCATGCTAAAAGCAATCTAAAAATGAGGGATGAAGATTAAACCCAGAAAATGTGAATTCCATGCAATGGAAACGGAATACTTCGGATTCATCATAGGCAGAGAAGGGATCAAAGTGGATCCTATTAAAACCGCAGCAATATGGGAGTCAGCCAAACCAACAAAGGTGAAGGATATTCAAAGATTTACAGGATTCTGCAACTTTTACCGAAGGTTCGTCGAAGGATTCAGCCACAAAGCAAGACCTCTATACCAATTAACAAGGAATGACAAAAAATGTGAATGGGGAAAAAAGGAAGACGAAGCATTCGACGAAATCAGAACCCACCTTACTTCAGCACCGACCCTGATACACTTCGACCCAAAACAACCAATGACGATTGAAACGGACGCTTGCAACTATGTCACAGCGGGAAACCTATCACCACCTGGAAAGGACTGCATGCTACACCGTATAGCATATCGATCAAAGACGATGACAAAAGCCGAATGCAATTATGATGTACACGACAAAAAACTGCTAGCCATTGTTAAGGCACTTGAAGACTGGCGACTATATGTCAGTAACACTGAACATCGAATAACGATACTCACGGACCACCAAAACCTAGTGCCGTTTATGACAACTAAGAAGTTAGTCGGAAGACAGATACGATGGATGGAAATCCTAAGCCAATACTACATCAAGATTGAATATCGACCAGGAAAAGAAGGAGGAAAACGAGACGCCCTCACAAGAAGAAAAGGGGACTTACCAAAAGACAACGACGAACGAATCAGACAAAGAGAACGAACCCTCCTACCAAAGGAACAATATTTTGAAGCAATCAAAATGGTTGAGGTCCAATCAAACAAAAAAGAACTGCTACAAAAGGCAGCAAATCAAGACTCAGAACAACAAGCAATAAAGAAAGCATTAGAAGAAGGAAAACAGGAGATGAAAGGAGTGGCTTTAGGACTATGCCAATGGGAAGATAACCTTTTATGGTATCAAGGAAAGATATGGATACCCAACGAAGACAAGCTAAGAGTAGAGCTTATCCATCAACATCACGACATTCCTACAACAGGACACGGAGGAACGGCAACAACTACCGAACTCATCCAATGAAAATATTACTGGCCACATATGAGGGATTTAATCAAAAAATACATCAAGAACTGCGACATCTGTCAAAGAACAAAAGTAGTCCGACATGCGCCATACAGACTACTACAGCCAAATGAAGTACCAGAAAAACCTTGGAAATCGATATCTATGGATTTCATCACGGATCTACCAAAGTCAGCAGGATATGACGCGCTGCTAGTAGTCATTGATCACTTGACAAAAATGAGCCATTTTATACCCTGTCACAAGGATATCAATGCACGGCAGTTTGCAAAAGTATTTATAAAAGAAATATTTCGACTACATGGACTACCGGAGGATATCATCACTGATTGAGGAACTATATTCACATCGGACTTATGGAAAGAAACAACAAAATTACTAGGGATCGAGAGACGATTGAGCACAGCTTTCCACCCGCAAACGGATGGACAGATGGAATGAACCAATGCGACACTCGAACAATATCTTCGAGCATATTCCAATTACCAACAAGATAATTGGTGCGAATTACTACCAAAGGCAGAATTCGCATACAATAACGGATACCAAGAAACAATTAAGCAGACACCCTTCTTTGCCATCTACGGAATAAACCCTGAATACGAAGCAATAGGACACCTGATGCAAGGAAAGGTCACGCCACTCGAGGAAATGAGTCAATTACATGACGTGCTACGAGCGGAAATTTCGGAAGCACAGATAAGACAAAAGGAATATTACGATCAACACAGAAAACCCGATCCAAATCTCAAATCAGGAGATATGGTATAGTTCTTAACAAGAAATGTTAGAACTACAAGGCCATGCAAGAAGTTGGATTACAAGAAAATCGGACCATTCAAAATCTTGGCAAAAATAGGATCGAGCGCTTATAAACTCGACCTACCCGATATGATGAAAATATACAACACCCTTCATATCTCCCTTTTAGAACCATACGAAAACAATAAACTACCATCACAAAGACAAGAACCTCCTCCGCCTATTATTATCGAAGGCGAACCAGAATACGAACTCAAAGAAATAGTCAACACTAGGCTATACTACGGAAGACTCCAATACCGAGCCAAGTGGACCAGTTATTCTCCAGAACACGACAAAGTCTGGTACCCAGCCTCAAACTTCGAAAATGCAGTCAATGCAAAACAAGGGTTCCATGAGCGATACCCCGAAAAGCCCTCTCAGGATCGACATCACAAAGGAAGACAACGGATGGACCACAGTACGAGTATAACGACCAACATCAGCTCAAGGGACACCACCCACCTTTCCACCAACAAGCCCGGACTTCTGACCTATGAGAAGCCCCACACCATCCAAGTGCCCAGGAGCGGGAATGAGTTGGACGGCATGTACCGAAGATGCATGCCAAACACACAAGTCGGACAAGGACAGCACCTACTTTCCACAACCCCAGCGACAAAGCAAGTCACATGCTGCACCCTCAGAATGGGAGCAAACATGCGAAATACAACCACCAACGACGGGACCCTCGGGGTTCAACGAAGAACCGCCCACTGGGCCAAAGATGACCAGCGGGGTCCACCAAAGAAAAAAGGAACAACATGGGCGAACCCACCGGACCAAGTGTTACCGAGACGGATGCTGGCAACACAGGGAAGAAAAAACGAAAAATCACTACTACCCCAGAAGACAGATACCTGGGGAGAACAAAGTAAAAGGATGGGGAAAGGACGCGAGGGCACGCCCTTGGGGGGAGGGGAGCGAAAAACCCAACCGGATATCGAAGCCTACCAAAGGCAAATTCAAGAGCTGCTGGAAGAACGGGAAAGAAACAGGAAAACAATCGCCGACCTCGAAACGAATGTGGGAAACCAGAGAAGGATGATCGCAAGCTCGGCTTTCATGCTGGGAAGGGCCGAAAACGAAGTAAGGACCCTCCGTCGGGCAATGGAGAAATACGAGGTCCTCAAAAGAGATGTCAGGCGAGCTGGGCGGAAGTTGTTAGATTTGGGAAATTAGCATTGTGGGACCAATGCTGAGGGAGAGGGGGATCTAATGTCACAAATCGTGACTAAGCAAGGCAGATTTCACTTGACTAATAGTTTTTAGTCATAAGGTATGGTTATGTTTCACGCTATGCAGTCACTTGACTCATAGTTCCCACATGACTCGCACTTGCGTGTCATCGTTATGTTATGATTCGTTGATGTTTCTATGACTCACCATTGTGAGTCATAATGATGTAATGACTTTCACGCGTGACTCACATTATGAGTCACGAGTTCCACACAGGTGACGCGCTTTGCCCACCTGATATGTTTTATGTTTTATGATTGGTTTATGGCATGTTGGCAGTGACTCATAGAAGTCATCTGATGGATTTCGGGCATGACTTATTATGAGTCATAAGACCGTGTGACTCATGTTATGAGTCACCAGGGTTAGGGTTGTTGGCGTGAAGAGTCTATAAGCAGGAGACTCGGTCACAGTAGTTAGACATGCTCCGTCTCCGCTACACCTCCGGCGATTGAAATCTCAACACCACGAGAAATCATCGTCACTTCCATCCACCCCCCTCTCCTCAGACACGCCACATTGCCTCTGTCTGGGTGAAGCCATCTCCCTTCCCTCTTCCTTTCCCTTCTGATGGTCAGGCCTGGCAAGCTTGTTCCTAGGGGTTGGTTGAGTTCGCCTTCACCCCCTCTTCTCCGGGCTCGCTTAGGCAGCCCCCCACGGTCGGCAACCCCTCACCCGTCAACGGTCGGTCTTTAGTCTCGGTCGATCGATAAAGTAGTTGCCACCGGTGGCACTGCTCTCTGGTATTGCACTGTCTCCTTTGTGCTCTGCTGGTACGGTCGGTTTTTACGAAACGTCGTGACCCCGCTTCCGTCGGCCCTCCTCGTACTTCTCGTGTCGGTTAGCCCTCCACTCCCCCCCTCCCCGACGGTTGGATCGGCTGGCACCCTACTGCTCGTGGCTCTACGCCCACCCCCAGCCTCTGTCTCCCTTCTGATGTCCTTGGACTAGGGGGGTTATGTTATCCTTTCTCTTCCGGCTCCGTTTCCCGAAATAGCCGACCGGATCTTCTTCCGACTGCCACGAGCCTTCCTTCTTTAGGCGGCATCCTCTCGAACTCGATCACTCTTCCTGAGCCTCGGCTGGCAGGGCTATATGCCCCCGGGAGTTACCTCCCCTTTGTGTGTCCCCGTGACCCAACATGTAGGAGTCCCTATTCCTTCGGGAGCTGGGCCCGGTGGGGTTTTACTACGGTTTAGCTTATAGGTGGTTTGATTTGGGGGAGTGGGTTTGCTTTTCTTTGTTGGTTGTGTCTACTGTCGGTTGGGGATGTTTTTCTTTTAGGCTAGGCTTTCGCGGGGGTTATTGGTTCGTGGCTTTCAGGCCCGTGGTCTCATCTCCTTGTAGTTTCTACCCATAGTACCGGGCGGAGGATTCTTTCTTTGTCGGGCAGGGTCAGAGGGTTTTAGCTTGGGGATAGCGGGAAGGACTGTAGTTGGAGGTTTTGGTCCACATGGCTTACGTTCCAGCCGAGGACCCTTGTACCTAACACCGTGGGATGAGTACAGTTGTGCATTTTGCCCCGATAGAAACAATAAATAAGCGAGATTAAAAAAAAAAAAAAAAAAGAAAAAGAAAAGAAAAGAAAAGTCACAGTAGTTAGAGCTCTTCACGCTACCATCTAAGTACTTTCTTACAATATAACTTTACCTTTACCTTTACCTTTACCTCTCGCTTGTATGCAAGCAGCCTAGCTCTTAGCGTAAGAGCAATCAAGACCTTGTTAAGACAAGGACAGTCTCATATCTCTCTCACGCGAGAAGAGATTAAGTTACGAAGACTATAGGATAGTCTAAATACAAAAGACCAGATTATAAGTTAATCTCGGAAAGAAGAACACTCTCAGATATCCAACCGGACTAGAACTATAACGATAGTCCAAGATCCTCACGTAAGTGGTTCATTACCTGTTGCACCACTAATCTCCACCAGAGTAGGATTGTTACAGAGATAGGGATATGGTAGGAAAGGGAACCATGAAAATGTATCTATAACAATTTCATCATTGACAACCCAGCCAACATGTAGGGTGGCCTTAATTTGATTGTTGAAATTCGTCTTGAATAATTCAAACAGTATCACTAGGTTTACCGCCCCTGCAGAACCATCGAGCCATAATTTGCAATCACATTCTAACTTGGCCTGGGGCTCGCTCTACCCTGATTCGCGGATGATAGTTGGGAATTTGTTCGCAACTCCATTAACGCGGAGGCTAAAACAAAGGTCCGGGGTCTTTTTTCAGTTAGCAAAAGCATCCACATAGTTCTCATACACTATTCAATGATTAGTATAGACTAGGTAGTTCCATATGACAGATCAAAGGAATATACTGGTTAAGGCAGCTGATATCAAGACAATGGTTTCTGGGGCAACGAGGCCGTAGCCGAGCGACCAGTTGAATTCAGTTCTAACCCAACATCAGCAAACCAATATTTTTCCCCCTGTGCTCCTTGAAGATCCATGTGATCAAGTTTTACATTTTGTCTAATTGTGTGTGACTCCATTTAATCCTGAACATTCCTGTCTTTAAAATGAAAAAGAAGATACTAATCTTAATTTTTGTAAAATCTGAGTTATATTTAGCACACGCTGACAGACCTTTTACATACTGAAGTGGAGCAATATTGATTCAAAATTTGCAACTTTGGTATGTAAAAAGCCCATGAGTTGATGATAAAAATAACTCATATTTTGCAGAAATTAAGATTAGTATCTGCTTTTGAAATATAAGAAACGGGATTTTTTAGTAGTAAAATTGGGTGACACACAATTACACAAAACGTAAAACTCAAACACACAGGGGGCAAAGGGGGCACCCTGTGTTTTTGCTGATAAACTGACTCCTGTCTTCTGTAGCCTACTTGCCATGACAATACAGAGATATCCGTCGTGGGCAATGAAATGAATTCTGGTAATATTTAGCATGTTCCTCCTTATACAGAACATATACAAGGCATAGGGATCAAGTATCCGAATAGTTAATTTAGGTTAACCGGCAAAATAAACCCTGTTCTGTGCGAACCCTTGGTCCCTAGTAATTGTACACACCTCAAGTCAATGGCACTGGTGTCCTTCCTACTGAAACGGTTATCGAGAATTTCATTGGAGACATTTTGACAAAGACCCGAGAAGGCAAGAAATACCCCAGTGTGGGTTTCTAACGCCTTGTCAATTTGAGCAAGGATAACTGAAGCCATGGTGTGGTAGGGCCTCTTGCGGTTCGGGTGATGGAAAAAAAGGGTGCCAAAGCTTGTGTTGTTTTTACAGATTATGCTGCGGGACGCGTTACCAGGTAGCGACCCTCTCCAATAACCCTAACCCCTACGGGCAGGATGCATGTGCATGACCGATAAGGATAACAGCCTCATGCCTTATCATGGCGATTCCCCTACTATACCGTAAAAACTTGAATAATTGAACCGTGTCCTATGTCGTTGGACTTTCCTCTCTAAGTAAGGTCAAGAAATTTTTGTTTTTTTTCCTGTCTCAGCAGGGGGGAGAGGGCTGTGTTTTTGCTGTGTTTTTTGCCCCCATTCCAGAGAAGGGAATTTCGGACTTCATAGCACACGGTTCAATTATTCAAGTTTTTACGGTACTTCAACGGTTTCTACGGTACTCGAGCATTCCGAATCAGGGACAAGACAGGGATTCGCAAAATATGGCCAGGGTCCGGGCCTATCCTAGCGTCCATACAAACCCGTGACTCATGTTTTCGCATACCTCTTGCATAGGACCAGTACCGCATTAACTGGTGTAAACATTCCAGGCGCCAGTACGTTCAAATATGATTTTTATACTAGTTTTGCCTCGAAATCGCAATAAGACGACATCGATTAGCTATTTTTGCGGCCAGAACTAATCCTTTCAGGCCTCTTATTTTGACGCAATCGTAAGTTTCACCTCAGCCGCTTCTTATTACAACATTCTAGCGCCTGGCCGGTCTTCACCAGTTTATGCAGTACCTGTGCCGGTAACTGAAAGCCGAAGACCGGAGTATATATAAATTACCATGAGGTCCTCCCCCTTTCCTTCCGTCGATCGCCGCACATATCCACTCTCCTCCGTCCATGTCACCCTCTCGCTTGCGTACCGGTACTCTCGTACTATCAAAGGAGAGACATGCTTCCCCCTACCGCTTCGCTTAGCACTCGACACACAGCCAATATTCGCCAAAAAAAGAGTCAGTTCCGACCTTTACCTAAGGCACAAGTACTCAAGTACCAGTATTAAACTTGGGCGCTACAGGTTGCTATGATGCAAGCCTTGATCTAAGCGAAGCGAAGTTCTGGACTCCCCTCCCAGCACTTAGGTAAAGGTGGTGGACAGACTTTGTTTTTAGCGAGTAGCCTCCAAGATTCATCGCTCGATTTCCGGTACAGGAGGGAAAACATGCTCGTGGCACAACACTCTCTTCCGCCTCCCGCCATCCGCGGACTGGAGGATTTCCATTGGAAACCCTGACAGCGGTAACTCACCGTGCGTTCGGCGATCACCCAACTTGTGCTGAAAAGTGCAAAAGCACCTTCCCGAGTGTGGGGGTCTGTCCAGTGAGATATTCCCGGGGATGGTTGCGGTCGTCTCATTTTAGTTTGGTTTATTAATCATGATTCTCTGTCACTTTCCGCCCAAGCAGACGACATCGTCCTGTAGCGCGAGTAATCGCCGAGATGCTATGCTATCGTGCCAGGGGCCGTGGAGGTGAGCTGTCTCACCCCGCTTCAGTCTTATTTTTCTCCACCCGCCACAAGGCTGTCGACTGCATGGTAGACTATTTCGAATTTTAGAGCCAGAATAGCTCAAAGATGGGCGGGCAGGCAACCGTGTGGCTAGAGGAGTTGCTTACGGTACTTACCCTCAGTTGCTTCAGGTACCGTGGCAGAGAGCCATTCCCAGCGATTGCGAGGCCGCCTGAATTATTATTCTCAGTGTAGCGCGGTGGCCTAAGGTTCAACTCTGATTATTTTCTAGAGATTTTTTCGTGTTTCGCCAATTTGAGAGAGCCACAGTGAGGTCGCTATGCTAGAGATTGTCTATGAGCTCACCCGACACGGTGTTTTGGGGAGTTGGGGGGGAATCCAAAAAAAGGAATCCCAGGGACTGGTTGGTTGTTTTCGAGTTAGCAAGGGCGAGGGGGAAGTTGGAGAAAGACCGCCTATCGTATCAGCGGCAGTCAGAAACACATGGTTACAGGGCATCAAAAACCTTAGCGCAAGATACCGCCGGCCTGGATTGCACCTTGCAGCTATGATACACCGGTGAGATATTATCGGTTGTGGTCGATATAGCAACATGCCACACTCCCTATTCCAACACCAGCCGTCATAAAGCACCTCCGCACAGGCCCCCGGGGACATTTGCCGCTTCATTACACCCTCCTCCTCCCTCCTCCTCCGCAGCCGCAAAATAACCCTCCATCGGTCAAGGAAGATTCCCATGGTCTTTTTTTTCGTCCGATCCACCTGCGATCACATCTAGAACTCTTTTTTCCACAATGCCCGTGAGGCATACTTGTCATGGAGGGTTTATTTTACTCACTTTTTTGACTTTTAGGCACTGGTATAAGAGTGACCGATCTCCCGTCTAATACCGGTATTGTATCTCGACCTCCGCCCTGCTCGGGAATTCCACCCCCGCTTCGGATCATAAGAGAGGCTTTGCTGGGCTCTAGTGTGGTAAACCTTCTGCAGATCCCGCCGGGGGGAACGCCACTCACACCGACCTCTCTGGCTGGGGGTGGAGAAGCTCTGGATTTGATAACTGGGGAGGTAAATATGCCGCCGCAAAAAGGTGGGAGGGGGGAGGGATCTAGTTGTGGGGAATGGGAATGGCAATTCTTGAGGGAAGGCGGGAGTTAGCAAAGGGTTGGATGAACCGCCGGCTTGGGGATAATGTGCGATTAGTCCATTGTTGTTCCTGGGCGGGGGGAATAAACTGAAGTTCTGATGTTGGTTAGGTATCTTTTTTTTTTTTAAAAAAAAAAAGAGTTGCTGGAGGGTTTTTAGAGGCCCATGGGTGATACCATAGCCGCTCTTACAAGGACATACTCTAGAGTATAGAATTACCGTGTGGTGCATTGCTGGTGAATGTAACAAGAATTAAACCATCGATAAGACAGCACTCTAGTAATCTCTCGTCCAGCCATTAGACCGTGTCAAGATATCTTGTCCCCGGCTCGATAGTCTACCGAGCTATAAAAAAAAAACCCCCAATCATAACCTCCCCTCGGGCTCCCCCACCTTTCTCCCAACAAACCCAGCGTCTTCACACCGCCACCCCTCCATCCCCATACTCTAGCAGCGTCCCGAACACCCCCACCACCCCCCGCCTCGACAAATACCGGTATTCCAATCCTACTAACGTACTCCCCGCGATTGTCAGAGTGTTCAGTGTGCCGCAAGGCGCGCGAGTTCTGATCGTGGTGCTGGTAAGGTTGGTCATGGAATGTATTCGATGAGTTGCCGAAAGTGTAGACTCCCGAGCAGGAGAGTAGGGACCTGAGTACGTCGACGTAGGGAATATCAAGTACTAGTGGTGTGAGGAGTGCGCCGTGTGGGTGCGCGAGCAGCACTGCCCTCTTGTACTTGGGCCTCCAAACGGCGATGGAGGAGTGGGAGGTGGAGGAAGGAGAAGGTGCGGGTTGAATTTCCAGCAGCGCCGTCCGGAGGTTGCGGTATAAAGACCGGATGCGGGAAGAATTATAGCGGATGTTCCACTGGACAAGGCATCGTAACAGGTCGAGTACCAGCCCAAAACTAGTTCCCGTCCATCACGCTCTGTCAGCCCATGCACACACCGATCATCCAGATAAAGCAAAAAAAAAAAAAGCAACACAAACCTCCGATTATGCACCCCCAAACCCTCCTCCCAAACTTCCTCTGGGGAGAAGGGGAGGTTTGAGATTAGGACGTCGAGGTCTAGCAATAGAAGGTAGGCTGTGAGTGGCGGGATGGGGCCGAGTGGAGGAGGGGGGGTATCGGCTTGGGTGTCCAATGCGATTTTTCCATTTTTGTTTTTATGGAGGAGGAGGAGGAGGTTCTTTCTAGCACGGTACGTTATTGCGCAGGTCCCAGTGATGTTTCCGAGTGTTTGTATCTGGGGAAGGTAGAGTCCCGGATTTAACCATAGGGAGAGGGCGGGGGTGGTAACTGGAATGGAATAGATTGAATCGGATAAATTTCAGCCTCATCCCTGCTGATCCGAAAAGAAAGAAAAAAAGTACAATATGACACGCCCTTCCCTTGCGGGAAGTCCCGCTTGGTAGCTCATCGGTTTGTCCTCTAACGGTCTTGGTGTTGGGGAGACGCACACAAACCCATTATGATACCATTCCCCTGGCATTGCCAAGCCAAGAACGTTCCCTGCTGTTGCTTTCGGCAAGCTGCACAATATATAACGGCTATGAGTCTTGCGATATGGAATGGATCTCTTGCTCCCATGGCAACCGGTTAGACCAGAGGCCTAGAAATCCAAAAACCGAGAGCAAGACAGCAGGAGAAGAAAAAAAGTCGAAAAATGACCTTGTCAACGGCGCCTGGAATTCGCTCTCTCCTACATGCACCGTTGGTGCCTAGACTGCTCTGCGATTTCCGACAAGTAGAATAATGCTCGGGGTATCATATATAGGTAAGCGATGAGACAGACAGGGCTTCCCGAGTCCGGCCCCCGATACCGTAGACGTAAAAAAAAGTGATTGGATTTTGGGCGATAGGAATAATAATTCAAGGAAGGAATGAGAAGCTTTGACATCTTGACATCCTCCCTTAGCCCGTCTCATCACCTACCTATCCCCGTACACCCAATTACCATGGGCTCCCAGCCCTACCCGGCTAACCACCTTATGATTTGTCGTGGAACGAAGTCCGGTGCAATGCTTGCAAGGATGTGTCCATCCCTGTCGGTTCGGGGGTAATGTCGGGAACACAGATACACTGGCGGAGAATGCCTCAGTACAGACCGAATGCAACACCACCAGCACAATGATTAGCACAAATGAACTTAGTGTTACTACCAAGACTGAAGAGACTCAGGGTGAATTTAAAGAAAAAAAGAAAAAAAGAAAAACAGATGGCAATCAATAGCAAAGAAGAACTTCAACTATAATCAGTACGAAAAGAAGGAAAAATGCAAATAATCCCGAAATTGTGAAAACGCGCTGTATCGGTTCCGGGGTAATGTCGGGAAGAGGTGTGCTCAGTCTGAGTGTCTGTAGATATTAATTCTAGTATCTACACGCACTGAGTACACCTCTTCCTGATATTACCCCTGAACTGACATAGCCCCCACTACCGTATAAATTGGGAAGATCCAGAATACACTAGCATGAGTAAGAAAGAGCGGCTGGAAGAGAAATTGCTTCAAGGGGTAATAATATTTTGCACGATCGCCACCCAAGCACAGAATTTCGTCTCTTTTCGCAGTTTAATTCCCTCTCAAGGGTAGCACGATTTGCCACACCTTGTTTACCCATGCTAGCGTATTCTGGATCTTCCCAATTTATACGGTATGAGTTTAAGGCCAGTAAGTCTTGGCAACCCAACATGAGGTGTAAAGTCTTGAAGTTTCCCGGACTCTGGAAGAATAACATCCCACCACTACCCACACCAGAACCTAGTCCACAACAGCCAACACAATTAGTAGTACAACACCCCCGATTCTCCTATCATATTATTATTATCTATGGTGAATTTAAGATTCAAGCCAGTCATGCCGCCACCAGAAAACCTTTACGAGGTGCTCAAGTTCACGAACAATATACGAGAAGCCTGGGCGTCCCAACTTTACCAGCCTTGCGACATTCTCCTAAACTGCCTTTTCCCACCTGAGAAGGGGTACATGATATTGCCAAAATATAAACCACTAACACCGTCGAGGTTGGTTGATTTTAAGAGTATTTACACTATTGAAGAAAAATCGCATGTAGTGTTTCTCCTGTAGGTCAAATACTCCGAAGACCTCGGTCATATCTCCAGCCATCAGGAAGCTGATTCCCAAATGAGGAAGAAGTTTAGACCCGTTTTCCGAGTAGTTTCAGTTGGGATGCAATACACGGCCTGCACGATGGGAATGGCAATCTGCATATACAAGGTTCATATGGTGAGCCGGCAGCTATTCCCCTTCGAGTCCACTATTCCCAGTCACCTGAATTAGTTACCCATATGTCACCCTTTAAGTGGTGGAACATTGGCCTCCTGAACCTGGAGTGCCAAGCCCAGCTCTGCAAAATTGTACCGCATATCAAAGAGATGTCCACAAAAATCGGTTAGTTCTGGCTGATTTCGCTTTGAAGACTTCTGCCGATATTATTAGGATAAAACTTTGTTGGGTGTGTTACTAGAGACAATGGGAGTTGGGGGGGCTTCATTAGAGCAGAGACTTTAGAGATCATGAAGGATCATAGGAGATCAGGATAGTTCTAGATTGCTAGGGATTAGGTCCTATCAGCAGTAGGTGTTTTCCTTAGAGTATGTTAAGTCTCTCGAGTGTTCTGTTGTTGTTAAACTGAGAGATATATCTTCTAGCCTCTCCTTAGCTTAGGAGAGTAGAGCAAACCAGCCGTTCCTCAATCTTCTACCTTTCCTTCTAGTGCCTATAGCGATTCTACTTTTGTTCATTTCTTCTTTCGTGCTTTCTTTAGGACTTGTTTGCCAATGGCCATTCCATTCTATTATGTTACGCAAAGTGGCTATTTCTGCTTGTTTTAAAACAGAAGAACAACTGTTTTATATGGGAAACAGTTGTGAAACAGAGAAGTTGACCTGCCTTCCATTCCCCCAAATAGGCCTTTATGCTACATAAGAGGTGCGAGTTTAGTATATTGAAAGCCGGCTGTTAGAGCTAGTAGCAGTATGCGTATACATTTCTAAAGTCCGCTGATTCCTGGTAACGTAATTTACGGGGTTCCCGCTCAGTACCCAGATGCCGCTCACCATGGCAACCACTGGAACACCAAATGTATATTTTATTATCTACACAACTAGTAGTGATACCATATTGAAAATTTGTTAAAA
>Ga0307509_10002408_pt1 | contig 30314 bp, 33 predicted proteins | sample 10_EM_MG_FD_202245 | JGI IMG/M metagenome (GOLD analysis project Ga0307509, IMG submission 202245) | Populus trichocarpa ectomycorrhiza microbial communities from riparian zone in the Pacific Northwest, United States - 10_EM | ecosystem: Host-associated > Plants > Roots > Unclassified | place...
AGTGAATCTACGGACATTTAATGCAATATATTGAACTATTCTATATGCAATTTGTACTAGTAGATAATACTACGGTAGTGAAAAGAAATAGAATGACGATCGTGATACCTCTATGAGTTCTGCGCCGTTAGGAAATGATAAAAGTGGCTCGAGGGCATCCGGGTCGAAAGGAGCCAGAAGATTTCAGATGCCACGGGGCGGATTTAGGTCACAAGAGGGAGAAGGTAGGGGGCAGGTGGTCCGGGTGCTGGGAATTGGGGATGGGTACGCCGGATGCCATCAGACAAGAGCAGTAGAAGAGGGGAAGGATGAGGGGGGTGTCGGGACAAAGGGCGGCCGCAACAAGCACGCTGGGTGCATGGGATGGGGGATAAGGGCGTTGGGAGGCACCAGGCGCATGGGATGAGAAAAAACGTCCGGCGGACGGTCAGGGCACATGGGACGCATAGGGCGGACGCAATCCGTCCGGACGCGGGTTGAGTCCGCCGGACGTAAATCCCTTTTTTTGCTGATGTAACTTTGCCTTCATATGTCTTTAACAGCTCCGGCAGTCCGCCCGTCAGCACCAAATGTTGTCTCGGAGGTCTGTGTAACATTCCCATAAATTCCTTGACTTTATGCGAACTTACTCCCGAAAGGTTACCCTGCCTCGTATAGTACCCAAGGCTACTCTATTATATCCTAGGCCTTGTTCTAGGTTCACCAGCTCTTTGTATACTAAGTATACCAGACTATACCACCTCTGGTTACCACTTGGTACACCATTTGGGCTAAGTTGATAGTCATTGTAGCTACCTATTGTAGGGTCGTTACACTGTCTTGGCTGACTTATTTTGTTCTTATCCTGCTGGTGTGGTGGAATATTGTGCAGGTGAAAAGTGATTGAATAGAATTGTAGTAATTAGCTTTGGGGAATCGATGGTGTTAGTAAATGAGTATTGGCTAAAGAGAGGATATGGAGTTTGATCTAAGCAGATAGAAATGGTCTAAACAGCCTGATTTAAGGGCTAGGACTGTCCAGAGTTCGCCTCTTGTTTTCATGTTTGATGTCTTAGGCCCATCCACCTAGTCGAATTGACTTCTGGTATAGTAATTCGCATTTGAGATCAACTTGCGCCTGCATCTACCTCAAAGAATCACAACATGAGAGTTAGATATTGAAGATTCATGATGTAGTGGAAAGAGTTAATTGGCATATACTGACTAATCTGACTCAAGTAGGTATGCTAAGTGGACCATAACAAATGAGATTTAGGCTAGCACTTGGAGGCCGAGACACCAATCATCAAAGGTACTACTTTCTTGCAAGAGATTAAGTATAAGGTATAAAAAAAGCAACAGAGGGGCAACCCAAAACTCAAAACAGCCAGAAAGACACAAATCTAGTTTTCAAAACTTCAGAACTCAAAGTCAGAATAAAAACCTGTTGGAGGAGAATAGACAATAGTCTGCAGGACTTGAAGAGCAAACTCTTAAGGGAGGAAACAAAACACTACAACAGAAACAAGAATGCAAAATCAAAGTCCAAAGCAAGAACACGCAAAGAAAAGGAAAATCATCTGTAGTAACTCCCAACATTGGGTGTAGAAAAACCTGACTAGTTGGTAGCCAGCTAACCCAAAACCGAAATGTGTGCGAGAGAGAACAGGATAAGAATACCTGATAAAGCTCTGAAATATCAGTAAAAAGAATTGCCTGCATCTAGTACATCCTCTGCATTTGACACACATTATGCACAGAACATCAATCGCAAATCAGGATACGACGTCGATCTGATATTGCATCCTGATTTTGTGTTTTTTACCACCCTGCATCCTGACTCCACCTGGGCACAGACCCCTACATCCTGTGTGTCCTGACTGTGCCTGGTGCCCTGCTCTTGCATTATGAAAGTGTCTAGCACTCAGCACCTTCGTCCAGAGCTTCTTAAGTCCTCCCTTGTTTTGCTTTCATAACTCCTAATCACCCCTATATAAATTTCTCGTTATCTGATTCTAGCCTCTTGTGTCCTAACACTGGATCCCGCTCTCCTGTCGTCAGGGCGTGTTTCATTTTGCAACATCCCCTTTAGGGAATTTCTCCTATTCAGTTTTGCATCAGGATCTGCCAGTCCTCCGTCAGGATCTTACAATTTCACTTCCATCAACTTCAGATGAGAGATTACTTCTAAGCGTACCCAGATTTTAACATGACATTTCCCAACTATGTGCTGCGGTATCCTGACGCTGTTCAAATACCCTCTGACATCTGATACTCAACTTCTGATGCTCTTACAATGTTTCATGGGTTGTATTTTGTTTCTTTCCCTATGCTATCGCGATGAGCTTTTCTATTTCCTTATCTGGGTCTATGTCTTTATAGGAATACAAAGCTATTATTACTATTATTACCATATCTTACTCTACACATGCATCTTTTCTTATGTGCTTCTCTTATATACCCACCCCATTTCCCTCCTGCCTCACTCCCGGACCACTATTAACAGGCTCTTCGATTTCTAGTGCTAAGATCTCTAGGCTCAGAGATAGATGACTTGAGGATGGAGTCCGCAGAGAGCAAGGTAATATAGGAAGAAAGCTGGTAAGAAGGCATAAACAGGACAGGCTATGAAGAAGGGGTTTCGCAATCACAGGGCATTGGGAAAGGGGTAGGATTTGACGGGATATATTGAAAGATACAGGAAGATGAGCTATTGTGCTAGAGGCAGGGTTGCCGTGTAAATTGTATCAGGCTATGTGTAACGGGGGCACCCTATAGAGAGGTGAACTCTATGGTTGTGACCGCATCAAAGACGAAAAGTAAAAGATAAAGATAAATAATTCAAAAGAATCAAAACAGTAAAACTTAATATCGTTAAGCTGAAAGCTTCACTTAATAAGTTCTCTCAAGGAAAGTTGGTTATCGAAGTAGAATGCCAAATGCTTAAACTTAAGTAGATATCAGATTTAAGGCTTTGACATTCACCACTACTCCGACCTTGTACGAGCACCCTGTCCTCCTCAGGGCTGTCCAAGGTCTACCCTCCATCAGGAATTATCCTGCCGGAAGTATCGGACCAACTTGGGTATACTTAACTCCGTCAATAGGATATGAGTTTCTGCAATGTATCTCCAATACAACCGCAGGTGGAAAAACTCTTCCTATCAAAGTCATGCTAGTGGCTAACTGCCATAACAACAATCGGAGTTAATACCTAGGTGGTGGACTCACTGGCCCAGCAGTAGTTTTGTCTATACAAGCTATACAGTCCATCATTTAATCTACGCGACTACTCAATACGATAATTTAGACATGTAAGCTTCCCCGGTGAGATGTAATCAATTGTTGGCTCAATAGGCACTACCTATACCTAGCCTCTCAGAATATACTCTACCATGATAAGACTCATACCTCTAGAGTCCACCAACAACCCATAGTAATTCTACAAATCAAGAGGAGAAGGTTCCGGCTGGTTACTTAGATAATTGTCCCGAAAGCACCATGGCCTCCTAGGACTACCTAAGTACCTCTCAGAAGACTACGTTATTACCCGTAGGCAAAGATAGACTCCTAGATGCCGGAGGAACCATTTATGTGTAACCCCATACTTGGTGGTTACTCATACTCCTCTTATATATCCTGCGAACGACATTCGGTCGGTCAGCCAGCCATGACGTATACGGTGTTATGGCAGCTGCTCCAATGATCTCTTTTTACTAGCAAATGAGCAACTATGCAGCCGTCTGCCTATGATGCTCCATCTCAATGCTGGAGCCAGAGGGGGGTATTACTAAACCCTCTTAAGTTCAATAGCATGTTCGGACCACTCCTGCTCAGGCATCTGACCTTTCTGTACATGTACGTCTGCGCTCGTGAACATCTAAGAACCTATTGAATGTGAGGCAATTGACCTCTAAGTTCCAGGATGACTTTGTTGATGAAGGTAGGGTAACTTGGATACCTCAGTAGGGTAACTGGGAACCATGGGCATAATGGCTAAGTCCCTAAGATAGGGTAACTTTGCCCCCTTATGCCTTTAACTGCTTTGGAAGTCCTTCTATATACATCTAATATCATCTCAGAGACCCGTGTAATGTTCCCATAGTTCTCTTGACTTTATGTGAACTTACTCCCGAAAGGTTACCCTACATAATAGAGTACCCAAGGCTACTCCATTGTTCCCTTGGCCTTGCCCTAGGCTAAACAGCCATTTGTATACTAAGTAGATGAGACCATACCACCTCTGGTTACTACTTGGTATACCATTTGGGCTAAGATGATAGTCATTGTAGCTATCTACTGCAAGAACTCGAATAATTGGACCTCGAGCTAAGAGGTTAGAATAAGGTGTGTATTGCGAAGTGGTCTTATGTCTCAGTTAATATGGGTTTCATTATTTGTTGGCAGCTAATCGTAGTGAAGATGATGCCAACAAGGGAGAAAACTCTGTATCATTAGCTGCCCACAAATAATGAAACCCATATTAACTGAGACATAAGACCACTTCGCAATACACACCTTAAGTTAACCGCTTTGTGTGACGTCCAATTATTTGAGTTCTTGCGGTATCGTAGGGTCGTTACACTACGTCCAGTGCATCGGGACGCAGGCTTTTGCGTCCGGTGCGTCTGACCCATAGGGTGCGCAGGACATTCTAGGATGCAGGTTCTTTTTTTTGCTGATGCATAATAAAAAGATTTTTAGTCCTGTTATGCAACATGCTGGGTTGTAAAATAGCAAAGCAACTGATTCTTAATATTGATACCTTCTATGGTTTGATTATTGTCATTATCAATCTTTGGAATCGAGGAAAGTTTTTAGTGTCCATTGTGCTTTTGGTTAATTGAATAGAAATTCCTAATACTATAAACCTATTTTGATATTGACCCACTTTCAAGAAATAAACTTTGAGCTATTTTCTCTAAGTTATCCTTTATGAATATTATATTATTATGCCTATGGATAATGCAGAAATGAGCGAGACCACAAGGTCTGGAGGAACCTGATGCTAGTGGCCAAGTACTGCGAGTAGAGGAGGTAGGTTCATGGCACATCACTCGTGGGAGTGAGAATGCATGATTGTCACACACTGCCCACCAAAACCAAAATTCTCTTCTTGCCCTCTACCTATACCTGGACAACCCCACACCACACGCCGCCAAATTGTTTCCCACCTGCCAAAAATACCAGTTTATCAAGATACTTGAGCTTTTTGGCATTGGGACAACGAACCATTGTTTCGATCCGAACAATCAATAGTTTGTAACTATGGGACTATTTGTTGGATGTGAATTGTAAACAATTGTTTGTAGCAACCAGCACCAATTCTTTGACCCTTTCTGACAGAGGGTATGAGGTTCTTTCAACCATGGTTGTGCAATTATGGTTTGTAGCTATACGAATTTCACATTAGTGTTACGCCGAACGGCCCCATAATTTCTGAGGGATAACCTCTTAGAATTTTTCAATCGCAAGGCAGGCTAGAGGAGAGTACTCGACGATTTTAAAAGTCTCAGGAATAGGGGGAAAAGCAAGCAATTCACCAGTAGTATTATATCTAAATTTTCCTTTCTTCCCTGATCGCATTCCACCCTCCTAGGATTGCTGCTCTATCTAGGGCGGGGGTATGGTGGGTGTCTCCTGCCATCAAGCAAGGGTGTGCGGTTTTGGAGTGTAGGTATACCGTATTAACCTGGATAAGAGAACCGTGTGCTTTGTAGTCAAGAATTCCCTACCTTGGAAAAGGGCGAAAAACACAAAAAAACAAGAGACGTGGGAAAACGAAAATGCCAGACCTTACGGGAGGGGGCAGATATCGCACACCGTTCTCTTATTTAAGTTAGTAAGGTAGGGCAGCGACCTTATTACCGTTTGTTAGAGGATGGCACATGTTTTAGAATGATATGATAGAAGAAAGATTAAGGAAGAAAACTAAGTCGCGATAGGGCTTAGGATCTGTCTGGGCTGATGTCGCCATTCTCGTTCGTGCATGCCAACCTCAATGGCTCCCTGCTAGTCAATATCAAGTCAGATGACACGGGACTCGTGTTCAATGGCAAGTCTAATTAGGAGATGTGTTGAACGAAGCACAATGGCAAAACGCATTCACCTCACCATCGGTGTCGTATAGTCAATGGCTAAATCTAGTTTCAAGAACATGCTCTATTCCCATTGTGTTCGTCCTTCGTACCAAATTCACTGTGTATAAATAAGTTGTCCTCCTCCTCCTCCTTACCACCAATCTTCCTGCGCATCCACAACTTTCACTAAGCATTCATTTCCTCAGCCAACGCGGGGAAAACAACCAATATTTTCAATCCATCATCTCAAATCACCGGCATCAACCACCAGCTATGAATACCGATACCCCCAATACCACCATCCTCGGGGAGAATTCCGGAACTACCTCGGCAAGCTCAGAGGGCAGCATCGCACTGCCGGATATAGCACTACCGTGCCTGTTTACTAAAGCCGACACAGAAATCATAGGCGCCCTCGAGGTTGGTCTCTATGGTATGCTCACAAACAATATGCGTATGGTGCTGGACGCCCGGGTGAGGCTCATTGAGGTGATTGAGAAGGAGGAGAAGGGGAAGGAGATGGAGATGGAGGGGGGGGAGGGGAAAGAGAGGGAAAGGGAGAGGGAGAGGGAGGACAATGAAAAGAAAGATGGCAATGTCGCTTCTGCCACCGCTACTAGAGCGCCTCCCAATCAGGTCCTAGGTCCACAAGCAGTCCATCACACATCTCCGGAAAATCTGAAAGTTGCCAAAAACTCCGCACCCTTGGCGATCATGCATAGGAGAACTACTGCTATCGATAAATATGTTAAAGCCCAATGCGCGAAGATTCCCCTCGAGGCACCTCAACGCCCCCAACGCCGGAGCATGCGCATTTTGGAGTCGGTGCAGAAGCATGCGCAAGATAAGCTCACTATTACTTCTATCGAGAAGGAGGAGCAGTCTCCTGTCATGGCCGGTCCGGTTGAGAAAGTGATTGTTGAGGGACTGAGTGGTCAGGTTGCGCAGGGGGGTGGGGCTAAGGCTGAGATGGGGAAGGAGAAGGAGGCCACCATCAAAATCAAGTGCCCGATTCTGAAACCTAAGGCTGGTGCGGGAGTTGTGAAGAGGGCAGTTGTGAGGGGTTTAAGGGGTAGATTTGTGGAGAAGGCTAAAGGATCTGTTGAGATGGGGAAGGAAGTGGAGAATCGGAGCATTGCGCCCTCTACTACTACCGATAAAGTCACCGGCACCCATCCCGCTAGGAATCCCTCCGAGGTACTCCACGGCCCCCAACGCCGGAGCATGCGCATCATTGAGTCGATGCAGAAGTCTGCACGGAGGGGAAAGGAAACTGCTGTAGACGCTTTGGCAGAGGGGGAGATTGGAGAGGGGAATGGGTTGGTACGCCAGATTGCAGTAGCGGTTCCCGTCGATGTCAAGTCCCAGATTATGAAGCCTAGGGCGGGTGCTGGGGTCCAAAAGAGGAGGGGTAGGGGCCGCAGCTCTGGTGGCCTCAGCGGCAAACCTCCGGGGGATAAGAAGCAAACTATCTGAGGGTATAACAGAGGACGGTAAAACTGGGCCATGTATTTTAAAAGTTTTCACTTTAATATTTTTCATTTTTTTCATTTTTTTCATTTTTCCCCTTCTCCCCGGACCGAAAAAAGCGTTTGGTTCAGTGCCGGCTAGAATAGTGGCCCACGAATCCATAAGATCCCTGGCTACTTTAGAAATTGCCAATGAATAAACCTATACTAAGCCTCATAAGAGGTTCAAGGCTGTATAAGACAAAGTTCAGTACCTTCACAGCCCCCTTTGAACCTTTAAGTGCCCTCATTTACACGGGTATGTGTTCCGCGGGGTGTTTCATTTCTTTGTTTGGGCTCCAACCGCCCTTCTAGAGTTGTGGCGTTGTTGGTGTGCCACGGGTGTTCGCTCTCACCGAGCAAAGAAACGTAACAGCATCCATGTTTATAGGTTTGGCGCTCTTTTGAGGAGATCTTGAAATGCCTTGTCTCCAAGGGTAGTGCTTACAATATAGGTCCTATGGGGGCACACATGACAGATAGAACTGAGAGAAATTCGCACTTACTCTTCACGCAATATCCTGTATTCGTGCCCATCATACAAAATAGTTTCTAGTGCAATAACCCTTTGCTTTCCGAATTAACCCCCTCTACAGGTGTCGTACGGTGGCTCTCTCAATGTTCCAACACCTCAATATTTAAGCTGTTGTAAGACATGCTAAGCAGATAGAAAGAGGAGCCTTGCCTATGGGTGCATACTTCGTGGACTAGTGAAATGGCACTGAGTCTTTCCTAATGGGACATTTATTGTATACCCAAAACCAGCGTTCGGTAGATACTGGTGAATGGTGCATTATTCGGGAAATCAAGCCACCACCCTGTCAAGTTTCAGCCCAACCATGTGTTCAGCGAAGGCTTTGATGAGCAAACAAAAAGCGTGTTTCACATGACGAGTGATATTCTGTGAACATGTGCAACCCCTTCTCTGACCGTCCCACGTAGTATCATAACTTTTCCAAGCCCACCGTTTTCTGTTACAAGCATATTCGAAGAAGCAACGGCTAGTCACAGTATAAGCAGTTCATGCTACGGCAGCAATACCACCTGGCCCTGTCCGGCTACCCTCCAGGAGTCCTGTATTTGGTAATTGGTGTCTATTGTGACACAACCACCCTGCCTGCGAAACAAAAAACCTTGTCTCATTTACAAATACTTTACACCAGAAATAAACACTATCCTAGACATTGCTATTATCCATTCAAGTAACAAAACTATCAACCCATCTATAAAAATGGGCCAAAGTTGCACAGAATAAATACCCAACTAACATACCACTCATACACCGTTCCTAAAAGTTACTCTTATACCACTCTTCTAGTGAATTCATCATTTCCAGACTTATCTACCTACCCTACTAACAATTCACCTAGGAATACTTGAAGAATGCATCTCCGTAGCGGAAAGTAAGTCTTCCCCGCCCTCAGCCCTCCCCCTACCCTTATCTTTATTCCTAAATAGTAGGTGAGATAATTAACTAACCCACCCCACAGGAAAACAGTATTGGCACCTTATGAACCTCGAAAACGCTCGCCTGGTAGCCAGCGAAGTGCCCCTCTGGCAGGGGCAATATCGAAAAATACAGGTATGGATCCCGCCCCGCATTGCCCTCCACGGGACACAATAACTCCACCTTATACCCCGGTTATTACAAAACGGGATCTACCCAAAAACGATTGGAGCGATTTAGAGGTTGTGCCCGACCTTGGATCTGGAACAGATACTTGGAATAGCGGTGGTGTACCTGGATCTGGATTTGGGGGGGTGTTATATGTGTGCGGTATCGAGAGTAGAGAAAGAAGGGAGAGGGCAGTGCGTTGGGTTTCAACATTGCTTTTGTGGGGATTAACGGTGATGGTATTTAGCATTTTGTATGCTGGGGAGAGTGGTGGGGTGACGGAGAGGGTAGGGGGCGGACACGATGGTGCTTATGGAGGTCCATCCCTGTGGGAATGGTCTGTTTTCCTCTTACAATTCGCCAGTAGCCGTGGCGGGGTTCAAGCGGCTGCGTAGAAATGGTAGGGCAGTAGGTGTTTGGTTATTTCGTTGATTTTGGCTAGGGGATTTGTTTGTCATTCTTGTTAGTGTGGGCTGAGAGAGGTTGTCTAGTGTTTGAAATTGGGATCTCGTTTGCGTGCTTTTCCTGTGGGGGGGGGGGGTTCTTTTGCTTACAACGGTTCGCAATAATGTTATGTCCAAGAGGGTGAAGAGTTTTTTTTGTTGAATATAAGTGGAATTAACCATTGCCCACTATACCAACTGTAGTAAGAGTATATGTGTTTAGAAAATTGGGGCGAGAGAGAGTGTGTGTGTTTGTTTGTGTGTCTGTGTGTGTGTGAGCATTGTAAGCGGGTCCTCAGGCTGATGGGGGAGTGGGTGCAAGCAGCTGCTTACTTCTAGTACGGCTTGCAAGAATGTATTGATCTGGTGTTGGGGGCTGGCTGGAATATTGGATTGTGCTTACAATGGGATATCGCCTGGGAAAGAGTCCAAGGGAGGGTGTAATTGTGTGCCAGAGCTGGGCTGGTGTGATTTTGTGCTATTGTGGGAGATGGAGAGAGCAGGTGTCTGGTAAGGCTGACATATAGTAGACGATTTGAGCTTATCCCTGCTCCTGAGGGCTCATTCAGATTCTCTAACCACTCTGAAAAGGCTACTTTCTGAAACTCAAAAGAATCAAGCACCTCTTCATCATTCTTATTGTAATTCCCTCGTCCTAATCAACATTTCCCTTATGCCTGTCACTTGCCAACATGTTTCTTGTTGGTTTCTAGGGCGTCTGAAATTGCAAGCACAAAGGGAAATTCTATGGAAACTTTCGTATACACTCTCTCGCCCCATTTGTCTCAATACATACTCTTACTAAAATAGGCATGGTGTAAACTAGTCTATCCCACCTGCGTTCAGAAAAAAGAGTGCACTTTTCCCATCCCGTGGACAAAGCATTTGCAAATCGCTGTAAGAGTGATGTGGATTACCTGTAATATAGCGAGAGAACGGATTGCTAGAAATTTCGTAATTAAAGATTTCCCACTAGGAAAATCTTCCCTTGGCTACATGACCATATACCTTTTATGGTATGTATGTGGTATGTTATTTATAAGTTGTGCAGAATAGGGATGAGAGGGCAATAGGGTGTCAACGAGTGCCGGTAAATTGACGTCGCCCCCCACTAATGGGTCTCCTCCGATGCATAGGATTTGGATAGCGATTGCTCAGTTGGAAATCGGTTAGCTAGCGAGCGCATGATGTATTGCTATCTAAGATTCGATGGGCCGGGTTTCTTTAAATTTGGAAATACCAGAGCCTCTACCACTGGCAATATTCCAAAGTTCCAGCAGGTGTGGCCGCTCCCCAAGCTTCCCACGAAATGTCTCTGGCAAAAACAGATGCCACAGCTGTCGATCCAATAGCTGATCGTACTGAGACGGTGCTAGCCTACACCGCCCCGGCGCACACTGCCAGTGAAAAGCGGGAAGTCAATGCGGACAATCTTGAAGCCGGTACTGATGGATTTGGTGATAATTCAGGGGTCACAATCCTAAGAAGAGAGGAACTACCTAGAGGTGGGTTGGCGGACGATGAGATTGAGCCAACGCCCGAGGAGCTGGCCACGCTCAGAAGAGTGTCGGATTCTTTCCCAATCTCCGCTTATTATGTCGTGTAAGTTTATCGGAACCTTTTTGTTGTTCTCTGATTTAACAAACATCGATAGAGTTGTCGAACTCTGCGAGCGGTTCTCTTATTTTGGCTGCAATGCCCCTCTGCAGGTATGGACTGTGAAAGTTCTGTATAGAATCGATTCGGGAGCAAGACTGAAACTCCTTAGAATTATATATCTTATCCCAAGGAAGGCAACAAAAAGAATGGCCAACCCGGTGCACTAGGTCTTGGTCAGCAAGGAGCCACAGGTCTCACAAATTTCTTCCATTTTTGGGCTTACCTTACCCCTATCATGGGCGCTGTTATTGCCGACCAATATCTTGGACGTTACCGGACTATCTGTTATGGGTGTGGTCTCTACATCACAGGGTTATTCCTCTTATTCATGACCGCACTGCCTGTCTCAATCAACGGAAACCATGCATTGGGGGGATTGATACCCTCATTGATTATCATCGGAACAGCGACTGGAATTATCAAGAGCAACGTTAGCCCTTTAACGGTAGAGCAATATCGCAAGACAAGAAGATTTATAAAGACGTTGAAGACGGGAGAGAAGGTTGTTGTTGATCCGGTGGTGACAACCCAGAGTAGTGAGGATTTTCCATAGATAGTAAAGGGATGAGGCTAATCTTAATAGTTTTCAACTGGTTTTATTGGGCTATTAATGTCGGAGCGTTGTCTCCTTTGGCAACAGTGAGATTTACCTGCATAGTCTTTTAGCTACGTTCATCCCTTGATAACGTCCATCAGGTCTTTTCGGAGAAGAAAGTGGGATTCTGGCTTGCGTACCTACTCCCATTTCTAATGTTCTTTACTGGTGTTGGGGCCCTTATAGCAGGGAGAAAGAAGTACATCCGCCGCCCACCAGAGGGGTCAGTACTCCCCAACGCTTTCCGTGTCATTGGTATTGGAATCAGATATCGGAGTTTGGAGGCCGCAAAACCGTCCAATCTAGAAGCAAAGAACCTACTTCATAAGTTGGAACCTATAGCCTTTGATTATCCTAGAGCAGAGCAGAGCTAATAGATTGCGCAATTAGATACAATGTGAAGTGGACCGATCATTTCGTTGACGAGGTTCGCCGTGGGTTAGTTGCATGCAAGGTTTTGTATGCTGTCCCACTCCCTGTTTTCTGAATGCCAAAATTCATGCCATCTTGCCAGCGTCGCCTATCCATTCTATTCGATCTGCGCCAACCAAGGCTCCAATAACCTTGTCTCCCAGGCAGGTGCAATGAAGCTTAGCGGCACGCCTAATGATCTCATCTCCAAGATTAACCCTTTGACCGTCATCATCTTCGTTCCAATATTCGATCGAGTGGTATTCCCAACGCTCCGCAAAGCTGGTATCCACTTCCGCCCGATCACCCGCATCACACTCGGTTTCCTTATCCAGTCATCGTCAATCGTCTATATTACTGTCTTGCAGCATTATATCTATAAGAGCCCCCAGAATTCCATCAATGTGTGGATTCAGGGTCCTTGTTATGTTCTCGGTGCTATATCCGAGATATTCACGAATATCACGGCGCTCGAGTATGCATTCACGCACGCACCGGCAAGTATGAAGAGCGTCGTTACATCCGTGTATTATTTTAACAATGCCATCGCGTCCGTTATAGGAATTGCTCTTACTCCAGTAAACAAGGATCCAGAGATTCTATGGACTTGTGAGTTTTTATTGAGTCTCCGCTGCTTAAACTTGGCATATGATTGACAGTTTTGCAGATGCTTCAATGGCTGGTGCTGCTGCGGTGGCCGGTATTATATTCTGGTTTACGTTCAGGCATTTGAACGAACAAGAAGATGAGATGATGGATCTCGAATCCAAGGACGTCGGACACGCTTCGACTGGTACTTCAAGTGCTGCGCGAGAAGATTGTTCTGATTCAGCCTCTCTGGGGAAAGCCAATACCCATCCTTTAAAGAAAGAGTAAAAAGGCGTGATAGAGGGGGATCATTTTCCGTGATATGTGGAAACCAAAAGGGAATTCTTCGTTTTCGATTCATTGCATGTATTATGATAATCCGGAACCACTCTATGGGGATATAAGACTTCCGTTGGATTGGGGGCGGTTCTTGTACTGTACCTGGCCCGCCCGCACTAGATGCTCTCAGACCCGAGTGATGGTGTGAGACCTCAAGTAGTAACAATATACACAATATTATTATGTCTCCGGCGTCAAGACGAGTTCTCCAAATTGAGTTTATGGTATGATAGGAGTGAATACAAGACTTCTGTGAAGTGACATTTGAGCCTGTGATTCCCTATTTCAAGTGCGTGCAGGGAGCTTCAGTTGGCTACTGCAGGCTGCTTTCAGTATGGTGGTTTGAAAGAAGGAACAAGGTGGTTTTGCATAAAGTCGCAAACAAATCGGATGATTTTACGATTAAACCTTCGAGATGGCTGACCTTTTTTCCCATGAACTCTTTAGCACTTTCAGTGCCAAGACAAATACCAAGCCCTAAACCCTTGGCACAGGTGGTGCTCAAGGCCATCGCTTGACCCCTTTCCAGGTTTGCCAAGCCTCTCTAATCCACCTGGCATTTCCATTTTCTCACCTGCGAGCATCCATCTTCATCTTCAGTCAACACTGCGTATTTCAGCCCAATACCACCGCAATGCGTTTGATCACTTCTACTTTGGTATCGATCTTGGCTTCGGCTCTAGCTGTTGCTGCACACAACATCCAACTGCATGCCCACAGCAGGGAATGCTTTCATGAGACGCTGCACAAAGACGACCGGATGACCGTGACTTTTCAGGTCGGTGATCGGGAATTTGGTGGAGCTGGAAATTTGGATATTGATTTCTGGGTGAGTCCATCTTCTCCCACAGCTCGATCTGGAGGGGAAAGGGGAGCAGAGCATTGCCTCCTTTTCTTTGCCATGGAGGCTCACAGGAATAATGGGGGCTAACTAAATCACTAGATTCAAGATCCCTCTGGTACTCTGAAAGTTAGCGAGCATGCTATCTCATCCGGTGACCATTCGTTCGAGGCACATCTTGACGGCAAATATACCTACTGCTTTTCCAACGAGAATAGCAGCGTCGGTTCAAAAGAGGTTTCATTCAACGTTCACGGCATCGTCTACGTACCGGAGGAGCCCGAATCTTCGGATCCGCTAGAACGCGAGGTTAGGAGCTTAGGAGAGATGTTGAACCAGGTCAAGGATGAACAGGAATATATTGTTGTCCGGGAGCGCGTGCACAGAAACACTGCTGAGAGCACGAACTCGCGAGTTAAGTGGTGGAGTATTTTCCAGTTGGGCGTTGTTGGCGGAAATGGCGTTTTCCAAGTGTGGTATCTGAAGCGGTTTTTCGAGGTAGGTTCTGGTGCTTTTTTGTAATGGCTCGGCGGGGAAGAGTCATGCTGATGATTAGTAGGTCAAGAGAGTCGTTTAAGCATTTTTTCTTGCCCTTTTTAAGTCTTTAAATTAGTTGGACTGATGGATATTATTGTTTTTTTTGTTTTTTTTCCTGTAAACGAAATAATGGGATAGTTGGAACTCAGAAGTGCATGTGGCTTGAAATTGAATTAGATCTATGGTAGAAAGATTGCATTCCACTGCGGTGCTTAAACAAGTTAACTCCATCGCCTATCCATTGGACTTTCCTGGCTCATCTTGGGAACACATTTACCAGAACTTTTCTCTCAGGGTCTGGACCTCTTGGCAAAGAGTACCCTAGCCCCAACCGGGATTATCAGATGGTGCAGTCTCGTAATCTGATGGTGGGGTGGTCCAATTTTGAACCCCGCGCTTTTCTTTTCAATACCCATCCCACCTTCCCATCTATAATAATTATCTTAAACTAACATTCCACTTCCAAATTCCCAGCAAACACTCCCGGAAAGTAACCCACAAAATGACAGCCACAGACCCTGTCCCTGCCCTCCGCAAGGTCCTCGGTGATGACAATCAGGAAAACCTTGCTCTCCGATTCCGCGCCCTCTTCTCACTAAAACACCTCGCCCGCAACGGCAGCAAACAAGCAATAGAAGCGATCGCAAACGCCTTCAGCAGCAAATCCGGTTCCCTCTCCCCGTTCTCTTCCACTCTTACTCCCCTCCAATACTAACTTACCCAACCTCACAGCCCTCCTAAAACATGAGCTCGCCTACTGCCTCGGCCAATCCGCTGACCCTTACGCCGCACAATTTTTACAGTCCATCTTAAACACCAAATCCGAAGACCCAATGGTCCGCCATGAAGCAGCTGAAGCCCTGGGTGCCCTCGGGCATGCTGAGTCACTCCCACTACTGAGGGAATATCTAAACGATCCCGAGGAGGTGGTGCGGCAGACATGCGAACTTGCAATCGCGAGGATTAACTGGGTAGCTTCGCAGAAGGGCGGGGAGGAGAATAACAAGAACGGTAGTGATCAGGAAGGGGGCTTGTTTGCGGGCGTGATCGATCCAGCGCCGTCCGCCAAGGACGGGAGCGTGGAGGAATTGCAAAAAACGTTGAACGACCAGGGAACTGATCTGTTCGGGCGATATAGAGCTATGTTCCGGTTGAGGGATATCGGGTCCAAAGAGGCTATCGATGCGCTGGCGAGTGGATTCGGGGATCCGAGTGTTTTGTTTAGGCATGAGGTTCGTTATCTCATATCTGTTCCTGCGATTAATCGAGCTAATGTGATGCAATAGATCGCGTTCGTATTCGGTCAATTGTCAGATCCGCATAGCATTCCAGCCCTAATTGAAGTTGCTGGGAATAAAGAAGAAGCACCAATGGTTAGGCACGAAGCGGTAGAAGCGCTGGGAAGTATTGCAGACGAAAGCGTCGACGCGCTATTGAAGGAGTATGCTAAAGACGACGAATCAGTGGTTAGGGATAGTGCTGTCGTAGCGTTAGATATGGCGGAGTTTGAGAGGGGTGATGGCTTCGAGTACGCACTCATCCCCGGCGCTGCTTAAATATAATATGATAAATGAGAGTGTCTGAGGGGGGGAGCGAAAAGGAGGGGTTTCTCTATTACTCTATGTTTTTGCCGTTTTTATGCTCGATCACGGCACAGTAGAAAAAATGATATTAGGCTTAGTTAGGAGTAATAGATTAATCATTTTCTTCTATTCTAGTGCTTTCGAATGTTCCTATTGGGGTTGAGATACAGTTGCACACACTAGTTTCACAAGCACGACGGATCTAATATTCCACGAGTGAGAAGGTGTGATCCTAGACCTGGATCGGTGTGTTGGGGGAAGTGTGAATTGGTGATGAAGTCTACAATTCTCGCGATTTTCACCTCCCACCCCCCCACAGCCTATGTGAGTGGAATATTCGTGCAATACAAAAAAAGGGTAAGCTTATCACACACAGTCCGCAAACCCCAAACTCATGCGCGAGTTAATGCATCACCCACCCAAACAACCCATAAAATTCACATCGGACTCGCAGAGGAGATGAGCATAGGGGTGAAACCGTGGCTCCCTTATCAGATCTTTGCTTCACATGCAGTGGCGTGTGGAGTGCTATAAGGGCCTAGCAGAGATTAGGTTTTTCTGTGGGGACTGGCTTATCCCGTCCGCGTGACCAGTGATGATGATAATGGCGGAGGGGGCGGTGTTGCCCGGGGGCCGCTAGTGCCATTGTTGGGGGGTTCGGGGGTTTTAAAGTATCGAATGAGGCTCATTTGGTGGGATGGATGATACCTAGGTTGGGGACAGTTACTGGTATACAGGACAGGACTGTGCTTACTTCACCCGTTGTGGTATTATCGATGGATACACTAATCCTCTTTAGATTTTGACCTAAAATCTGATAAGCAATTTGTTGTCTAAAGCCATGGCTTAGGGGCTGTTTGGCAAGCTGTGATTTGAGATATTCGCAATCTCAAATCATGATTTAGGCCCCAATCATGATTTGAAATATTCATGGTGTATGGCTGGGCAGCAATCCCAAATCATGATTTGGGAAAATTTTTGTAGTGTGTGTGTGAATATTTAGGGCTATAATATTCTTGTTCTATTTTATGCCCTTAAGTATTTTATCAGTAAATGCTAGTGACTCTTGAGTGCTCCTGCTAGCAATAGCCCCAATTGTGACTTGGAAGATTGAAAATTGCAGTCACATTTAGCAGAGGGCTGTTTGCAAATCGTGATTTCAAATTATGATTTGGAAATCATGATTTCAGATTACAGCTATCTCAAATTACGGCGTGCCAAACAGCCCCTAAATTCTCCCCTTGAGTTAAAGGTATCCAAACTGAAGTGTGATCTTGGCGCAGGATTCCTCAGGGACTCATCATCTCTTCCTAGTACTCCTCGTGCCCACCTGGTATCAATGCTGTATTATACCTTGGCTATCAGATCTTATTTTCCTACTTGGCAGTCTGAAACTACTGTATGAATACCATAATAGCCCTATGGTGGTGAGACCGGGGTGGGTTGGATCATAATATTATGAGATCAATCGAGGTTGAAGCTGAATAGGGTTAAGCGCATGCCAATAACCGCGACCACGACATACCGGTAACGCACGGACCACGAGCTTACTCCAACAGCCACTCAACTTCAATAACAAACAATCTCTCAGCGCGCAACACATCCGCCTGCAACACCACTAACTCCCCACTCCCCACCGATCTACTGCATACAACGTTTTCCCCAACAATCTAAAGAATTATCACAATGCCAAGAGCAACGAGGAATAATTCTTCGGGTCCGTTACAATCGCTCCCATATGGGCCCACACACAGAAAGCGTAAGGCCCCCCCAGTAACCGAAGAAGAAGAAGGAGTCCCGGTCACAGAAGAGGGGGAGGGGGCTGCTACTGGCCGTAGAGGGTTAGGTGAGTTAGAAACTTCCATGCAAGAAATCCGTGAGTTTAACATTCCGAAAGCCGGCCGTCAGGATAAGCCATCACCAGCACCCTCCTCAAGGCCACGCAAACGTGCGCGCGCGACCACGCCGGAGGCTCGAAGCGATGATGTCATAGTTGTCAGCGTTAGAAAAGTTGCCGAGCCTTTTACCGAGCTCGACAGAACGAGGTCGCCGACCCGTACTCCTGGACCTTGGAGAAGCCCACGGAAAAGCCCACTACGAGATAGCGTTGCTGCTGGGGCCCAAGAGACGATGGGGAAGCCACCCCCGAGTGCCCAGAACATCAAAAGTCGCTCAAGTCTTGCTGTAATGGAGGCTAGGGAGAAGGGATTGGCGGAAGAAACCGAACGAAGGATAGAAGAGGGGATCCCGAGCGAAGATGAGGAAGGAGGGGGCGCACGTTTGTCAGCCTCGCATGACCCTCTCCAATTGAAGGAAAAACTGCCCGCCAGTAGACGCACTACGCTATCGTCTTTGAGAACAGAGCAGGTCCTCTCTAGTTCTGAAGACGAGGAGAGTGATCTTTTGCCAACCGGCGGGTCGCGGGAGAGTCCTGAAAAAGTGGTAGAAGAACTCATGAACAGTGTTGTGACCAGTGCAATTACTCAGGCAGATGAGGCTGAAGAGCAGGAAGTGGAAGACCCAGAATCCAGAGGTAGTGGCGCCGGGTCTAGCCCTAACGACGACGAGGATGTGGATGAAGCAGCCAGACATCAGCTCCTTACAGAGGCCGATGGTGGGGCAAACGACGAGATTAGAGTTCGACCGGAGCGTGTGGCTAGTGAGGGGAGCGATTCTCTGTGTGAAATGTCCCTAGCTGATGCTTTCAAGGAAAAGCTCGAAATGTCTCGCGAGGTACTACAGACGTTCAAAGAGCAGCTCAAAGTGGCCACGGATACTGCTGACCAGCTGATGAAACTTCAAACCGGCCATTACCGTTCTGGATACACACGCATTCTGCAGGAGATCGTTCGCAAGTTGGCCCAGGAGGAACACCCCAACCGTGGCGCATTAGAGGAACTAGCAGATTTCGCCCGAGACATCAATAACATAGTTTCTGAAACCAAGGAGGCCCACAGAAATGTCAAAGCCCTTCTTGAAGATCTTAACACTGGAATTATGTCTGGCACCAAGAGCGCCTGGACAGTTGGAAGTATGTTGGAGCGAAAGGGGTTTGGGGAAAAGGCATCACACGACGGCATAAATTGGAAGCGCATCAATAGGAACCTGGTAGCGCGAGAAAATGAGGTCCTTGTCTTTTCAAAACCGAAACCTGCAGACCCCGAGACACCGAGGAGAAGTGCCCGCTCGAACCCTTCCCGGTATCGCACTCAAGGGGCTCTCCCAACCCCTGAAGTGGGACCGCCTCCTCCCGCAATTCCACCGTCCCTCGATTCACTCTCAGACCCAGAGTCCCTTGGTTCTACAGCCCCGGTGATCGGCGACGATGCTCCTGTCGAGGTCGTCCGTATAGAAAGCTTCGGGAGCAGACCGTCTAATACCCCCCGCCGGTCGAAACGCCGCCGCGAAAGTGAGGATGATGACTCAACGCAAGTTCGTGAGGACCGGGCTTGGTCTAGCCCGGAACTAAAAGCACTCTTCCGACGCCTTGCACAGGTTCAGAAAGCCGGCACGTTGCCCCCCATACCCCATACCGGCTCTCACGCACTAATACCCATCTAGAACCTGGTAAAACCATAGTCTTGGATTCTCGCGCTGGATACCCCCGCACCAAGGAGGAGATCCTTATTAAAGCCAAGGAAATTAAGGAGGATATGATGAGGTCCGGCAGAGCCGAGTTTTTGAAACCCACTTGGGACAATATCTAGACCTCTTTTATTCGAACTGTAAAGAATAACGCCTTAATTTGTACTGCCCTGTCTCATAATAACGTTTTTATGACATGGCCGGGGCGTGCTGTATATTGTACTATAACCCCATGTATTGTTACTGCCTTTAGGCGAGTAGCACTGCACGGCATAAAAAGGCGTCTCTGGTAGTATGATAGATTTGATCACGACTGCAGCAGTCACTTGTCCTATTCTTCTCTATTTTAATATTCTTTTTTTTCTGTCTTGTTCGAGTTTTTTTCCAGTAATGCTCGCGACGCCTCTGTGCATTGCCCTAGGAAATTTGCACAGTAAGGTACATTACATAAATTCAGCAACATAGATGGATGTTAATAGATAGACAAAAGGTTTCTATGTTTATTGGAATGCCCATTGTGTGTGTAGCCGACTCTTTGATGTTTAGCTCTCAAGGTGGTACCACATACGACGACGTCGGGACGAGCTCATTGGACACCATACCGATAAGTTACCTGCGTTTGCCCAGGTGCTATTGTACAGCACGGGATCGTCCTCGGGTCTCAGTTGTATTGACTGCTCTCGAGCGTGTCGATATGGGATCTGCAGGAACCGGTGTCGACCACTTCCTTAGTGCCCTATGGCTGTAAAGGCACAGGCACAGTATTTACACTATCTCCCACTCATGATCTTAGCGTATAAGGTATGATAGTCTCGGGGGGCCCCGGTCCCGAAGTATATAATATTTCGCTGACCTTCACAATTAGGCGATTGTTCGCTCGATTACAACATACATTGAACAATTTGTCGTGTAGATTAAGTATGATAGGAGGATTAATTAAGGAATCCTGCTGTAGACGAACTGGGGGACTGAAGAAGATCTGAGACTGTGGTGCAAATTAGACCTTCTGCGAGCCGGGAGAGAATCTGACTTTGGACCAGCCCTGCTAAGTAAGGATGCGGTGGGTGATCGGCGGGGTATCATAACAGAACAGAAATGAAAGAAGAATTCCTTTCTAAGTTGCTTTATTTCTTTTTATTTCTTATTTTTTTATTTTTTTTTTAAAAAAGAAGCCTCTTTGCTTCCTTTGATTTGGGAGGAAAGAGTAATGGCAAATTCTGGATGCTGTGGCGATTCTCTAACTTGGTATTGTATAATATTTCTATATTATAACGGCAGTTATATCTGGGAATTATAGCAATATTTGGTTGTGACTGGCTGCCATGAAATCAGATAGTGTCCTAGGATACGAGTTCAGAAATGGACATACAGTAAACACACCACCTCCTACAATGAGATCCTCAGGATCTTGAAGTGGTTTTCAGACTCGAAGATCTGCTAATCACTTTGCAGTCTCTTTAGTTAAAATAATCCTATAATAATATTAAGATATAACCATCACACATCCTAACAACCCCAAGAAACAACTGGGAATCATGTGTATAAAAAAAAGGAAACACCACAGTTAGTTATCCCCACCCAAATCCTATCTCCGCTAGCCTTGCCAAACTCCTTCAACCCCCAAAGCATAATTATTCTACTCCAACTTATCCCTTAAAAATCCCGCCGCCCCCTCCAAAAAGAACCAAATAGCTGACAGCCTAGAGATGATCGGATGGAAATTTGAAGAATAGGGATGTGTTTGGGCTTTGCCCTCGAAAAATCAGAGACTGCGGACCCTTTGGCGAGGACGCTGGTCTAGGTTAGATGCCTCTTGCGAGGGGATGAAATTTCTATTCCGATAACAGTAAGTTCGCGATGGAATGATGTCCGTGCTTCAACGCTTGGGAAAGTGCTGTTTCGCCAGCGAGATCTGTTATATCAGGGTTGACATCGCTTCGTCTTAGCAACATCTTCACGATTCTCACATGCCCATCGCTGGCGGCTCTGAAGAGTGGCGTTTGTCCACGATCATCGGTAGTATTGGGGTCGACACCCCGTAGTTTTAGTAGCATCTTCACTATTTCTTCATGCCCCTCGCAGACTGCTCCGAAGAGTGGCGTTTGGCCGAATCCGTTTGCAATGTTGGGGTAAACATCCCATCTCTCCAACAGTATCCTGACTACTCCCTCATGACCTTCGCAAGCGGCTATGGAGAGTGGCGTTACCCCATATCTTTCCGCAGTGTTAGAGTTGTGCCCCCCCCACATGGCTCTCGAGAGCTGGGTTTGGCCATATTCACACGCAGTGTTGGGATTGACATCCCTTCTCTCGAGAAGCATCCTTACGATTCCTTCGTGCCCCTCACGGGCCGCTATGAAGAGTGGTGTTTGTCCATGTCTATCAGTAGCGTTGGGGTTGACATAGTTGTGCTCAAGCAGCATCTTAACGATTCCTTCGTGCCCCTCACGGGCGGCTATGAAGAGTGGTGTCCGTCCATGTCTGTCAGCAGCACTGGGATTGACATCGTTGCGCGTAAGCAGCACCTTAACGACTGCTTCTTCCCCAATCTTCGTGGCCCATGAAAGTGGCGTTAAGCAGTCCCACATGTAGGGAATAACATACTCTGGGTCCAAGTCCATCTTTACGACACTGAAAGGGCGAGTATTTACCCAGACACTAATGAAAGAACCAATATCCGCTCTATAGAAGGAAGAGCGAGGCAAACAAACAACCGTGTCGTAAACGGTTAAAACAGTGATTCGTGTTTTGTTTTTGGGTCGAATGTTCACAAACAAGGCCGTATAGGCACAGGTTTTCTGAGCAGTTCACAAAGACACACAAGAAAAGTGTAAAAGAAAAAGAAGGAAGGAAGAAGGACTCGATTCTCGTGATGTTAGCGTTCGTTTTTTCTGGTGGAGGAAGGTAGGTGTGAGTGTTCTTCTCGTCCTCTGTCGCCTCTATATAAGCGGTCAGTAGAGGACAGCAACACACAAACCTTCCCAAAGACAGTCACCCACACAAACCCTATGGATTACTAACTACAACAATTATATCATACAAAACATTTCTAACCTGTATCGGACACGTTTCACTCTGGAATGCTTGTTTGTGATAACGAATGGCTATAAACTATGAGAGCGTATTTTGGAGACCCAGTATTCAATTCCAATCTTTATTAAAGTTTCTCCTCTATACTCTCCCCAAGTATAGCATAAGAGTTTCCAGTCATATTTATAATATTTGCGCATCATCCTCAACTACCTCCCCTTACCAACCTCACTATTCTATGCTCCTTCTCCCCCTTAAATCCCCAACATAATTCGACAACCAATACACCATCCACATCTCTCACTCCTCTCGAAACACCTCTCACAAACCCCATGCCCACACCCCAAGATAACTTCCCCCTTCCTTTCCAGACAATCGTGACAGCGCTTCATGTACTTCCCCATATCTTCAGCCCTCTCGACGACCACGGGTGAGTCACGTGGTATCTCCCAAGTTCTCGGACCTGGTATTCTGAATGACTCATCTTGGTCCTGGGAGAGGGTGGCAGGAGTCTGGTTAGTGCTGAGGGAGTGTGCGGGGGGTTCTGTGACCGGGTCGGTCTCGGTTCCGAGGAGCACAGGGTTTTGAGAGGTTTCCCTTCTAACAGAGGGGGGCGGAATGGAGGAGGTTTCGTCCTTCGAGGGTTTGGCGCAGCGATAGCCTATGAGGGACTTGATGAAGTTGAGCATTACTAGGTAGGTGTTGTGGCGATTCTGGCGTACGTTGTTTGGCAAGAGACACGAGGCCCGGGATGGCGTTGTTGGCTGTTGGGAGGGAGGAGGTGGGTGATGACGTTCTACAAGAGAATTGACTTATCTTGTATTCGAAGTTCATTTACCCACCGAGACCCTCTGATGGAAACTTCGACCGAGTTGAAAGTTGGCCACTTGAAAGGACAAGAATTGAGCGCTATGAAGGTTCTTGAGATGAAATGATCCTGTACTTCTTGAGCTTTCTGGAATTGTGATTGGAGAGAATAAGACAGCTATATTTCGAATCTACCCTTGAATACTGATCATAGTGTATCACTCGGGAGGATAAGATTTCAAAAGTTGGATACATTTTGTTATGATATAGATTGGGGGTTACTCTTATTGGCTGTTTCATTAATATCTGTACTTACTTGATACTCATACCCTGCTATCTTGCTTTCTCTTGTATGAATGCGTATGTGTGTGTCACGTATGCATTCCTACACTCCAATGATTTCCTTATATTTGCTTCTCTATACAGTGCGTCGCTTCCCCTCCTTCCCCTGCTTTTCTTCTTTCTCTATGAACTTCCCCTCCTCCTTCTAAATCAAAAAGGTCATTTACTAAAACTCCGATCTCGTTTATCGTGCATAGCACGTTTGCCACAGCTCGCTGAGGGATTCCAGGAGGGCTGATGGGAGCAACCACCCCCGAAACAGGCCTTTAAAAATAGGAATTATAGTGTGTCCCCGGCCTATGGAGAAGAGTGGAGAGAGGTGAGAATGAAATAAAAGCTGTTATAGACCCCCCTAACACAACTCACCGTTAGTGGGCCCAGTGGGCCCAAGTACCCGCACCCCCACCCAATCAATTAAAATGAACGATATGTCAACGGGTAGCTAAAAATTTAGAGGGTCACAAAATCCCATTCCTGTAACAAATTCTATTGCTCTACAGGCAGCGCTTGTCAATCGACGGGGCTCATCCTACCACCCTGCTCGTGCACCTTGAATTTATTGGAGTGCCCACAGAAAGAAAAAAAAATACGGGTTTTGAAAATCGCCAATTTGGTAGGGCCACAGTTCATTCAATATTCCACCCCACGCTTCAATATTGGAATACCACAATTTGAATACCTAAAACCACTAATTTCCCAAGAATTTATTCGCTACCGCAGCGGGTGGTCGAGCTCTGACGCTCTGGAAAAAAGAAATTGTCATTTTAGGTGTAATAGTGGTCACCAACCATAACTTTTGTTAGGGAACTGTACTTGGATGAGCGTGGTAGGTATGATAGTCGAACGCAAGATAGATGCGCCAGGGAACTGGGATCACCCTTCTAGGCCATGTGAAGAGAAAATACCGCAAGCTCAACCATCAGCCGAGACAAAATAAAAGGGATGGTATACACACATAGCCTACCTTACCAGGGGCGGGGGTGGGCGCAAGGTCCTAGCAGCATATTCGAGTACAGTAGTCTGGCCTTGACGGAAGGGGCTTGGGTCGGTAGCAGAAGCGAAAGTTTAGGGAAAAGTGGGGGAAGGGTGAGTAGGGGTTACCACACCCAATTCAGAATCCCTCCCGTTAGGAATACCGGCGGGAAGGGCGACGTATCACGTGTTCTATGTATTCTGCATTTTGGGCTGGTATTTGCAATATTGTAATCGTATCATATATTATGATTCTATACTCCGGGTGGGCGCAAGGTTTAGAGCAATGAACCCTATTTCATTGCCGCTCTTCGCTTGAGCATGGTGGGCCTTGGTAATGACCCATCGTTCTGTTTTCACCGTGAGCGATAGCGATTAAGAGTCTGCAGGGAGTGCCGGATAGCTTCAGATTCCCTGGGCATCTGGATATAATCTTGACCGGGCTATCCTTGGATCTTTAGGGTTATGGGTGGGTTAGACCCTTGGGGTGGGTGGGTGCGATGATCTGGAAAGTCCAAGGTCTAGACCCCCTCTCCAGAGCTTGGAGCTCCTTCTGATTCCCACCAGTCCTCTGATGGGACAAAATCCCGAGCAGCCACAATGCAGAGCCCCGTGGTGCTTCTAACCAACTAGAGTCTATAATTCCGTTCAGATTTCAGATTGCTCACCCTTTTGCTAAAATATAGGCTCAAGTATATCAAACCACACATAGACCTTAACGTAGCTACAGCACTAGACCACCTAAGACCACCTTCCAACTCCAACCAATTCACTCCAGATAAAAGTAATCCAGCTCATACAAAAGAAAAAACACTATTCAGACTGAATCAATTCCACCCCTACCCCAACCCTCCTCTCATTATTGCATAGCCTCCTCCGCCTAAATCCTCCTCCGACAGAGCGGACAAACAGGCCGATCCGAAACCAGACAAATCTGCTCATAACACCACCTGCAAAGTGCGTGTCCACACGGAAACGAGTACTCAACAACGTAGTCAGGTTGAAACAAAACCGGGCACCTGGAATCTTCGCCCATTCCCTCAAACCAAGTTGCCGGTGGCTCCTCAGTGAGTCTTGGCAAAGGGACCAGAGGAGGAGGTGGGGGGAGATCGGTTCTTGGGGCATGAGGGATGAGGTTTAGGTCTATTTCACCGGCTGCATTCAGGAAGGATGGCGCTCGTGGGAGGGGCTGTGGAGCTGGACTTGTCATACGGGATCCAGTGGAAACCCTGAACGAACGGTTAGCGGTAGGGGAATAACGACTTTCAATGAATCCCTGGGCCTCGAGTTCCTCGTCCCACATATCCTGCATATCCTGGTCTGAACGTGAGTTCCGCATTTGGGTTCCGAACCAGTATGTGCTAGTAGGATACCTTCGGGCTCTGGCAGCGGTACGAGCCTCAGAACTAGGTCTATTAGTGAGAACTAGGTCTATTAGTGAGAGCAGCGAGATCGGACGGCAGACGCTGAGATGATTTGGCATTAGCTATGAACAGAGGTGCATTAGGTTTATTATACTTGCAATTGGGAATTCCCTTGGCATATTATATTCAAATAGCTCCTCGTAATATTCCTCCCCCTGATACCACATCAATTGAGGGCTTCCCCTCCCATCGCCATCACGAGCAAAAATATCCTCCCCGTAGAAGTAGTCATTCTCTTGGGAGCCAGAATGAATATCTGGAGCACTAGTTGAACCAAGGGGTTCAGAATCCTCATCAGGAATAGACACCTGCACATTCTGATCGAAAGTGCCACTTTCCTCATCTCCCGGGGTCCCAGCTCTCATTGCTCTGGAGTATCTTGTACTGGGATTTGGGGGACTACCAAGCCTACCCCTATCGTAAGAATCATCAATACTAGTAGAGATTATACCCTCAGGTAAGGATTGGGCAGAGAATGCTCGATTAGTGATTGGTTCCCTGGTATCTAACAAGCTAGGATCACTAGCAGTAGTAAAAAACCCGGCGGTCGATTGTGTCGGATTTGGATCACTCTCTCCCAGCCCATTAACAGGGCTGTTTGGAAGTTGGTTGGTGGACATTGTGAATAAAGAGATAAACCAGCTTTGTGAATGATTGTGTAATAGATTGTTGGAGAAATGTAGGTTTAGGCTTCAGGCGTGGTAGCGGGCAGGAATAGACTGTTTAGTTCATTCTCAATCCTCACAAGGTGCTTGTTTTTTTAATACTCTCAGTAACCATAGAAGGATAAACTAAAGTTTAAAAAGTGCTTTGAAAGAGAAAAAAACCCCGTCACATCACAGTAATCATAATAATACAAGTGGAACGGGATCTGCAAGCCCTAGAAAGGCTTTGGCCAGTCCATGATATGAGAAATCCCAGCCTCCACCATAACGGCCCTGAAATTCAATATTACACCAGTACAATCTTTCTAGGGAACGAGAAACCAAACCAGAGTAGACTTTTTTCAAAGTTTCCCAAGCAGGTAAAAGCAAAAATAAAACCAAAGGTATTATATACTACTCGGAACCGAAACTTATACAGTCAAATCCACTTGCCGGTAAATAGATTACTATAGAGAACTTTTCCCGTTTACAGGCCCGATTCGACACACGACTCTCTATACTCGAAAGGACAGAAATGTTAGATATGATTAGAGATATTTCATACGGCTATCTACACTTAGGCCATGTCTTTGGGCTACCAGCAGACCAGGCCTTCAGGGCATCCCATAGTCGAGTTTGGCATGTATTGATAGACAATAACGAAAACTTCTCTCACACAATAAAAAAATACCACCTGCGGCCATTGCCTCGCCCGAGCCACCGCCACACCCAACCCCGCTTGAATGAGCCCACCCCACAACACTACCGTACTGGAGACACTAGCTTGTAGGAGTATCATATTTTCGGATAAGAGAGGCAACTATCAATGACCTCATATTATTAAGCTTACCAAAGGAGGGCTTTTATCACTAGATCCTGATCCTTAAAATAGGCCCCTGCGCGCTAGCGAGCAGACAGCTATACAGTAGAAGGGATATATGTGCGATCGGTGTGGCTACAGACGCAGAGTCATGGAGTTTGCGATATTTAAACAACCGGAAGTATTATAGAACAGTCATTGCAGGACCAAGGCCAGAACAGAAGAGGCCCCACAGCATATAGCTAAGTGTCAGACCCCACGCCTAACCTAAACATGTTCCCCCACCCTCTTCCACCTCGTTACAGAGCACACCACCGTTCAGCCACTACTGGTGCCTACCATCACTAACAGCAAGCTGCGAGTAAAACACCGAGTGACAAACCATGCCCCAAAAAGCACTCTGCTCTGCTGAACCGAACCAAAACAACCACTAATTACCACCACCACCACCACCAACCAGCCCCTGATAAGCAACTCCAAAAGTAGACCAACCACGCTTCCCCGACACCTGGTATATACGATACCCCGCATCTCGAGCAAAAACATTACCCACCATCCAACAAATCCCAGAGCCTCTCCCTCTCCCCCTACCTCCAAACCACCCAAAACCCAACGAACCAAAACCCCTTTACGAAGAGTTACCACCATACCGGTAGTACAGTACGTGCACACATCCTGCAAGTAACGCAACCCCCTCCACAAAACAAAAAAAAGAAAGAAAGAGAAAGAAATCTACCAATACGGTACACTTACTTATACCCTTCACAACAAGAGCGCCTACCTCCCCCCAAAACAACCATCAAAACCCGCGTGCGCCACCAACTGCAGTACCGGATTAATACTATATGGGTACATAATGCTGGAATCTAGTATCATCTGAAGAAAGCACATATCACATTTGACATTCCGTGTCAACTAGCCGATACTTCTCCGGCCCTCCCCCCCCACGCCCATACACACATACCGGTATTGGGTACACACACGTGAGGTGCAATAATAACACAGCGATTTCTTGGTAAAGTATTGTTCAGTACGGCGCAGTAACATACCGGTACTGGTAGCAACCATGATTACTGTTACTGCGGGTATTTCAGATAAAGCGTTGGTACCGGTAGCCCTATGTGATAGGTGTCGATTCCGTCTCTTTGGTAGTTTAGCTCGATGCGTTATTTAAAGAACATGATAGGACAATGTCGCCGACAGGATAATGTCGCACACGGCAAATCTGATTACAACAACGAAGAGTAAATCCTGTCTACTTACTAATACCCTTAGAGATGCGACATTATCCTGTCGGCGACATTGTCCTGTCATGCTCTTTACGTCCTGAGAATAAAAAAATAACAAATAGTTGTATGACGATTGATAGATAGCCTCGGCTATTTAATTGGGGTATTCATAGACTATGGTGTTCTGAATACATGCATTGGTCCCCTCTCTTGTTTCCCCGGCCCCTCCCTCTCGATGATCTCTGAGTAAGACTTCCTAATAATTCCCCCTTTCTCCAGTCATTCATTTCCATGTACAGCCATTCCAAGAATTGAGGGAAAAAAGAGTAAAGAAGAAGAAAAAAGAAAGAAAGCTAAAAAGGTTCATAAAAATACAGCGTCTGTCACCACTATCATTCCGTCGTTGATTTATAGAGTATCGTCGTAACGTACTATCCGAGGAATGAGAAAATTAGAATCTAAATAATAGAGGAAATTTTTTTGGCGGGGGGGATGGGGTAATACCTTCTTCCGATATCGAGTAGTAGCGCTAACCGCCAAAACCTGATTCTTGATGGAACTGGTGGCCAAGTGGTTCAAAACCACATGATTCGGTATCCCAAGCACACTCGCATCATCCTTCATGGCAGAGCTGGTATTGAGGATAACCTTCTGCAACATCATCGGTAGGCTGGGCGGCGCCGGAATATCCCCATCTTCATTCCCGATCCTCTGACCATCTTCCCCGCCGTCGTCAAAATCGCGGAGGTAGGCGGGTATCTCATTCGTGTATCGCTTCTTTTTCTTTGACAGATTCGAGAGGAGATTTGCCGACGCGTGAGGACGATGCGTGGAGCCTGACGGTGATGGCGGGGAGTGTTGGCGGTCGAGTGGGGGCATATCGTCGGCGTTTACTTCAAGGTAGTTTACGAGAATTCCTGTGTCGTCTACTGCTGTCGGGAGGTTGTCGGATGTTCGCATCTCCCCATCAACGAAGAATTTCAAGTGGTGGGTGCCTGGCGGGAGGGGTACGACTGCTGACAGCGACTCGTCGTCTGGGCTGCGGATGACTACTTTAGCATTAAGGAGGGGGGGTGACAAGGCGGAGAGAGGGAGGGGACAAACCTTCTATTCAATTTAAACCTCTTCCGCCAATTGGAAAATGTGCCCGTAACATATACTTTGTGACCGCCCTGCAGCCATTGGATGAGTGTGGGGATTGTTCTCGTATCGGCAACGTCTACTTCTTCGTCGACGGTGGTGGTCGATCCCATGCTCCCTCTTTTAGTTAAAGGATCGGCATG
>Ga0307509_10002409_pt1 | contig 30312 bp, 19 predicted proteins | sample 10_EM_MG_FD_202245 | JGI IMG/M metagenome (GOLD analysis project Ga0307509, IMG submission 202245) | Populus trichocarpa ectomycorrhiza microbial communities from riparian zone in the Pacific Northwest, United States - 10_EM | ecosystem: Host-associated > Plants > Roots > Unclassified | place...
AGGTCTTGGGTTAATCGCTATGCCGAGGTTTAAGCTCATGTCCTCGGATCAAGTAGGTATTCGGTAGTCCTGAGTATTCGTGTTTCGTTGGATGTTTGATAGTGTTTGATGTTGTCGCACTAGAGATGTAGGGATAGATGTTCGGCTGTGTATGAGCGAGTGCTGGTGAAACGGTATGGGAGCGAGTGTGCGTAGCAGGCGCTAGAGGTTGTGTTTTGTGTGCAGTGCGAATGGGAATATATGTATTCGGTAGGTGGCTGAGAACACTGCAATGGCTGTAACAGTAATGGTGAGCAGTCTAGCCCATTTTCAACACAGCATACAGGTTTGAGACAGTCAGATTCGCACACCTGTAGATAGAACGTGCCACCTCCATCAGGACCAAGCCTGGGCCGCAGTCACAATTCCAGGTGACGTCACACTACCCAAAATACAAGTTTCAAAAGCAAACAAGTGGCATCTCGAGTGTACACCTTTTTTCACCACTCGCCTTTGTCGCAATCTTAAAAACCCTCTATCCTCACCCTTGGATCCTAAAACCACTTCAGCGATATTACTTCACTTTATATATATAACAAACTGAAGAGCAGAATGGCAACCATGGCCAGACACCAAGCCGGTCCCATTGCAATTTCCTCCTCCTCGAAATACACCAGTCGTAGTACACAACTCGACATGAATTATTATCTTACAACAGGGCTAAAGGGGGTAGAAAGCCAGGAATACTGCGGCATCCCCTCGTTCTCGAAAGCAATTAACGCACTGCACGACGAATTCGATTCAGGAAACTGGAGTACAGGACAGTACTTGGTGTTTGTCTCAGTAACGCAAGAACATCTTGTGGACATCCATCGTCTCCGCGACAGGCATTATAAATGGCTCTGTATAATGTACCTCAAGCGCGAAGAGGTGTTGGTTGTCAAAATCATCCCAAGCGTTGTTACAGAAATGACTCAGTTAGAGTTTGGATTGATGCTTTTCATGAAGACTATGCAGATGGGGCTGGGTGATACTCTTTATGGTATTGGCCGTGCAACATTTGAAGGCCTCATAGGCCAAAAAGAAGCAGATTCAACATTCAAACCTTTGTGTCGCCTGATGGCAGCGAATTGGCCGACTGTTGTCTTTGAGTGCGGTCTTTCACAATCACTTGAACGGTTGAGGGTGGATTCTCGTTGGTGGCTAGAAAACACAACAGAGGTGAAAATCGTTATTCTGTTCTCAATCTCCGAAGCCGATAAGGCAATACACCTTGAGCAATGGGAAATGCTCACACCACCGAATCCGCCAAGAACTCATGTCACTTCTTCAACATCATTGATAAGGACCAACGAAGTTGACATTGTAGCTGGTGTGGCTTCTGGGGCTCCATTGACTTTAGACTTTCAGAAAGTCTTCCTTCGACGACCAGTCTTGGGGGAAGGAGATATTGTCTTCAGTGCGCAGGAGCTGGAAAGCTGGGCTGCTCATGTTTGGGCTGCTACACCATAAGGTAAGTTTTCAGCCCCGATATCACCTTATCCTAGTCCAACTATCTCTTGAAATTGGATTTGAGACTAATAGCATTACCTACTTAACTAGAAGATTTCAGAACGCCAGCTACTTGAGAATAGGAACTATCGGGGATAAAGATATAGACCATAGATCGTTCGGCTCCCGGATAAACCGGTTCGCAATAGGGTTTGACAAAGTGGATATATTGTTGTGTTCTTTGATTGTATATGAAGGTCTAGATCCTTTTCAAAGCCTTAGGTTAATCGAAAAATTCAGTAAGCTCAGATGGCCTCGGTCTGTATCTGACTTCTTAGATGGAACTGTAACCACAGCAACATGGATTAGCTGCAGTAGGCGTCAGTGCCTGTTTTACGTCAAATTCTCCTCTGCTACTAGCTTAAGTAACCCATAATCAAATTGGTGTAGAAATTGCCCCAGCCTCACTACACGATTCAGAGATTTGCCAGAAGTGACAGTTTTCCTATTCACGCGGATATTCCGCATTTTTCACATTGCTTGTATCCCTGACCTTTTAAGCGCTTTCCATATTGAGTTTTGAATGCTATGTTTTCTCTGTTTTTTGAGTTTTCATGAGAGTAGGGCCAAGGGGGAGTGTTGTTGTGATGGCCGAATGTTTTTCACCTTTGTTGAGTAATGTACGGTTAATTTTGTTAATGAACAATAATAAAATAATTATTAATTTGGGTGGATGGAGGAAATTATAGATTTAACCTTGAAATAACAATGGTGTCCTCAAGCCCCTTGTTTACAAACCCATAACCCTACTCCTTTACTCTTATCAGTAGTATCGCGGCACCCTCAGATTCGTTTCCTGCTCAAATTCGGTTTCTTGGCTACACAGGGCAGGTATCAATCATCACCCAGTACGGAACATGTGATAATCAGCCGTGAATATATCGCGTTTTTAGTCAGATTCTTACTGGTACAGCTGCTACAAACCTGCGTAGTCCAGAAACCGAATTTGAGGAGGAAACGAATTTGAGGGTGCCGCGATACTAGCTTTAGATTCATCCACATTTCATACAGTTTGGATGGCACTTTCTATAACATACTCTGCAACTTATCCAAACGTGCAAGATAATTTTCAAATGACAAATATAATCTGATGTCTCTTGCATCCCGTATCTGTCTTAACCCCAATACCTGTGTCCCAGAGAGAGCAAGTTATTTCTAATCATCTTAGTTCATATTATAATACCAGCTGTTTTCCCATCTACGGCCGAGATAGATACCAATATAGGCAAGGGTTTAGAAGTTTGGATAATCATAAAACACCTCTACCAGGCACTTCATGTTGAGATATTATAGTCTCTGTTCGGCCGCCTGAGATGACCCCATGCCCTTGGCCACGGTTACAACCCCAGGTGATGTCACACTACCTAAAAGACGAGGCTGAAAAGTTCATAAGTGGTGCCTTGATTCTACGCCTTTTTCCACCTCCCACCTTTGTTACCATTTCAAAAATCCACCATCCTCACCCTTCGATCCTACGACTACATAAGTGATATTGTTTCACTTCATATCAATCACCAACTGCAGAGAATAATGGCAGCCATGGCCACACAGTAAGTCGGCCCCTTTTCAATTCCCTCCGCATCGCTAACTACCAGGCGTAGTGCCCAACTCGACATGAATTATTATCTTACAAGAGGGCTAGAAGGGGTAGAAAGCCAGGAATATCGGAGCATCCGCTCGTTCTCGTGAGCGATTTACGCACGTCACAACGAATTCCATGCAGGTAACTCGAAGGCAGGACAGTACATGGTATTTCTCTCTGTGACCCAAGAACACATTGCAAATATCCACCGTATTCGCGATATCCGCCGGCGCCACAGAGGGATTAATATAATGTATCTCAAGAATGAAGAGGTGTTGATTCTCAAAATGAATCTAAGTGGAGTTCCAGGAATGGCCTACATAGAGTTTGGAATAATGCTTCGCATGAAGACTATCCAGATGGGACTGCGCGATGGTTTTTATGGAATGGGTCGTACAACCTTCGAAGGACTCATAGGCCAAAAAGAAGCAGATTCAACATTCAAACCTTCGGTCCGGCGCATGGCGGCCGATTGGCCGACGGTTGTCTTCGAATGTGGTTTTTCGCAATCACTTGAACGCTTAAGGGTTGATTCTTGCTGGTGGCTACAAAGCTCAACAGATGTGAAAATTGTTCTTCTCTTTGCAATCTCCGAAGCTGAAAAGCGAATACACCTTGAGCAATGGGAAATGATCACACTACCGAATTCGCCCGCTTCTCAGGCTCATTCCGCTCCTGTTACAACAACATTGAGAAAAACTAACGAAATTGACATTGTAGCTGGTGTTGCTTTGGGGGCTCCATTAACCTTTGACTTTCAGAAAGTCTTTCTCAGACCACCAGTCCAGGGCGAAGGAGATATTGTCTTCAGTGCGCAGGAGCTGGAAAGGTGGGCTGCTCATATTTGGGCTTGCGCGCAATAATGTAAGTTTTCAACCTCTGATATCATCTGATCCTGGTCCGAATGTGTTTTTCAAATTGAATTTGTGACTGATAGAGTTAAATACTTAAGGGGAAGATTTTGGAGGAGAAGTTACTTGCCGATAGCCCCTATTGCTTAGGGGATAAAAGTATGGACTATGGATAGTTCGGCTCCCAGAGGAACCGGTTCACAACAAGGTTTGAGAAAGTGGGTATATTGTTGTGTTCCTTGATTGTATGTGAGAGTCTAGATTCTTTCAAGGTCCTTGGCCAATTGCAAAATTCAGTATTATCATATAACATCGGCCTGTATCTGGCTCTTTAGGTTGCAACTATGACCAATGGCCACGGCAGGCGTCTGTGCCTTTTTTACGTGAAATGGTCCCGTGCTTCCCTCTCCATTAGGCCATAACCAAATTTGTGTAGAAATTGCTCCAGCTTCGCTACGCCATGCAGAGGGATAGGTCAGAAGTAACAGTTATCCTATTCTCCTATATGTCTCATAGTTTTAACATTGCTCATATGGCTGAATTTTGAAGCATTTTCCGTATAGAGTTTTGAGTGCTATGTTATTCTCTACATAATATATAGCACACTTGTGTATCGAGGGTAAAAAATGTTCTGTAACGGCATGTACCATCTCATCTAGATGTAGGACGGGTGGCTAACCCGCTTTTCGATCCCGTCAACCCTTGCCGATCGCATCTATCTATCATATTCCTGTAACAAAATTATAAAGAGCAATGTGCAGTGTTGACAGAGAGGTCTACGCAAGGGCGAGTAGAGGGATGGATATCAAAGGCAGACTCACAATTGTTGTTATTATTAAACAACAATGGATAGCGGTGCACAGCGGATCCAATCCTTAGTTACCGTACGAGACAAGACTTTAATTGGTACGAACAATGTAGATATATAAAAGATATCAAAGAACAATAAAGAATATGAAGAAATAAATCGTAGGCGAAAACGAATGACTTTAACAGATAATCGTAGAACAGGCAGTGAGATGCGATCATAGACTAACAAACGAACAAAGGGAAGAACAGGCCATCTTATATCCTGCTTGACTATGAATCTTCATTCCGGGTATACTTCCAGCGCATGCCAAAACTCCCTTCTCCTTTCCATCACAGATCATCTTTCTGTCTGTTTCTTCGAGGTAGAGGCTTCATGACCGAGGGTAGAGATAGGTCACCTGCCTCAGGTATTGGTAGAGAATATTGCCGTAGACGAGGTTGATTGTTCGGCAATCATTCTGCGAATTTGGTGTTTCATTGTAGGTGAATCGGTGTTTGGATAGTGTCGCATTAGATATGCAGGGTCAGTTGCGAGATGGTAAGAAACTAACAGTAGTGGAACGTGTGTGAGGCAACAATGTGTTTCGAGTAGGTGTAGTTCCGTTTCTCGTCCTGCGGGAATGGGAAAATATGTATGTGGTGAGCAGTCTCGAATGATCCATTTCCAACACTCCCACTCTGTGAATCCATATATCCTATGTTTCCCTCTCCTAGCCTATACAAATCCTTTCAAAACATTTGCGATAAAGGAAAACATAAAATGAGAAATTTCTTAAAGAAAGGAAAACAAAAAGAAAATAATCTCCCACTCGCTTCTTGCCTAACACTCTCTTGTTATATCTCGTGGATGCCCATTTGTTTTCGGAATCGTTCCACCTTCTCCCGTGGTAAGGACTTCGTAAGTAAATCCGCCATCATGTCGCCAGTCGGTAGGTATTTCAGTTGTACTTCTTCCTCCTCGACCTTTTCGCGAATGAAGTGTTGTTGAATACTGATGTGTTTCGTACGACATTGGAACTCAGGATTCTTCGCTAAAGCCATGCTTCCCTGATTGTCAGCAAATATCGTAATAGGGTCAGGCTTCCTCTTTCTTTGCTTCCCCCATATTACATCTATTTCTGCCAGAAATCTCTTGACCCATAAAGCTTGCTTACTGGCCTGTGTGAGGACCAAGTATTCGGCTTCTGTTGATGAAAGGGCAACGTATGATTGCTGTTTACTGGACCATGAGATTGCCGTATGCGGTGAGTTTGGTTGATTGGTTGACATAGTACAGACGTAAGCTCCAGTACTTCTTTGTGTATTCCGGTCACCTGCCCAATCGGCATCGCTGTAAACAAATGGTGTAAGGTCGGTTCCTTGGTCAAACGGTCCGAAGTGTAGGCCATGATCCTTTGTCTTGCTAATGTATCGGAGTAGTCGCTTCGCTGCCTTCATATGATGTTCTGTGCGGTTGGAACTAAATTTGCTAAGTGCTCCCACGGCATATCCAAGATCAGGTTGTGTACATAGCATCAAATACATGATGCTACCCAATATGCTTCGGTATAGAGTTTCATCAGCTGGAGTGGGATTTCTCTCCGGTTCAGGGCTGTCTAGTTGCACTCCGGGTTCCATGGGGGTAGAAACTGTATAACAGTTGGGAAAACCAAAACGCTTAAAAACTGTCTGAATATACTGAGCCTGTGATAAGATAATTTTGCGATACTGTGGTTGGCGAATGATTTTCATGCCGAGGAAGAAATGGGCAGCCCCGAGGTCCTTCAATGGGAATCATTGTCCTAGTTCTTGTTTGGCTTTGGTGATATCCTCCAAAGTACCTATCCACAATACATCATCTACCCAGATAATTGTCCACAATGGTCTATGCTAATGGCCGATGCGATAGTAGACTGCATGGTCAACTGCTGATCGGTGGAAGTGGCATTTCCCAACAAGATTTTCGTCCCAGGCCTTATTCCAAATCCTTCCTGATTGCTTCAGGCCGTACAGTCCACTTAGGAGGCGACAAGCAAGCTTTCCAATCCCCGGTTTTAAGTCCGATGCCATAACACCTTCGGGTACTTCCATGTAGATTTCTTCATCAAGTTGGCCTTGAAGGTAGGCTGTCGTTATATCGCCCTGATGTATCTCATAGTTATTTGATGCAGCGATAGCCAAGAGGCTTCGTAGCGATCCAAGCTTTACTACCGGAGCATATGGCTCTGAATAGTCAATACAGTATTGTTGAGTGAATCCCTTTGTCACTAATCTGGCCTTATACCGGACTATTTTTCCATCTGCGTCCTTTTTCTCCCAAAAGACCCACTTACATCATACTGGTATTCGACCAGGGGGTAGTGGGCCTAGCACCCAAGTATTGTTATCGTGTAAGGATGTAAGTTCCTCTTCAATGGCAGTCTTGCATTCTCGTCCATTTGGTCTGGTAATCCCCTCTTCGTAGGTAGCGGGCTCGGTGCTCGTTATTGTTTGCAGGGGATCGAAATGCGCGGGTTCAGAAGCTGAATGGTCTATCGCTAGGCTAGAAAAGGACTCATCATGGAACCGTGTCGATGTGAACTTTCCCGGATTTGCCGATCTTGGACGCTGGGCCTAGGCCTCTTCCTGTGGTTGAGGCTCGGGTGGACGTACATGAATAGCGTCGATTGGTGTGTCGACAGGGAACTCGCCGGGAGTGTGGGTACGATAGGGTGTTTGTGGAATTTGTTTGGAAGACTCTGGTTCAGGCGGTTCAGGAGTTGGAGGCTTTGGTTCTTCTCCTTCAGCCGCTGAGGTAGTTATGTCGTCACTATTCTCGTCTTTGATTTGAACTTGAACATGTCGTTTGGTCACAACATTGGGTTCAAGTTGAGGCGAAAGTCGAAGTCTCTGGTAATGTGTATTTTTCGGTCGATCAATACCCAATATTGATTCGTTCCTGCGTAGCCTTTAAATATACAAGATTTGCTATTTGGCTCCTACATAGTTCGTTGTTCCTTTAGAATATGTTTGTATCCCTTCGCACCGAATGGAATTAGGGTAGCTAGTTTGGGTTTCTCATGACAAAATGCCTCCAATGGCGTCATACCCTTATCAAGAGCACTTGTTGGGCTCCGATTCTTCAAGAACACAGCAGTATGAACTGCCTCGCCCCACATTTCATCTTTTAAACCTGCTGCAAATAGCATTGCCTTTGCTCGTCAAACAATGGTTCGGTTTGCTCTTTCCGCGACTCCGTTTTGTTCAGGGCTATATTCTGCTGTTGTTCCCAGATGATTCCTGCATCTTCCAAAACTCTGGTAAACTCTTTGCTCATATATTCCCCGCCTGCATCACTTCTCAATCTTTGAATTCGATGCTTGTGTTTATTTTCAACTTCCGCTTTATATCGTCTGAAGTAGGCCACCACTTCTGACTTGTGTCCAATTGTATAGACAACCGTATACCTCGAATAATGGTCAATGAAAAGAAAGCAGTAGTTCGATCTGCCAAGGGAAGTCGTGGACATTGGGCCGGCCACATCACTATGGACAAGTTGAAGAGGTTGTGTTGCATGGTGTGTGGCTGGATCTGAGTTTTGCTTTCTTGTTTGTTTCGCGTACTGAGACGGTTTGCAGCTAGGGTTGTCTAAAGTTCCTTCGATGGTAATATTGGGTGTTCGCTTTGTTAAGAGTTTAACATCTTCGAATCCAAGATGGCCGAGACGTTCATGCTATTGAGTTAGAGTTCCGCAATGTTTACTGTGTTGTGCTTGGTTTGCGGTGGGCGCGTTGGTCTTGCCCCACTCATGGGGTGCTATCTCGGCTGACAGTACATAGGAATTGTGTAGTAGCCGGGCTACAGTGATCTCGTCTCTGTTTGCCAGGATGTTGACTTCGTTCCGTCCAGAGCCCGCAAAATGTATGGCTGCCCCTGCCAGCTGGATGCAGCATACTGATACTAGGTTGTTGGGACCTAGACCAGGTACATAGAGTACTTCTCGTAGTGTGATTGGGCTTTCATGCCCGTTGGTATTCTTAACGTTAATCACAATTTCCCCAATCCCAGCAGCTTCAATGGTGTCTCCGTTCGCTATACTGATGTGTGCGTTATAGGGTTTTAAGTTTCGAAAAAGGTTCCATTGGGAACACATGTGATGGGTGGCTCCAGAATTGAGTATCCAATTGCCTATACAGGATGGTGGAGTCTCAACTGCAGATGCGGTCCAAAGCTCGAATCAGTTTACTGCGTGCCTCGTCGGCTTTCTTCATATCTTCAGAGATTTTGGATGGACAGTGTCTGGCCCAATGGCCTTTCTCATGACAATGGAGACAGCTATCCTTGTCCACGCGGCGTGGTGAATTTCTTTCGGAACCTCTTTGTCCCTGTCCTTGACAATTGAACTGTCCAAACCCTGCCCTAGGCTGGTTGGTGTTTCCAAAGCATCTACCACGTCCTCATCCCCTGGCTGATCCGTTTCTCACTACAAAGAATGCACCATTTGTACTTGTTGTTGCAGAGCCACCTGGTGGCTTGCCTTCCTCCCCTATCAGTTGCTGATGTTCTAAAATTAGGCGATCACAGACGTTGTCGTACGTAATATCATCGAAGTTTGGGCTGTTCGATATCATTGTACAGAATGGGTGATATTGGATCGGAAGGTTGGAAAGTAAAACGTAAAGTTTATCCTTCGCACTCTGCTTCTCACCCGCACCTGCAAGTTGATTGAAGAGCTTTTCTAGCTTTGCGATGTAGTCAACCATTGGCTCATCGTTGTACTTAACTTGCGATACTTCCCCTCACAGGTACCAGATCCTTGCTTGATCTTTACCTGCATAACGGTCTTTAAGCTTCTTCCACACCTTGTGTGGATCGCGTTCGGTAGAATAAAGTTCTCGGTGATCGCTGTCCAACAGCCGGCCTAGCAGTCCTCGCACTTTGGCTGTTTTCTCTTTGATTGTATTGTCCGTATTCGTGGTCGATCCAGGCTTAGACACCATGTCCCAATAGCCTTTCTCTGCGAGAATATCGATTACGGCAAGCTTCTATTCGCGGTATTCCACACCTCGAGAGAGTGGTCGAATCCCAGTCCCAGCTAGGAGTTTGTATTCCGTGGTTGTGGTCGTCATTGCTCGTCCTGGAAGTGCTTCGAAGTTGTGTCGTATTCATATACTTGAGCGCCGGGCTCATAACCTATTAAACAACAATAGATAGCGGTGCACAGCGGATCCAATCCTTAGTTACCGTACGACACAAGACTTTAATTGGTACGAATAATGTTGATATATAAAAGATATCAAAGAACAATAACGAATATGAAGAAATAAATCGTATGCGAAAACGAATGACTTTAACAGATAATCGTAGAACAGGCAGTGAGATGCGATCATATACTAACTAACGAACAAAGGGAAGAACAGGCCATCTTATATCCTGCTTGACTATGAATCTTCATTCCGGGCATACTTCCAGCACATGCCAAAACTCCCTCCTCCTTTCCATCACAGATCATCTTTCTGTCCGTTTCTTCGAGGTAGAGGCTTCATGACCGAGGGTAGAGATAGGTCACCTGCCTCAGGTATTGGTAGAGAATATTGCCGTAGACGAGGTTGATTGTTCGGCAATCATTCTGCGAATTTGGTGTTTCATTGTAGGTGAATCGGTGTTTGGATAGTGTCGCATTAGATATGCAGGGTCAGTTGCGAGATGGTAAGAAACTAACAGTAGTGGAACGTGTGTGAGGCAACAATGTGTTTCGAGTAGGTGTAGTTCCGTTTCTCGTCCTGCGGGAATGGGAAAATATGTATGTAGTGAGCAGTCTCGAATGATCCATTTCCAACAGTTATGAGGTGGCAATTGGGAAGAAGAAATCGATTGGAAAGAGAATGAGAATGAAGTCAAGGAGGAAATAGCTGTATATTTTCCTGGTTCGTATCTGGCTTGCTTATCTATCTAGTAATGGTAGAACATAGGGTTTATATAGACAATTCAACAAGTCCCTCTTGCCTATCTTCCTTCACGAAAATCCTTTCTGAGAGGTCTTCATCCAAGGAGTTCCGGTCTCTCTCTCGCACAATGATCCAATCCACACTGCGCTTTACCTGCCGATCACCTCCGGTGATGTTTGTGAGTCCTTGTATTCGGACTACAAAACATATACCCATGTTCCTCCTCTTTTCTTTCGTTAATAATAATGACAAAGGAAACTAGTAACGAGTGACTAACAGGATAGGAAATGGTACAAAGGAAAAAGTACTTCCATGCGCAGTGATCTCCGGTGATTTTCAACAACAATTTGGTGACTTGCGTTCCTGTTGAAAATCACCAGCCATCACCCCATACTGACGTATTTTCCTTTGTACCCTTTCCTTTATTGCCGCTCGTCAGTTATTAGTTTCCTTTGTCACTCATTATCAATCAAGAGGAGGAACGCATATACCTTGCTGGTATACTATAGGACAATTCGCGTATATGGCTGGGGATGGCCGGACAAGAAACCGGAGAGGAGACCGGAGAGAAAACCGGGGGATAGATCACAATGCTTGACGGGAAAGTGACCGGAACAATATTCTCCCTAGCCATCTCCGGAAGGATTTCCGGGAGCCGACATAGTGGAGAAACCTGTTTGTATTATCTATATAATCACTATATTCGATCATAGCTAGAGATATAAGCAAGCAAGACACAAATCCCGAGAATAAACAGACATTTCCTTCTTGACTTCCTTTTGTTTCCTGTCCCAGCTCTCTTTCACTTGTCCGCTGGCTCTTCCCTCCTCAATCGGCACCGCATAACAACAGTTCCCCCAAGTGTCTTCAGAGGGACCCCGTTAAATACTAAAATCAATGCCAATCTTCCGCCTGTCTTCTCAACATGATCACATGATTTTCTTACATTCGTAAACAATTCCTTTTACCTCTTTCCGCACTTTGCTTCTCTGTAATGATTATCCATAACCCCCCCCTGCAGAATCCCCCACCGGGTTCCTGACTACGGGGAATCCCCAAATAAGTTTCTTGTATATGCCACATGATCGGATTGCCTGCATCATGTCGGGGGAAGTGTCGGTGACTAACAAGATTCTCTACGACCTAACTTGCACTGTGGGTGCATTCAGTCTTTCTAACCGCCTGCGGGCCTTGGGGAGACCTGGGCGGGAACAGCCAATAATCCTAGATGCGACTTGGAGTCAGTTTGTTGTCCCCCCCGGGGCATCGAAAGTGCAGAACTGCCCTCTTTGGATAGGAAGAGGGCTCTATGTAGTGAGATAATAGCGCTGAGGTGGACAGTGGGGAACGGTTTGCGACAATAAGGGACTGTGTGGGGTGGTGAGGGGCTGCGTGTACCTGCTGGGGTTGGTACCTGTGACCAAGCTCTTTCGCCATGCCCTTGGCCACAGTCAAAATCCGAGCTGACGTCATACTACCTAAAATACGAGGTTGAAAGGTCAAAAAATGGCACCTGGATTCTACGCCTTTTTCCACCACTCATCTTTGTTACAATTTCAAAAACCCACCATCTTCACCCTTTGATTATAAGACCACCTAAGTGATATTATTTCACTTCATATCAATCACCAACGGCAGGGAGGAATGGCAGTCATGGACACACAGCAAGTCGGCCCCTTTTCAATTTCCTCCGCCTCGCTTACCACAAGGCGTAGTGCACAACTCGACATGAATTACTATCTTACAACAGGTCTAGAAGGGGTAGAACGCCAGGAATATCGCAGTATCCGCTCTTTCTCGAGAGCGATTGACTCACGTCACGACGAATTCCATTCAGGTAACCGGAGTGTAGGACAGTACTTGGTGTTTGTCTCTGTCACTAAAGAACACATCGCAAGTATTCATCATCTTCGCGACATCCGCCGGCGCAACAGAGGGATTAATATAATGTATCTCAAGAATCAAGAGGTATTGATTGTCAAAATCAATCTAAGTGGAGTTCCGGGAATGGTCCATGGGGAGTTTAGATGCATGCTTTACAAAAAGACCATTGAGATGGGGCTGTTGGATGATCTTTTTTGTATGGGCCGTACAACGTTTGAAGGCATCATAGGCCAAAAAGAAGCGGATTCAACATTCAAACCTTCAGTCCGCCGCATGGCAGTCGATTGGCCGACTCTTGTCTTCGAATGTGGTCCTTTGCAATCACTTGAACGCTTGAGGGTCGAATCTCACTGGTGGCTAGAAAACTCTACAGAGGTGAAAATAGTTCTTCTCTTTGCAGTCTCCGAAGCCGATAAACGAATACACCTTGAGCAAGGGGAAATTATCACCCCACCGAATTCGCGCGTGACTGGTCCCCAGCCCGATCCACTTACCACAAGATTGGCAAAAACCAATGAAATTGACATTGTAGCTGGTGTTGCTTCGGGCTCCATTGACCTTTGACTTTGAGAAAGTTTTCCTTCGACCACCAGTCCTAGGTGAAGGAGATATTGTCTTCAGTGCTCAGGAGCTGGAAAAGTGGGCAGCTCATGTTTAGGCTGGGGCGCAATAATGTAAGCTTTCAACCATGATATTATCTGATCCTGGCCTGACTATTTCTTGAAATTGAATTCGAGACGGATAGCGTTACCTACTAAGGGGAACAACCCGGAGGGGAAGCTACTTGCGCATAGGCTCTATAGGAGGTAAAGGGATCGACGGTAGATAGTTCGGCTCTTAGACAACCAGATTCACCAGGTGGTTCGAGGAAGTGGATTGTTGCCTTCCCTGATAGTAAATTAGGGTCACTGTGTGTTTAAAAAGTTCTTGGTTGACCGAAATGCTTAGTATTCCCGTATGAGGTGTGTCTGTTATCTGGCCGATTGGGTTGAATCAATGATCACACCAAGATGCTATAGCCGCAGCATATGTCATGGGCAGTTTTAAGTGCAATGGTTCTGTACTTCCCTCTTGAGTAGGCCACAACCTAATTCATATTGAAACTGCTCACGCTTTACTACTCTGTACAGAGAGATAAGCCAGAAGTGACAGCTCCCCCATCCTCTTACATCCCCCACAGTTTTCACATTGCTCCTATCTGTGACACTTCAAACACTTTTTTTATTCCGTTCTGAGTACTATGTTATCTCCTGCAGCCAGCCCGCTAGTATATCCAAGGCAAAATATGTTCTCTAACGACAAGTACCATCCTGTGCGGATCTAGTGAGGTGGTTAATATGCCTTATATCTCACCCAACCATGCCCACGGACATCTAGGTATCATATTCATATGACAAAATTATGAAAGAGAAATGTTCAGCATTGACAGGAATGTCTACGCAAGGTCAGAACGGAGGGATATCAAAAACAGACTTATAATTCGGCCACTTGCGTTCCTACAATTATGCACAGCGGAGAGACCCCTTTAAATACCAGCATTAATACCAACGGTTCCGACAATCTTCATAACATGATGACAAAATATTCTTGCTTTCGCACACCATTTCTTTGACCCTTCTTTCTCTTCTTGGCTTCCCCGCTGTGATGATCCCTCAATCCCTCTTCTCGCATCCTTCACCGGGTGCCTGACTACAGGGAATTTCCCAATGTCCTCCTAACATATTCTACATGATTCTGTTGTAGGCATGAGGCCCGGGGGAGCTCTAGTGATTGCACCCACCGTGCAAGTTACACCAGAGGGTGTCCTGTTAGTCAGCCTTTCAAACCTTCTTGGGGCACTGTGGAGATCCGCGTTGGGACTGCCAACGGTCACCGATGGACTCGACGGCTGTCTGGAGACCGTCGAGAGCAACAAAAGTGCAAAATAGCACTCTTTGGATCCGAAATCAGGCCCTAGATTGTGAGATGATGGCGTTTAGGCGGATGTTGGAGGACATTGGGTGACGATCAGGGGCTATTCGGCGGTGATGGGCTGTGGGGGAGAACGGAAGACTACCCTAGTTATGTCCCATGACGCGGTATTCACATGGCTTGTTCAGAGGTATTAGATTTGAACCTGTCGGAGTACAGCGATGAGATTTATGATTCAGAAAGTGTGTGTGGCTAAGAGGATAAACAGGTCATGGCAATGACGGGCTTGGGAAAATTCAGACTATCAAAGCATCTCATTCATTAAAACTTATGCATCGTTGTTTCCCTGGTCTTCCGACTTCTTCTTTTCTGTGCTTCAAAATAATCTAATGATGACAGTGCAAGGACTGTTATTCAAATGCAGTAGAACCTTTTTTTTTTCCTTTTCTCATTTGTTTTTCCTTTTTCTGCGTCCCCCAACCTAGGTCCGATAACGGATGATATTGATATATTGGAATATCCAGTTGTTTAGATCAATTATTGGTCTGTTAGGATGCAAGACACGATGGCTCGATCCACCTATATCCTCCTCGAGCAGTTTTCATAAACAAGTTGGCCTTAGTTTTTTTCAAAAATAGAACTAACAAAGATTGATTAAATGGTGGCAGTGTTAGGCAATTCAGACAACACTACAACTGTGGCGAGAACACATAATCTGGCAAAGTCCTGTTTGCTTTATAGAACTTCTGGCAGTAACACCGTAATCACTGTCTGCGTCTCCGGTCCTACCTTTCCCGCAAAAATTAAATCTCCTGCGTCCTAGATGCTTGCTGGTACCCCGCCGCCACCTTCTACTCCTTAAAATGCATCGCCGTTCTCCATACATCTATACATTCCTATATACTTCCTACCTACATCAAAAGAGGAGGAAGGGGGATATTAGATGGGGAAATTGTCATTTGTGTGCTACTTTTGTTTCTTCCCTTCTTTCACTCCAGCACTCCAGGGAGACAGTGGAACGACTGGGTAGAAATTGTAATGTGAACAGCCTTATTCAAGATAGACCCTAAATTTCCACTGGCTCCTCACCCTTTTCTCTCAATAGTATACCGTCTTCTTTTTTTTCGCCCGTGAGGCCAGTCGAGATGTAATGCAGGACTGGTAGGTTTGCTGGCCTACACGTACCGGAGGAACTCGAGTAGCAGTTGTGGTTGCCGCTCCTGTTAATGCGCCGTCAATATTCCTTTTGATTCGCCTCAACTGAACGCGGAGTTTGCGGAGTTTTCCTCACCCGCAGCTGAGAAGGGAAATGCTAACATCTTGGTGCTGGTATATTTTTCTTCTATTGGAGTTTTTACGCTATGTGGTAGAATATGTCGTCGGTTGCCCTATGGCTAGATTAGGGAGGCTTGTCACCGCAACTGCAACTAGCCGAGTACCGTATTAACTGGGAAAACCCAGAATACGCTAGCAAGGGTAAAGAAGGTGTGGCAAACCGTAGCCACCCTTTGAGGAAATTGAGAGGCCAAAAGAGACGAAATTCTGTGCTTAGGTGGCTATCATGCTAAATATTATTACTCCTTGAAGCCATTTCTCTTCCGGCGATGTTTTCTTACCTATGCTAGCGTATTCTGAGTTTTCCCAATAAATACGGTATTCTTATTGCCAGAGCCGCAGCGCTAACTATACCTAATTGGTGTAAGTGCTCAGTGGCTCAACTATGCACATCTACACTAGGTGCTCATTCTGGCGGCGGAGATAAAGGTACACCATAAAGCCTATTACTTAGTTATAGCTCGCAATGGGTCTCATTGAAAACAGAGCCACCTTTCTCGAGAATTACCGGTAGGATTCTTGGGATGACCAAATTCTTTGTGCCATCCCTGAGCTGCAATCACAATATAAAGTGACATCATACGACTAAAATACAAGGTTGAAAGCCTACAAGTGGTGTCTTGATTCCACCCGTAACCCACAACTCGTATTTGTCGCAACCTTGAAAACAGACCATCCGCCGCCTTTGATCCTGAGACAACTCAAGTGACACTTCTTTTCATCCATATGGATCACCCACTGATGGAAAGAATACAAGGTTGAAAGGCTAAAAAGTGGCATCTTGATTCCATCCCTTAATCACCCTGCCCCTTTGTCGCAACCTTAAAGGCACACTATCCTCCGCCTTTAATCCGGAGACCACTTAAGCGATACCACCTTCATCCATATCTACCACATACAGCGGGAAAAAATGGCAGCAATTACCTCTCAGCAAGTCAGCACCGTTTCGATTTCCTCTGCCTCGCAAACCCCGCGGAAAAGTGTGCGACATGACATGCAGTATTATCTTATGGTTGGGCTAGAAGGGGTAAAACGCCAGAAATATCGGAGGCCCGGCTCGTTCTCTAAAGCGATTGACTCACTTCACGACGAATTCGATTCAGGTAACTGGAGTGCAGGACAGTACTTGGTGTTTGTCTCTGTAACAGAAAAACACCTTGAGAGTATCAATCGTCTTCGTCACAGGCATCATAAGGGGCTCGGCTGGATGTACCTCAAGAGCGAAGAGGCATTGGTTGTCAAAATCATCCCAGGCGCTGTTCAACAAAATACACACTTGGGGCTTACATTGATGCTTTATGAAAAGATCAACCAGATGGGGTTGCGTTATGGTCTTGCTGGTATAGGCCGCACAACATTTGATGGGATTATCGGCCAAAAAGAGGCAGATTCAGCATTCATACCTCCGGAATACCGCAGAGGAGCTTCTTGGCCGACTATTGTCTTCGAGTGTGGCCTTTCGCAATCACTCGAACGCTTGAGGGTGGATTCTTGTTGGTGGCTGGAAAACTCTAGCGAAGTGAACATCGTTCTTCTCTTCTCGATTTCCAAAGCCGATAAGAGACTACATCTTGAGCAATGGGAAATAGTCACCACACCGAATCCGCGAATTACTCGTACCTATCCTGATCCTCTTATAACAACATTGACAAAAATCAATGAGATTGATATTGTGGATGGTGTTGCTTCGGGGGCTCCCTTGACCTTTAACTTCCAGAAAGTGTTCCTTCGCCCACCAGTCCAGGGTGAAGGAGATATTGTCTTCAGTGCACAGGATCTGGAAAGGTGGGCTGCACATATTTGGCATTGTGCACAATAAGGTAAGCTTGCAACTCCTATACCCCGCGACCTGGGCCTCACTATTTCTCGAAATTGAATTTGAGACTGATACTGTCACTTAATTGAGTGGAGATACAAGAATGGTAGCTACTTGCGAATAGGCGTGCTAGGGGATAAAGGCATGGAAGGTAGATCATTCGGGCCTTAGAGGAAGGGTTCCCCAGGGGGGTTTTAGAAAGTGGATATTTTGTTGCGTTGCTTAATTGTGTATGAGAGTCTCAGTTCTTTTAAATTTCCTTGGATAACCTAAATGTTAATTATATCCTTATGATATGTGCTGTTTTCTCGCTGCTTAGATTGAAACTATGATTGAACCAACGTGGGGTATCCGCAGCAGGAATCCAATGTCCTTCTAGAATGCTCTCCCTTATGGAACTGTAGGCATCATGTCCGGAGGAGCGCAGTGGTTAATACTGTTGTTAATCACCGGCGCTCCGCGGACATACAACCTCTACTGCCACCTGTTGGAATATGCGAGAAGAGTGTCGGAGGATTCACCGGAGTCAAGTGTTCGATCAAAGATGCGAAAAGAGGGGAAAGAGGGGTAAAGTGAGGGGTAAGAGGTACAGGAAAGCGGGGAAGTAAAGAGGGGAAAGAGGGGCGAAGCAATGGCATGAGAAAAGACAGAAATGGTGTGATTATGTTCAGAGACTACCGGAAGATTTGATATTCATTCATGTATTTAAAGAGACCCCTCCGGTGACAATCTTCAGAAGAGCAGGTCACAAAATAACAAGTCTGTCTTTGATATATTTGTCCCATCTTCGATACGCTTTCCACCCATACAGTGCACACGTTTCATCTATCGATTTTTTCACAAATACGACCCTCTCTCTGACATAACCTTTATGGTGGGTGCACTCAGTCTTACCAACCTTCTGGATACCCTGTGGAACCCCGCGTTTTAGACCGCCAACTATCCCGGAGGGGGCTCCGCAGCTGTGTGTACTCAGTCCGGGGCGCTGAAAGCGCAAGGCAACCATTCTTGTGTCAGAAGGCGGGCCCTTTATTGTACTTTAATAGCCTTTTTGGTGGATGGTAGATGAGATTTTCCGACGGCGAGGGACTCTGTTGTACGGCAAATGGCTGTGATGAACACGAGAGAACGCTAATTATGTCTGATGTCTCAGTATGCACTTGGTTTTTGCGGGAGTGTAAAATTGGAACAGGATGGAGTGAAACAATGAAATATCTGATTTAAAAAGGCCCTGTTGACAAGCGGAGAAACCGGTTATTGTTGAAAATTCACCAAGGTTCCAGATCTCGGTTGTACTATGGGGGGGTATGGTAACAAAAGGGCGATGGTATGGTTGGCTCAAGGGTCAAACAAAACAGGAATGTTTGGGATGTTTTAGGAATCAAAACTGGTGACCGCCGGGGGTTAGAGATAAAGGCTTACTAGGAGTTGGAATAGATATGTGTCGCACTATGATGGTCGGGAATGGAAGGTATCAGGACTGTAAAGTATTACAGAAGAGGAGGGAAACAGAGTATGAGGACGAAACAATAAGATAATCGGGCTATGGGAGCTTCGCGAAAGTTCGAGAGAGTGGAGGGAATGGTGAATGAGCGTATGGATAGAGCGGTTGTGTGTAAAGAGCGAAGACTATCGGTGATGGCGATGAAAGGTGTTTTCTGTAAAGAGGACTGTGTATATATGACACCTCCGGTGACATTGAAAGGATAGGGACTGAAGTCACTCTCCACCCTCATAGCCTATTTTTTACACTTTTAAAAGTGATAGGTTTAGGAACATTCAGACTATGAAAACATCTCCTTCATTACACTCTAGGCATCGTCATTTTCTTGCTCTTCCTACTTCTCTCTAAATAATCTAATGAGAGCAGTGGAAACACTATTAGTCATATCCGGTCAACTGTTTTCTCTTTCCCCCTTTCAACTCCGCTAGGATAAAGCATGATATTGATAGATTGGAATATCCAGTGGCTTAGATAAACCACACGTCGGTTAGGCCGCAATACACGATAGCTCGACCCACTTCTATCTTCTTCCAATAGTTCCGATAAACATGGCATTTGCTTTTTAAAAAAGATAATTAAAAAATAATAATCGAATGGTGGCACATTAGGCAATCCAGACAACACTATAGCAGTGGCTACAACACAAAGTCTGACGAAGTCTCTTTTAGTTTATATAATCTGGGGTAGTATAACCGGATTCACTGTGAGTGTCACTGGTCTGACCTTTCCCCCGCATAGTCTGTCCCAGCAGCCCCGAAATAAGGAACTTTGGTCTAATATCCATCCCTTCCTAACCCCAAAAACAGATGGACTCCAAAGTTTGGATCACCTAATGCAGATGTACTTTGTTATGGAGTGGGATCTGGATGAGAAAACAAGAAGGAAAAGAAGAAAGCCGAGATCGGTGCAACAACAGTGGCATTGGGAAGGATCATGAGAAATATGCTCGGCAAGGGTTAGCTCAAGCTGGAGATAACATCGGAAAAGCTAAGAAATGGAAGGTTGCTGGAGGTGCTGTCTATAGCAAGGGAAAGAATATTGTGCGAAGCTATGATGGGATGATACCACCTCTCCACCGGGGAAGAAAGGAGCTCACTTATTTCACGTCACTTCCTTTTAACATCCTTGCTAGAAAATGGGTTTCGCCACCGGCAGGTTATGCTGTGAGCTCATTTGTGACTCCAGTTATATTCGAACCTTTAGTAGCATGATCAGTAGCGATAGATAGTAGCTCACTCAAATCCGCTGACTACAACAAAATATTAGCAATAGTTATCATAGGAAACACAATATAGGCAAGGGTTTAGATGTTTAGATGATCTTAAAACTCTTCTACAGACTTTAGCCACTTCTCCTCCTTAGGTTTGTCGCTTTCTCTGATCACCTCCCTCTCCAGCGGGATCTCTGTCTTGTGACCTAATCCCCCTTGAATTGCAGCAATACTTCTCGCTCATCCCATAAAAACATTATCGCCAACGTATATCTCACCCTCTGAAAAAGTAAACCCCCAGCGTCCTTGATGCTTGTTTGCAGCCCGCCGCCACATAGTTCACGGGGAAATGTGTCATTTTACTTTCACCCATACTTTCCGGTAAGCTTCTTGCCTACATCGAAAGAGGAGGAAGGGGGATATTATATGAGTAAATCGTGGTCCGATTGCTACTTCTGTTTCTTCCCTTTTTTTCCCCCCAACACCTCCGGGAGACAGTGGAGACGATTGGGTAGGAGTTGCAATGTAAACCTCCCTATTCAAGATAAACACTAAATTCTCACTGGCACCAGCACCCTTTTCTCTCAATAGTATCTTTTTTTTCGCCTTTGAGGCTAGTCGAGATGTAATCCAGAATTAGTAAGCTGAAGTTTACTAGCCTACTCGTAAGTAGGATTGGCCTCGGTAGCCATATGGCTGGACTAGCATTGTCACCAGTTGGTTTAGGGGTTAAATTACTAACTTAACCAAGCAACATGAAGGGTGCCTTCTGCATAGGTCCGGAAAATGTACTCCAGACCAGGTGCTCATCCTAGCTATGGAGCTACACATACACAACAAACGCTGATTACTCAGTTATAGCTCCCAATCAGCCTTATTTAAAAACAGAGTAGCCTTTGTTGGGCATTAGTTCGGATAACCAAATTCTTTGAGCCATCCCTGGGCTCCAATCACAATCCGAGGTGACCTCCCGCCACTAAAGTAAGATTGAACGCTTACAAGTGGGGTCTTGATTCCGCCCCTTAACCACCACTGCCATTTGTCGCAACCTTGAAAACACACTAGCCGTAGCCTTTGATCCTGAGGCCGCCAAATTGATATTTCTTTCATCCTACCGAGCACCCACTTCTGGACAGAATAAAAAATTGAATGGCCCAAAAGTGGCATCTTGATTCCTCCCTTAATCACAATGCCCCTTTGTTGCAACCTTAAAAACACACTCTCCCCAGCCTTTGATCCGAACACCACTCAAGGGATACCATCTTCATCCATATCTATCACCTTATCTCCTACTGCAGGAAAAATTTGAAGCGATGGCATCTCAGCAATTCATAGCCTCTTCGATTTCCTCTGGCCCGCCAACCTCCCGCAATAGTGTACTACACAACATGCAGTATTATCTTATGGCTGGGCTTGAAGGGGTAGAACGCCAGCAATATCAAAGTACCCGCTCGTTCTCGAAAGCGATTGACTCACTGATCGATGAATTCCATTCAGGTAACTGGAGCGCAGGACAGTACTTGGTGTTTGTCTCTGTAACAAAAAAAGACCTTGCGAGCATCGATCGTCTTCATGAAACACGCTACCATCGTCTCGGTCGGATGTACCTCAAGAGCGAAGAGGTATTGGTTGTCAAAATTATCCCCGGCGCTGTTCAAGAACATGCCCACTTTGCGTTTACAGGGATGCTTTGTGAAAAGGCCGCCGAGATGGGGCTGCGGTATCGTCTTGCACCTATAGGCCGTAAAATATTTGAAGGCATTATCGGCCAAAAAGGGGCAGATGCAGGATTCAACCCTGTGGCCTACCCCATGACAACTCGTTGGCCGACTGTTGTCTTCGAGTGTGGACTTTCGCAATCACTCGAACGCTTGAGGGTGGATTCTTGTTGGTGGTTGGAAAACTCTACCGAAGTGAACATTGTTCTTCTCTTTTCAATTTCCAAAGCCGATAAGAGACTACATCTTGAGCAATGGGAAATGGTCACATCACCGAATCAACATGTTTCTCGCGCCCATCCCGATCCTATTACAACGACGTTGTCAAAAATCAAAGAGATTGATATTGTGGATGGTGTTGCTTCGGGGGCTCCCTTGACCTTTAACTTCCAGAAAGTCTTCCGTCGCCCACCAGTCCAGGGTGAAGGAGATATTGTCTTCAGTGCACAGGATCTGGAAAGGTGGGCTGCACATATTTGGCATTGTGCATTATAAGGTAAGCTTACAACTCCTATACCTCGCGATCAGAGCCTAGCTGTTTCTTCAAATTGAATTTGAGGCTAATAGTGGTACAGACTTGAGTGGAGATATGGAGATATAAGAATTGCAGCTATTTGTCAATGGGCCCGCTAGGGGATAAAGGCATGGGAGGTAGATCGTTCGGCTCTTAGTGGAAGGGTTCCCCAGGGGGGTTTTATAAAGTGGATATATTGTTGCGTTGCCTGTTTGTGTCTGAGAGTCTCAGTTCTTTTAAATTTCCTTGGATAACCTAAATGTTCATAATTCCCTTATGAGATGTCCTATTTTCTCGCCGCTTAGATTGGAACTATGATTTAACCAACGTGGGATAGCCGCAGCAGGTATCCAATGTCCTTCTGGAATATTCTCCCTTGTGGAATTGAAGGCACCATGTCCCATGGAGCGCCGGTGGTTAATAAAATTCTCTCTGATGTAACTTTTATGCTGGGTGCACTCAGACTTCCCAACCTTCTCGGGACCCTGGGGAACCCCGGGTGTGGACTGCCAGCTCCCCTAGATGGGGCTCAGTGGCTGCCCAGACTCCGTCCAGGGTAGAGAAAGTGCAAGGCAACCCTCCTTGAATCAGAAGGCCGACCCCTTACGGAGCAATTCTGGCCTTTAGGTGGATTTTTGAGAAGGTTCCGCGACGGCGAGGGACTCTGTGATGCCGTGAGGGGCTGTGGTGGAGAACACGAGACAACACTAGTTATGTCCGATGTCGTAGTATTCACTTGGTTTTTGCGGGATTGTAAGATTTGAACTGGCTGGGGTACAGCAATGAAATATCGCATTCAGACAGTGTCTCCTGGAAAGAGTAGAAACCAGCCATCGTTAAAAATTCATGAACATTTCATTCCATACTTCGTACATCATTGAAACACAGATGGCGGGTGGCTGTGAAGGATGTCGTTTGATAATAGTTGCACGATAGAGAGGCGTAGTAACAGAAAGGCGATGGTATGTTTGGCTCAGGGGTTAACCAAAGCAGGAATGTTTGGCATGGTTTAGTAATCGACACTAGGGACAGCCGGAGGTTAGGGATAAATGTTTACTGGGAACTGGAACAGATCAATTTCGCACTATGATGGTTGGGAAATAGAAGGCGTCCGGACTGTAACAGAGTACGGAATATGGGGGAAACTGTGTAAGAGGACGAAACAAGAAGAAAGTAATCGGGTGATGGGAGCATCGGGAAAGTTCGGGAGAGTGGAGGGAATGGCCAAGGGGTGAATAGATGGAGCGATTGTGTGTAAAGAGTGAATACTATGTGTGATGGTGATTAAAGCTTTTTTTTGTAAAGGAGATTGTGTATATATAGGAAACCTCCGGTAACATTGAAAGAATAAGGACCGAGGTCACTCTCCAAGGTCAGAGCATATTTTTTACAATTATTAAGGTGATAGGTTTAGGAAAGTTCAGACTATGAAAACATCTTTTTCATTACAGTCTATGCCCCGTCGCCTCCCCGCTCTTCCCACTTCTTCTCTGGAGTTCTAAATAATGTAATGATAACAGTGGAAACACTGTTGGCCAATCCGGTGGAACTCGTTTTTCTTTCTTCCCCTCCTTCACCTCCGCTTGGATAAATCATCATATTTATAGATTGGAATATCCAGTATCTTAGATCAACTACACGTCGGTTAGGCTGCAATACACTATAGCTCGATCCACCTATATCTTGTTTGAATAGTTTTGATAAAGTTGGGTTAGTTTTTCTCAAAAATATAATTAAAAAATATTGACGAAATGGCGGCAGTATTAAGCAATTCAGACAAAACTACGACAGTGGTGAGAACACACAGTCTGACAAAGTCTTGTTTGCTTTATACAACCAGGGGCAGTAAGCCCTTAGTCACTGTTTGTGTCTCCGGTGCTACCTTTCCCTCAAAATGTAAATCTCCCGCTTCCCAGATGCTTGCTGGTACCCCGCCGCCACCTTCTACTCTATAAAATGTATCACCGTCATCCTTCCATCTATGCTTTCTTGTATACTTCCTACCTACATCAAATAAGGAAGAAGGGGGATATTAGATGGGTAAATGTAGTTTCTGCGCTACTTCTGTTTCTTCCCATCTTTCCCTCCCGCACTCTAGGGAGACAGTGGAACGAGTGGCTAGAAATTGTAATATGAACCGCCTCATTCAAGGTAGACCCTAAATTCCCACTGGCATCACCACCCTTTACTCTCAATAGTATACCGTCTTCTTTGTTTTCGCCCGTGAGGCTAGTCGAGATGTAATGCAGGATTGGTAGGTTTGCTAGCCCACACGTACCGGGGAACTCGAATAGAAGAAAAATGTGCTAGGATGTTGTAGTTGCCTCTCCTAGTAAGGTGCCATCCATATTCCTTTTGTTTTGTCAACTAAAGAACAAGTTTGCGGTGTCTTCCTCATGCGTAGCTGAGAAGGGAAATTCTAACGTCTTAGTACTCGAGCGGCCGGATTGAAGTCGGACACACCCGTTAAGGTAGGATCGGCGGGCCAATGAGAGGTAGAGCTTGCATGCAGGATTAGTAAATACATACGGTATAGTGTGTGGAAAAAGAAGGTAACTGCTGGGAAAAGTAAGGGAAACCCGATGGTTTCTACGGTGCATCAACAACCACATCGCCTCGCCCAGCCCCATCACCCCCTTCCTGCCCCACTCCCCCCCCACAAGACTCCCACCTGCAACACTAGCCTTCCCCGACCGAGCAGAATATCAAACCAGGAAGCAAATAGTAAGACTTTCTCATGTATTGATCCTGCCGGCTTTGGGAACAACATTTTTTGCTTTTCGAGTTGATAGTGACAGTGAGAAGAAAAATAAAAACGGTCATTTTCGTCAACAAACAAGTAAACAAAAGGCTTTTACGACCGTCTTATTTAAGAACTGTTCTTAAGACTGCATAATAGCTGGGCCACGCAGCACTTACACAAATTTGGTATGGTTAGTGCCGTTGCTCTGGCAACGAGGACAGTGCTAGTGAGACCGTCGCAGCAAAACCCCCCTATTATGTTTACACTTTTGTTTACCAAATTTGGGTGTTATTGGCACTAGTGCTAGCGAAACAAAAGCTACGGCCCACACCAAGTTCTGGACAGTCCAAAGCAAAAACCAATTTTCTGACCTGGCTGCAACACCGATACTCGCCACAAAATAAGTCCAAACTAAGCCGCCACGGCCGTAGCAAGACCTTCCTAATAGCAGTATCACCGGTTGATTTAGGGGTTGATATTACTAACCTGACAAAAGCAATATCAAGGCTACCTTCTGCATAGGTTCGGAAAAGATACTCCAGACCAGGTACGCATTCTGGCAGCGGAGATAGAGGTGCACCATAAAAGCTCCTGACTTAGTTATAGTGCCCAATCGATCTCATGTGAAAACAGAGCAGCCTTTGTTGGGCATTACCGGTATGATACTTAGTATGAGAAAAGTCTTTGTGCCGTCCCTGAGCTGCAGTTACATTCTAAAGTCACGTCACATGGCTAAAATACAAGGTTGAAAGCCTACAAGTGGCGTCTTGATTCTACCCGTTAACCATCACTCTCATTTGTCGGACTTTGAAAATCGACTATGTGCCGCTTTTGATTCTGAGACCACCAAGTGACACTTCTTTTATCCATGTGGATCATCCACAGCTAGAAAGAATACAAGGTTCAAAGGCTAAAATGTGACATCTTGATTTCATCCCTTAATCACCATGCCCCTTTGTCGCAATGGGAAAAGGTCGCGACACCGAATCCGCGGATTACCCGTGCCTATCCTGAGCCTCTTATAACAACATTGACAAAAATCAATGAGATTGATATTGTGGATGGTGTTGCTTCGGGGGCTCCCTTGACCTTTAACTTCCAGAAAGTGTTCCTTCGCCCACCAGTCCAGGGTGAAGGAGATATTGTCTTCAGTGCACAGGATCTGGAAAGGTGGGCTGCACATATTTGGTATTGTGCATAATAAGGTAAGCTTGCAACTCCCATACCTGGCGATCCGGGCTGTTTCTTGAAATTGAATTTGAGGCTGATAGTGTTATCCAGTTGAGTGGAGATACAAGAACAGGAGCTACTTGCCAATAGGCCTGCTAGGGGATAAAGGCATGGAAGGTAGATCGTTCAGCTCTCAGAGGAACGGTTCCCCACGGGGGTTTTAGAAAGTGGATACATTGTTGAGTTGCCTGATTGTGTATGAGAGTCTCGGTTCTTTTAAATTTTCCCCGGATAACCTAAATGTTCAATATTTCCTTATGAGATGTGCTTTTTTCTCGCTGCTTAGATTGAAACTATGATTAAACCAACGTGGAATAGCCGCAGCAGGTATCCAATGTCCTTCTGGAATATTCTCCCTTGTGGAATTTTAAGCATCACTCCCGCGGGAGCGCTGGCGGTTAATAAGACTCTCTTACGTAACTTGCATGGTCCTCTGGGATAAAGCATCATATTGATAGATTGGAATATCCAGTAGCTTATATCAACTACACGTCGGTTAGGCTGCAGTACACGATAGCTCGAACCACTTCTATCCTCTTCCAATAGTTCTGATAAATAAGTTAGCATTTGCTTTTTAAAAAACATAATTAAAAAAATAAAAATCGAATGGTGGCACATTAGACAATCCAGACAACACTATAGCTGTGGCTACAACACAAAGTCTGACTGTTGAAAATGGATTTTTCGAGACTGCTCACCACATACATATTTTCCCATTCCCACAGGATGAGAAACGCCACTACAACTACTTGAAACAGATCGTTGTCCGACAGGCGTTCCACTATCCTTAGCTTCTTACAGTCTCACACCTAACCCTGCATATTTAATGCAACACTATACAAACACCGATCAACCTACAATGAAACGCCACTACTGCCACTGTTGATAGCCGAACAATCAACCTCAACCATGGCAATACTCTTAACCGTTACCCTCGGCAGGTGGCATATCTCTACTCTCGGTTCTGAAGGTTCTACCTCGGAAGTCTCATGAAGAAACCGGCAGAAAGATAATGTAGTGATGGAAAGCAGGAGAGAGTTTTGGCATGCGCTGGAGCATGCCCAGAATGAAGGTTCTCAGATTGAGAAGGATATAAGGCAGCCTGTTCTTCCCTTTGTTCGTTTCTAAGTTATCATCGCATTCACTCTCTATTCCACAGTCATCTCTTATTTTGTCAAAGTCATTCATTGTTGTATACGATTTCTTATTCTTTATTCTGTTTGAATATTTTTTGTCCATTTTATTGTTCCTACCAATAAAACCCCTGTGTTGTTCGGTAACTAGGATTGGATCCACTGCGCCATACACCCATCATATTGTACAAAACTAACAAAGTCTCTTTTAGTTTATATAATCTGGGGTAGCATAACCAGATTCACTCACGAACCATCTCCCGTACACCTCCGGCGATTGAAATCTCAACACCAGGGAAATCATCGTGGGATTCCACCACCACCCCCTCTCCTCCCCCTTCATGGCTTCTGCCTAGGGGAGCGATGCTACAACCCCTCCTCTCCCTCTGGGGTCTACCCCCTCCTCCATGGGGTTCTTGTTCCTGTTCATCGTTGCCTCCCGCTCATGAAGTTCAGTTCTCCCCTTTACCCCGCACTTCCTTTGCACCTCGCTTAGGTTTTTGCACGGTCGGCATTCTGTCCTCTTCGCTCACGGTCGGCGCTGAGCTTTCCAAGCCCTTTGCAAAGTACCTTTCCGTCTCGATTATGTGGTCCTGTCGGGGAACACTTTGGTTAGTAACTTCAGCACCTCGTCTTCATTTCGCATTCGGAAAAGCATCAGCCGCGGTTACTCTAGTCGGTCGTCTCAAGTGTTCGGACTGTCCTTCCTCCTCACATCCCCCTCCCTCCACCTTCTTGGTCCTCGTCCCGTTGCTCGGTTACAGCTACACCCACCCCCCCCTTCCCACCCCCCTCAGCTGGCACCTTACTGCTCCCCTCCCACGGTCAATCTTCGGTCGCTATACAAAAACCCGCCTCGGTTACGCCCGTCCTCCTCGCCATCGCTAATGCCGCTTTGGCATACCCTCCGGCGACCCCTCACCAGAGTCGCCTCCATACACTCTCCTACCCTGCCATCGGGCACCGTTTCGTCCCCCGGCACCGCTCCTGTGTGCAGGTCCATACATTCTTTTCCTAGCTTAGGCTGATACAGGTCACTTATCAGACCTAATTTTCCTTTGTCAGGGGTTCATACATTTCTTTTGTTTGCCCTCTCGGCTTTTTAGTAGATGTCGCTAAGGGTTCTCCTCTCCTTCCTGCTGGCTTCTTTCCTTTCTACTTCCTTCGTATGTACGTGTAGGTTGGTAGGATTTGGTTGAGCGATGGGCGAGATGTGCCGTTGGTCTCATACCAGAGGGACTTGGGGGTTTGGATGTTTCCTGGGGTGAGGAGGATAGGGTTTTTGTTGGCCATAGCGTTAAAGCTGAATGCTGTCTTTGTACCTATTTTCTTTTTTCTTTTTTTTTTTTTTTTTTTTTAATATCATTTTAGTATTGTTTTAGGTACAAACTCCCGCACCCGGCGATTGAAATCTCAACACCACGAGATTATCACCACTTTTCTTTTCTCCACCCCCCGCCATGAGCTCGCTCTAGGGGGTGGAGTCATACCTCCTCTACACTTCCCTTCCCTTAGGCTTATCCCTCTGGGCTTTCTTCACTCTGGGTTGATGGATTTCGGCTTCTTTTGATAATGTTTCCTCTCCCTACCCAGCTTTTGCTCTACCTCGCTTAGAGCATTTGTACGGTCGGCAACCCCCTTACCTCGTCAACGGGTCGGTCACAGTCTCGGGCTATTGGTGAAGTAGTGGCCCCGGTGGCTCTGGTCTCTGGTATCGCACTATCTCCTGAGAGTCCTGTCCGGTACAGTCGGCATCGTCAAAAAGTGGTGATCTCGCTTCGGTCGCCTTCCATCACACTTCTCGGTTTCGGTCTACCCCTCCTTCTCCTCTTCTCCTCACGGTCGGATCGGCTGGCACCCTACTGCTTCACTCTCTAGCTGGCACCCTACTGCTTCTACACCCTGGGCCTCTGTCCCCTTCTGATCTCTGGGCTTGGGTGATTGTCATGGCTGCGTGTGTGGCTTTTGCCTGTGTTTGGGGTAGGGGTTTCATGCGTGCCGCCTCTGTTGCCTCCGGGTGACATGCACTCCCTTCCGGTCTCGTTTCCGGTGGGCCTACGGTCGCTACTCCGCCCTACCACACACTTCCGTTGTGTTGGTTTCGGTTACCGATCTTTCTCTTGGTGCTGTTGTCTGCCCTTGGGTCCGGGACGTAAGAGCCCCAGGTACATATATAGGTACCCCTTAGTGTGTGATCATTGGCCTACGGCATTGTCGTGCTGGCTCCTTGGCCCCTCCCCTGCTGCGGCGGCATGGGGTCAGTCGTGGGCTATGAGTGGGTTGCTTATTGGTTCGGCTGGGATTTTTCTTCCTTGAGATTTGTGAGGTTTCTGTACTTTCCTTGGTTGTTCACTGTTGGGGTGGGGGGTTTTCTTATGGGCTGCACGTCAGTGGAGGCTTTTTGGTTTTTTGTATTCAGGCCTCTACGTTCTTCTGTAGTTTCTACCCATAGTACCGGGCGCTTTGGTGTCGGGCAGGGTCAGTGGGTTTTAGCACAAGGGATGCGGGATGGACTGTAGGTGGAGGTTTTTCCTGTCTTAGAGCGATCTGCATACGGGAGTTTGTACCTTAAACAATACTAACATGATACTAAAAAAAAAAAAAAAGAGAATACTAAAAAAAAAAAGGTACAAAC
>Ga0307509_10002410_pt1 | contig 30309 bp, 31 predicted proteins | sample 10_EM_MG_FD_202245 | JGI IMG/M metagenome (GOLD analysis project Ga0307509, IMG submission 202245) | Populus trichocarpa ectomycorrhiza microbial communities from riparian zone in the Pacific Northwest, United States - 10_EM | ecosystem: Host-associated > Plants > Roots > Unclassified | place...
AGTTCTATTTGTCCTTCAACTATTACCTCTTACCTCCGGTCCCTTGAAGCCTCCCTTAGCACCAGCGCTAGCAGGTCTATCGCCGGTCCTATTGTATTTTCGTTAGACAGGAATAAACCTGTTACAAAATACCTCCTGGAACTATTTGAAGGTGATTTGGGCATTGGTATAACCCTTGGCTGAGGTTGCAAAGAAGGCATCCTCCTTCTCTTCAATCTCGATATTGGTATGATGTCCCATTAGATGGGCATTGGCCTTAAAGATAATAAGAGGGGGAAGGACTTTAGCACCAGCAGAGATTGCCTCTACTACCGTGATCCAATCACGGCCACCATCCTGGATGAGACTTGGATTACGGCGTGAGGCACGACCAATCAAGGTCCCTGCACCTCCTAATCCAATAGCAAATCCCTTCTCATCCGTATTCCAGGTATCTTCATCTCTCACATGAAACCTGCACCTGATATGATAAAAGCGATCAAGATGCTTTTTGAAACAATCCAGGTCCGTTGCCAAAGCCCTCTCCTTATCCAAACATCTCCCAACCTTCGAGTCCAAATCTGGATGGTGGCCAAGAAAGCGGTTTAGCCAATGCTCTCCAACTTGATCACTACAATCTCGGTCACGCAGAAGGCTTTGAACCATTTGATAAACATGTCTGCGCTGGGTTGGGAATCCATAGTCGTCCCACTTCTTGATCCAGGAAGTCAAGGCCACCTCTTCAGCCTTGGATAGGAGTTGCTGGGATTCGTGAGCTGCCTTTCGAGGGGTTGATGTTTGGGAGATTCGATTGTGAAGTGTTGATTTTGGTATTTGAAACATCTGTGACAACTTGCGTAGAGACAGTCCAGGATCAGCCTCATTGGCCTTTAAGGCTTCCTGAATGCGGTTCTCTTTGGTATCCTTGGGTGGCGACATAGGAAGTCGATTGGTGTGAGTTTCGAGGTTTTTTGTATTCGATATGTTTATATGAGAGAGGGCAGAAATGCCGCAATCTTGAAATCAACGACTCCGGTTATATAAGACAGCCACTCACACAAAACCTTAGGGTATTATACTATAGACCCTGAGGAAGAGCCTCATGCTAAAAGATTTCCAAATTGTATCATATTAATTGTTCTATTTCATCATTTATATGCTGTTACAAATTATATCTAATTTGTATTATATACCAAATATCAAGATCAATAGAAAGAAAATGCTGAATGTATGTTCATATACTGAAACTAGATATCAATTCCTATAATATGAGTAATTACTAGATTGTTTGTACTTGAGCTGGTTCTATTATATCAATTTCAATTTCACAAGTCGGTTTTTCAAAAGTGTCCCATTTCTAGTGAGTGTCCCATTACTAGGTCAAATACGTTAGTTGAAATCAAATCGTTGAGCTAACTACAAGTCTATTACCAATAAGATCAGGTTTAGTGCACTAGAGTAGACAGTATGGGGCATAGTTTGAAGTGTATATTGATTATAATAAGTAGTAGAAAAAGTATTATTGATTGTAACTAAAGGCAATTAATATAGAATCTGATCAACAGCTATTATTGAACCTAGCTGTAAACAGTGCTGCTAGGCTCCCTAGAACTTATAACCTAATCTAATAACTCAGTCTTGGTTTAAATGAGTTATTAAAGCAAAATAAATATACAATAAGAATTTATTCTAACTATTTCATAGTTAGATAATGACTAATGCACAAAGTATGTAAAACTTTTTCATTTACATTGAAAATTGATATACTATCTTAAGATATGATAGTCAAAGGGATTCCAAGAAATTGAGTTCATACGCCAACTACGTATGTAGATATTACATTGTAAAATTGATGCAACTTGTATGTAATTTGCACGTATTTTCTACCTCTTTTGTAATCACTGTGGCTTTCAAAAATGATTATCAAGAAAATTAAAACCTGGTTATTCTGAATATCTAAGACTTTTACTATCCTTCTATCTATTTTATTATGTAATTCTTCCAGGGTTTTCAATTTTTTTATGCTTATGAAAAACCACACTTTAGATATGAAATAGGAAATCTTTAAACCTCTATATCAGAATAACAATTTATCATCAGGAAATAAAAACTAGATTTTCAGATTCTCTATATTTCAAAGTACCAGTGGCTTGATTCGTGGGGTAGTATCTCATTTATTTGTTGTGATAATCAAATGTAGATTTGATTTTCCAATGGTTGCTATGGGTGAGCCAGATCCCTGTCGTGAGCCGCATCCCCGTAAATTACGTTAGTCTTTTCACTACCCTCTCATGCGCCTCCAACGCCACATGTAAGAGCGGTGTCCACCCGTCATTATCTGGCTTGTCGGGGTTGACTTCGGCCCCTCCGCGGAGTATTTCTACAACTCCTTCATGGCCACTGCAAGTGGCGTGCAAGAGGTGAGTTTGATCTTCCCTGTCTGGCTTGTCGGGGCTAACTGTTGAAACCTTTAACCAGAGACGTTGATTCATACTTCGTTTTCAAATTGTCTCGCATTTTTCTGTTTCGCGCTGTTTCACTAAAGACTATCTGAGGCACTCCTGTCACAAGCTACTATTTGTTTTTGTATCATGTGGAGGAAAACTTTTCCTAGTGTTTTCCTTGTCGTCTTTATTGTCGTTCAGATATTATGGGATAAAAGACTGGGCCTTTACCTTCTTGTTTTATGGGTATCGTACATTTTCACTTGTTCACGTCCTCACTCTCTTTGTCTTGTCTAAATAGTCAATTGAATTGGCCTCATACTCTCATACTCGATTAAAACTAACCTCCCTCCGCCCGAGCAGCATTTTGACGATTTCACCGTGTCCGTTATGAGCCGCCCATGCAAGTGGTGTATGCCCAGCAGAATCGCCTTCGTTGATGTCATAACATTCCATCTCCACCAGAGCAGCTACAACATCGACAATTCCGAGGAACGATGCGCAGTGCAGTCTACAGAACCGGTGGCTTGTACTTAGGTCGGTACCAAAACACCGAGGGCCTAGGTCGTCTTCCTGTTCTAAAAGTAGTTTGGTGGATATATGGGAATCGTATTCCTGAAAGAACCGCAGTGCAAGTGATTTTTGCGCGGGTGGAGAGTTCCCTTTTGGCATGGACCCCCGAGTTGATGGAGCTACATTTTAGGAAGGGTGAGTCGAGGATGCTCGGAGCGGCATCAGGCGAAATTCCCTTGATCAGCTTGGAATTTAGATAGGTTAAGCAGAGCTCTGCTATTACTGAGTGAGGTTTACCGAAGATCTGTGGATGGGAGGAAAGATAATCTTTGAGAGTAACATGGATTATATTGTTAATCACTGGCACTCTCTCGGGAACTATCATGGTAGAGTCTCGTACTCGGTCAAGGGTGCGAGAGGTGGGGTAGCCGTGAGGAAAAGAGGGGTAAATGCGGTGAGAAGTTGAGCGGGGAAATGAGGGGTAAGAGGATGGCGTCTGTGGTACTGGATAGGATGTGATCATAGTGGGAACACTGTGACGGCGAGTGGTTCTGGGCTTTTGTACTTAAGGCTTTAGTTCACGCACAATTGTAGAGCATAAGTTAGTGAATAGTTTGTTCCTCTCATACATCTTTTGATTCTCTCTCCCACGCTTCTTTACATTTGATCGGTGGTTATTCACAAAAAGATAGGATTGTTGACCCACTCTCGTAAATCTCCACCTCGCGAACTGAGACATAGAGTTCCAGACGCGGGTAATAGCATATATGTTCATTCCCCTCTCAGAAGTATACCACCATGTGGCGTCGCGGATCCTCCTACTTCCGTTTTCGTTTGACCGCCTCTAAAGGCTCCAAAAGCTCTATCACCCTCTTACGGCCCTGCGCGTATGCAGACATGAGAGGCGTATGGCCGCGATCATCGGGCTTGTCGGGGGTCACCTCTGGCCGCCCGAGGAGCATCTTCACAACACCGGCACGCCCTTGCGTAGCAGCAGCCATAAGCGGTGTTTGCCCTTCATTATCTTGCTTGTCTGGGTTGACCTCCTTCCTACCGAGCAAAATTTTCACCAATCCCTCATACCCATTATAAGCGGCACGCATTAGGGGTGTTTGGCCGTCATTGTCTTGGCTGTCGGGATTGACCCCCTCGTGCTCGAGTAGTGCTTTCACAATTTCCTCGTGACCACACCGGGTAGCACGCGAGAGCGGTGTACTGCCATAATTACATGATTTGTCAGGGTCAACCTCTGCCCGTCCGAGCAGAATCTTTACCATCTCCGCATGTCCTTTAGCAGCTGAATATGAGAGGGGCGTTCGGCCTGTATGATCTGCCATGTTGGGATCGACTTCTTCCCGCCCGAGTAATAGTTTCACCACTCCCAGATGTCTTTCCAGAACAGCATATAAGAAAGGTGTTTTAGCGCGATTATCTGGCTTGTCGGGATTGACCTCCTCCCGCCCGAGCAGTATTTTCACCACTCCCTCATGTCCTTTCTGAGCGGCATATGAGAGCGGCGTTTGACCGTCATAGGAAGGCTTGCTAGGGTTAACCACTTCGCACCTGAGTAGAAGCTTGACCACTTCCTCGTGTCCACACTGAGCAGCATACGAGAGCGGTGTTCGCCCACCTTTATCACGCCCGTCTGGGTTGACATCTTGCCTCCCGAGTAGTCTTTTCACTACCCCCTCATGTCCCTTCTCTGCAGCATATGAGAGCGCTGTTCTACGATAATGACCACATGGCTTGTCAGGGCAGACCGCTGGCTGCCGGAGTAGGATCTCCACCACTCCCTCATGCCCATTCTGAGCTGCATATGAAAGCGGTCTCATGCCTTGACGGTCAGGCATGTCGGGGATGACATTCTCGCTCCTTAGCAATGCGTTGACAATTCCTTCATGCCCAGCCTGCGCGGCATATGCTAGCGGTGTTTGTCCATTGTACGTTGGTTGGTCGGGGTTGACATCCTTGCGTTTGAGTAGTACTTTCACTACTTCCTCGTGCCCATTCTGAGCCGCATGTGAGAGCGGTTGTTGGTTGCAAAGGCCCGGGTTGTTAGAGTTGACACTCTCCAGCGCGAGCAGTATTCTCACCACTCCTGCATGCCCGTTGCGAGCAGCATGCGAGATCGGTGTTTCGCCCTCCTTGTCTCCTTTGTCGGGGTTGACCCCTCCTCGCTCAAGTAGTAATTTCACCACTTGCTCATGTCCATTTTGAGCAGCCCATATCAGCGGAGTATACCCCCCGAAACGACCATTGTTGATACCAGGATAGCGCATTTCGATCAAGGCAGTTACAAGCTCCACAATTCCAAAGAATGATGCACTGTCTAGTCCATTGAACGGAAAACTTCTCTTGGGATGCACGAGGTCGTACCTTGGTTGTCCTAAAAGCAATTTGACAGATATGTGGCCATTATACTCTTGAAACATCTGGAGCGCAAGTGACCTAGACCGCTCTGAGAGTTCCCTTTTCGCATGGATTCCCCAATTTAGAGAACAGTACTCTAGAAAGGGTATTTCCTTAGGGCCGGGAGAGTAGTCAGCAGCCAGGGCTTTGACATGTCCGGAATTTAGATAGGTCAAGCACGACTCTCCTATTATCGAGTGAGGGCTACCAAAAATGTCCGAATGTTGGGAAAGATACTCTTGGAGCGTAAAGTGGATCAGTCGGACACATGACCCCTCCTTATCCACGGTGATAAGCCCTTGACTGCAGCCGACCACCGCAGCCATCGAAGGGACGTCGTCGGCCTTGAAATCAATAGAGCCATGCTTGACCGCCAGGGCGTGGCAGAGCTCATCAGCCCTCAACGGCCGCTCCGCATAAGTGATCCACATCAAAGCTTCAATTCCGAGTCTGGATTTATCACCACCCTGTGCCTTTATCCTTTCTATCGCCGCACCATAAGCATCGTCCAACCCCAATCCATTTGTCATTTCTACGAGCCTTTCTCGTCTCTGGGATACAGTCGATCCTTGAAGAATTGCTTCCATGCGTAGGGAAGCGAGTAGAAACCTGAGTACCTTTATTAGCCGATAACGAGAGGTTGGACTTTCAGCATTATTGATTCCACTCACATTCCCGATATATTTCCCAGAGTATTCTCTAGAATGTCTGCTTCCAAACACTCATCCATCGCATCTTGGGTTTTGTTATTGGCTAGTCTAGCGCGAATGTATGTGACAATATCGTCCTTTCTGGGGTCTGCAGATACACATGCCACTCGTCCAGGAAGATGCTGTTCTATCTCAGCGCGAATGTGGGGCATTCCCGTCAGGAATATTCGAGTCCCCGGGGACTTCTCCAGTATTTCTCCCAATGACTCAAGAAGTCTAGACAATTGTACTCCCGCACATTCGTCTAGCCCGTCGATACATATAAATCTGGGCTGCAAGGATGTGATGAGCTGCAGCATCTGCACGATGTCAACGAGTGATATTATGTCTTCACAAAAGGCGTCTCTGTGCTCTCGCAATCCCCTGAATATTTCCTCGGGAACGATTTCCATTCCACTAATCATCTCCTTTAGTAAGGAACCTAATATACCAATGGCAGAGAGCTCCTTTGGGGCCCTGAAGTCGAAGTAAAAATATCCAACGGTGGTGTTTTGTTTTGTGGCCAGATCGCGCAACGTGTCCACTACTAGTGAACTATCATGACAGCCTGTTAGCACGAGCTCTCTTCTATCCCCCGCGAATAACTCCTGTTACCTGATAAATGTTTTCCCAACACCCGGACCTCCGTAGCAAAACAGAACTGCCTCATCAACTCCACCTTCCAACCCGCACCATTTTCTGAATTCCTCAGTTTGGATGAGCCATTCCCCGACCCCTTTGACGCGGCGTGCTTGGATATCCCGATGCCGTAAGACGTGCTCCAAGGGTGATAATAGGGTTAAGAGTTCAGATCGATCATCGGGAGTAACTTTAGTGCTGTTCCACCCATAATTAGAAGAGTCCGTAGCATTGAAGGAGATGTTGGCATGATTGGGGATATACTAAGGCATCTTCCACCCTTCCTCACACAGTGTAACAGGGCGAGTTACTGAGTATGGTTCGTCGATGATGCTCACAGTGGAAGAACAGGCTGGGTTAAGAGAAGAAAGAAGGTGTTTGCTGGTGTTGGTGTGGAGTTGTGGATATTGCAACTTAAGCGGTGTTGAAGGAGAAATTTTGGATTAAGAGACCTGCGGAGTATGATAAGAGACGCCTTTAAGGCAGGAAATTCTGGGTGCCAAGCTATCCGCTAGTGTGAGAATTTCCCGTGGGAGAAAAGAGCTCCGTGACTGCTTGGACTACCCACGCCACCCAAGAATCACTATGGGTATGATACGATATAATGTTTTCCGTTGACAAAATTAACCGAACGGAGGGCGTGTGATGCAACGAATTGCTTCCTCCCACACTGCTGCGGGCAACAAATCTCCGAAAAAAGCATTACCACTCAACCGATAGAGTGCAAGTGATTTTTGCGCGGGTGGAGAGTTCCCTTTTGGCATGGACCTCCCGGTATGGGTTATGGAGCTATATTTAGGAAGGGTGAGTCGAGGAACTCGGAGCGGCATCAGGCGAAATTCCCTTGATCAGTTTGGAACTTAGATAGGTTAAGCAGAGCTCTGCTATTACTGAGTGCAGGGTTCCGAATGGTCCGACCGGTCAAGTCTTGGAGGCAGGACCAGACTTGCTGGTCCTAGTTGATGTCGATGACTAGACCCGACTAACTTGGGTGGTCCGGTCTGGTTTAGACTCGTCCTGGACCAGTCTTTATGAAAGATCGCATGAGAGTCGGAGTGACAACTGGGGCAGCGCTGGCTGGGCATAGATGTATAGCTATAGTAGGATTTTAAAGCCGCTTGCCATGGTATAAATCAACAGGCCCTCAACACAGGTTGATAGAACATCCTGGAGAGGATAACATATGGTGGGAACTCAATTACCCGATGGATAAGTAGCATCGAATACCCGTATTGTGGCAGTTGGTCATGTAATATCACTCCCTTAGTGCACCAAAAATCGTTGCATATATGGGAACCTATTTCGGCCACCCCTAATCTAAGCAAGGCACTATCTCCACCGCATAATCCATGGAAACAATAAGTTTTATTAAGAAAAGCTTTATTTGAACGTAACATATTGTGATAAAAATAGCATATCCTATTGCTTGGCGAGCCTGGTCGGACTAGTCCTGGTCGAGTCGGTTTCGATAATCCTGACTGTATAGTCAGTCTAATTTATACCATTAGACTAGACTTGACTTCGACCGGACTAGCTAGTCCAGTCCAGTCTTCCGCCGACCATTCGGAACCCTGACTGAGTGAGATTTACCGAAGATATGTGGATGGGAGGAAAGATAATCTTTGAGAGTAACATGGATTATATTGTTAATCGCCAGCATTCTCTCGGGTGCTGTCATGGTAGAGTCTCGTACTCGGTGCGGGATGCGAGAGGTGGGGTAGCGTTGAAGAAAAGCGGGGTAGCGGTGAGGGAAAGTGGGGTAAATTCGGTAAGAAGCTGAGCCGGGAAGTTAGGGGTAAGAGGATAGTGTCATTGGTACTGGATGTGATGTAATAATAGTGGGAACGCTGTGAGGGCGAGCATTTCTGGGCATTTGTACTTAAGGCTTTAGTTTAGTTCACGCACAATTGTAGAAGACAAGTCAGCGAATAGTTTATTCCTCTCGTACATCTCTTGATTCTCTCTCCCACGCTTCTTTACATACGATCGGTAGTTATTCACAAAAAGACAAGATCGTTGACCCACCCTCGTAAATCTCCACCCTGCGAACCGAGGCATGGAGTTCCAGACGAGGGTAATAGCCTATATGCTCATTCCCCTCTCCAAGGTATGCCACCATGCGATGTCCCGGATCCTCCTACTTTCGTTTTTGTTTGACCCCTTCCAGGGGCTCTAAAAGTTCTATCACCCTCTTACGGCCCTTCGCGTATGCAGACATGAGAGGCGTTTAGGCACGATCATCAGGTTTGTCGGGGGTGACCTCTGGGTGCGCGAGGAGAATCTTCACCACACCGTCATGCCCTCGCGTAGCACCAGCCATAAGCGGTGTTTGCCCTTCATTATCTTGCTTTTCCGGGTTGACATCTTCTCTGCCGAGCAGTATTTTCACCAGTCCCTCATACCCATTAGAAGCGGCATGCAGTAGGGGTGTTTTGCCGCTATTATCTTGGCTGTTCGGATTGACCCCCTGGTGCTCGAGTAGTGCTTTCACAATTTCCTTGTGCCCAAGGCGGGTAGCACGCGAGAGCGGTGTGCGGCCATAATTACATGGTTTGTCGGGGTCAACCTCTGCCCGTCCGAGCAGAATCTTTACCATCTCCGCATGTCCTTTACTAGCTGAATATGAGAGGGGCGTTTGGCCTCTATTATCTGCCGTGTCGGGATTGACCTCCTTCCGCCCCAGCAGTATTTTCACCACTCCCTCGTGGCCTTTCTGAGCTGCATATGAGAGCGGCGTTCGACCGTCATAAGAAGGCTTGTCAGGGTTGACCCCTTCGCACCTGAGTAGAATCTTCACCACCTCCTCGCGTCCACACCAAGAAGCATACGAGAGTGGGGTTCGCCCGCCCCTATCGAGCCCGTCTGGGTTGACCTCTTCCCCCCCGAGTAGACTTTTCACTACCCCCCCGTGTCCCCTCTCAGCAGCATAAGAGAGGGCTGTTCTGCCGTATTGATTACATGACATGTCGGGGCAGACCGCTGGCTGCCGGAGTAGCATCTCCACCACTCCCTCGTGCCCATTCTGGGCTGCATAGGAAAGCGGTCTCATACCTCGACGGTCAGGCCTGTCGGGGATGACTTTCTCGCTCCTTAGTAGTATCTTGACAATCCCCTCATGTCCAGCCCGGGCGGCATGTGCTAGTGGTGTTTGTCCATCATAACTTGGCTGGTCGGGGTTAACATCTTTGCATTTGAGTAGCACTTTCACTACTTCCTCGTGTCCATTCTGAGCTGCATGCGAGAGCGGTGGTTTGTTACAAAGGCTCGGGTTGTTAGGGTTGACATTCTGCAGTGCGAGTAGTATTTTCACCACTCCGGCATGCCCGTTGCGAGCAGCATGCGAGATCGGCGTTTCGCCATCCTCGTCTCGTTTGTCGGGGTTGACCCGTCCCCGCTCAAGTAGTAATTTCACCACCTGCTCATGTCCATTTTGAGCAGCCCATATCAGCGGAGTATACCCCCCGAAACGCCCTTTGTTGATACTAGCAGCGTGGAATTTTATCAAGACGGCTACAAGCTCCACATTTCCAAAGTAAGATGCACAGTCTAGCATATTGAGCTGCAAACCTGCACCAGGGTGCCTAAGTTGATACCTTGGTTGTCCCAAAAGCAATTTGGTAGATATGTGGCCCTTATAGTTATTGAAAAACACCCAGAATCCATGTGACCCAGAATGCTCTGAGGGTTCCCGTTTCGCATGGGTTCCCCAGTTTAGAGAACTGTACTCTAGAAAGGGTATTTCCTTAGCCGCCGTAGAGGAGTATGTTGAAAGGGATTTGACATGTCTGGAATTTAGGTAGGCCAAGCATGATTCTCCTATTTTAGAGTGAGGTTTACCAAAAATATTCGCACGGTGGGAAAGATACTCTTGGAGCGTAGAGTGGATTAGTCGAACACATGACCCCTCCTTATCCACAGTGACAAGCCCTTGACAACAGCCAACCACTGCAGCCATCGAAGGGACATTGTCGGCATTGAAATCAATCCTATCGGTGGTCCAGATGACCATGGCGCTAGTCGGAGGGAGCTCGATTGCCAGGGCATGGCAGAGCTCATCGGCCTTCAACGGCCGCTCCGCATAAGTGATCCACATCAAGGCTTCAATTCCGAGTCTGGATTTATCCCCATCCTGTGCCTTTATCCGTTTTATCGCCGCACCATAAGCATCTTCCAACCCCAATCCATTTGTCATTTCTACGAGCCTTTCTCGTTTCTGGGATACAGTCGATCCTTGCAGAATTGCTTCGATGCGTAAGGAAGCGAGTAGTAACCTAAGTATATCAGTTATCGGATAACCAGAGGCTAGATTCCCAGCAACGTTGGCTCCACTCACCTTCCCGATATATTTCCCAGAGTATTCTTCACAATATCTGCTTCCAAGAACCTATCTATCGCATCATGGGTCTTGTCCTTGGCTAGTCTAGCGCGAATACATCTGATGATATCGTCCTCGCTTGGGTCCACCAATACACTTGCCACTAGCCCCGGAAGATGCTCTTCTATCTTAGCGCTAACGTGGGGCCTTCCCGTCATGAATATTCGAGTGCCTGGGGACCTCTCCAGTATTTGTTTCAATGACTCAAGAAGTCTAGACAGTTGTACCCCCGCACATTCGTCTAGCCCATCAATACATATAAATCTGGGCCGCGAGGATGTGATGAGCTGCAGAATCTGCACGATGTCAACGAGTGGTATTATGTCTCCACAAAAAGCGTATCTGTGCTCTCGCAATCCTCGAAATATTTCCTCTGGAACGATTTCCATTCCACTAATCATCTCCTTTACTAAGGAACCTAGTATACCAGTTGCCGAGAGCTCCTTTGGGGCCGTGAAGTCGAAGTAAAAATATCCAACGGTGGTGTTTTGTTCCCTGGCCAGATCGCGCAACGTGTCCACTACTAGTGAACTACCATGACAGCCTGTTAGCACGAGCTCTCTTATATCCCCCGCGAATAACTCCTGTTACCTGATAAATGTTTTCCCAGCACCCGGGCTTCCATAGCCAACCAGAACTGCCTCATCACCTCCACCTTCCAATCCGCACCACTTTCTGAATTCCTCACTTTGTATTAGCCATTGCCCGACCCCGTTTACACGGCGCGCTTGGATGTCCCCATGCCGTAAGCCGTGCTCCAAGGGTGATAACATGGTTAAGAGTTGGGATCGATCATCGGGGGTAGTGCTGTTCCACCGACAATTAGAAGCGTCCGTTGCATTGAAGGAGGTGTTGGCATGATTGGGGATATACTAAGGCATCTTCCACCCTTTATTTCTCACACAGTGGAACAGGGCGAGTTACTGAGTATGGTTGGTTGATGATACTCACAGTGGAAGAAAAGGTTGGGTAAGAGAAAAAGGGGTTTGATGGTGTTGGTGTGGAGTTGTGGGTATTGCAACTTAAGCAGTGTTAAGCTTGTTGAGTGTGACAGCCTTTGGGGCAGAAAATTCTGGGTGCCAAGCTATCCTCTAGTGTGGGAATTTCCCGTGGGCGAAAAGAGCCCCACAACTGCTCGCACTGCCTTATCAACCGCCATAGCCCACGCCCACACAAGAATAATCATCCCTGTAGTGTTGATATGATAGAGTCGAATTTCCCTACATCGCGCTAAAACACAAACTAGAAAACTAGCTTCCCACTTTTCCAAATATGTCAATCGAGTCATACCAAAAACATTTCAGGCCATGCAGATCTTTTACCATCAACAGGAGCACTAAACCCGATATGAGAGTGATGTTTGCCGTAGTTGTGAAGAAATGCACCCATTCATATTTACCGGTCAACGTCCAGAGTCATGTGGTAGCTTTAAGTTACACCTCTATGGGTTGGATCTGGCAATTTCAGTGGAATACGCTAATTTCACTAGTGTCTCTTTAGTACGATGTAGGGAAATTCAGCACTATCAACACTGCAGGGGATAGATAATATTTTCCGTTGGTAAAATTAACAGAACGGACACTACCGACGACAGCAAATCCCCGAGGGAACCATCTCCACTCAACCAACATAATAACAATATTATATTATTATAATAATGTCTTTTTTTTTTTGTGGGAGCTGATGGATCGTATACTAATTAGTGATGACGGTTGCAGATCCTCAGGGAAACTGACTGCAGATTGCGCAATTCTTGTAGACCGAATTTCCTGCCTCGGTTCATTGGTCCGCGGTCTTATCTTTTTCTGAACAAGCACCGATCGTATATAAAGAAGCCCAGGAGAGAATTAAAAGACGTAGGAGAGGAACAAACTATTCGTTGACTTGTCTTCTACACTTGTGCGTGAACCGAACCCTTAAGTACAAAAGCCCAGATCTCCTCGCTCACATAGTCTTCCTACTACATACCATATCTGGTTCCAATAAGGCTATCCTCTTACCCCTCACTGCCTCGGTCAAGCTCTCACCGATTTACCCCTCTTTTTCTCACCGCTACCCCGCCTTTCTTCACCGCTACCCCGCCTCTCGCCAGGGTTCCGAATGGTCGGCGGAAGACTAGACTGGACTAGCTAGTCAGGGCGAAAGTCAAGTCTAGTCCAATGGTGGAAATCAGACCGACTGGACAGTCAGGATTATGGAAACCGACTTGACCAAGACTGGTCTGACCAGGCCTGCCAAGAAATTGGATATGCTATTTTTATCACTATATATTACGTTCAAGTAAAGCTTTTCTTAATTAAACTTATTGTTTTCCATGAATTATATGGTGGAGATAGTGCCTCGCTTAGATTAGGGGTGGCGAAAATCGGTTCTTGAGTATTGAACCATTTTTGGTTCACTAAGTGAGTGATATTACATGACCACATGCCACAATACCGGTATTGGATGCGACTTATCCATCAGGTAATCGTATTTCCACGGCATATTATCCTCTCCAGGATATTATATCAGCTTCTATTGAGGGGCTGTTGATTCATAGCGTGACAAGCGACTTTAAGATCCTAGTATAGCTATACTTCTATTCTTAGCGAGTATTGGGCTTGGTGACATTCAGACTTATGCGATCCCCCATAAAGACTGGTCTGGGACCAGTTCAAACCGGACCGGGCCACCCAAGCTAGTCGGGTCCAGTCATCGCCATCACCAGGACTGGCCAGCCCGGTCCCGCCTCCAAGACTTGACCGGTCGGACTATTCGGAACCCTGCCTCTCGCACCATTCACCGAGTTGTATACTCTAGTGTGACAGCGCTGGAGAGAGTACCGGTGAATTACAATACGCGGGACACTATAGGCGCTCTTGGAATTTGCTATCTCTATGAGGTCGCTAATCTCCGGATTTAGAAAAAAAAGTTCCTGAGAAGGACTAGAACTTTCCCGACGTTGTATATATCTTGGGTCGTTCGGCTGTGTTGGATCACCTTCACTACCTTTTGCAAGCCAGGATGAACCTATCTTAAGCTGATGTCGCGATTTACAGTAATACTCATGACTAGCGGAGGTGGCGAATTTCGTGAGTTTTCACGATACTCCCACAAAATTCCCTTCCCTATTGCTTAGAATTTCTGTGATTTTCTGAAAAATAACCCCTCCCTGATTTTCACACCCTTTGTTTGGCAACCCCACAAATTGATAAGTATTGACATAATCTTTTATACGAAAATCACCTTTTGACTCAGATCCTAGGATTTGGGCTATTGTGGATTTTTTGTGTTGGAGACAGACACCCCTGCTAGGCGAGATCCTCACAAGCCGGCACTGCAGAATTTCAAGTTAATCTGTACAAATCTCTCTCGCCCAACATGGCATGGGCTCTCCCACTACATTCGCGACCGCGGCAGTTTCGGGAGTCAGGGTTTCGTGCAACCCACGGTGGTCTCATATATGATATCGCAAGAACAGGAATAACCGAACCTCACTCTAGGACATTGGAGTTGAATTTTCTGGTGATATCCTGCGCATCTCATTTTTTCAACCCTCAAGCCGGGTTATAAAGCAATCTGTTTTCGCAGTTTTCTCTCCCCCCCATCCCGGTGAGTCTTAACGCAAGGTTTGATTATTCCAGGCCTAAGCTACTCAGTACAGGAAAACCTCTCCATGGATCACCCTATAAATCTTTTCATTCCCTAGTCGGCTCGAACTCGTCCACACCTCCGCGCACCCCCATATGTGCCCTTACTCAGCGCTTCTGATACTGCAATGCCCTACTGCTGGGATTATCGTCCCATTCAACGGTGTGTCTCTTTGACCCTTTCCGATAGAATTAAGTTTACTCTTTATCGCTCTCACGAAGTCTCCCGTAGGCTGTTCGGCAATGCCAGACTTTCCTATAACCAAGCCAAGCGCGGGATAGGAAAAAATAATAATTACAGAGGACGCCGGCTTGCTAGGAGCCCTCTAGACTCTCGGGACTCTTGTGTGTATAGCACGGGGGATTAGTTGGTATCCCCCAATCACAGTGTCCGACTAATTTATTTCGCTATGTCGCATAGGGCCATCAGTTCTCTGCTGTGCGTGTTGTGTTTGTGTACCCTTTGACGATCTCGGCGAGGGCCCTTGCACCCCTTTACCCCTATGATATTTTCCTTTTCTAAGCGAACTGCGTGTATGCAGTTGGTTTATAGCCAAGGAGGGACTGTGGGGAGGGGTGGAAAGGAACAAAGCAGGGCAAGTTTTTGGCTATAGTTCACCGGCAGGGGAAGCATATACGATGGGAGGAAAAATGAAAAAAAAGGCTGCGCGGTATAACTAAATTCTGTCATGGTCGTGTGACTTTTTCAGCCCACAACCCTGACTCGGTTCTACTTTGAAAACCGAAAACCGTAAATCATCACTCAACAAAGTTGGACACGCAGCTTATCACAGATGAGAGTAGTAAGAATTATGTGCATTCCATTCTCCTATCAACAGGAGCTTGGAAGGCAATCCCAATGAGCTACATTGTGGGGAAGGGAATGAGGGGGGCGATTTCGAGGATGTGGTAACCTAGGGTTTCAAATAGTTCTCTGAGATACCCTTTTATCTGGGTGCAGCAGGGCCATCACACCATTATGACCATACCTTGCTTCGAGCATGAGCGGTGTTTGACCACCAGTATCGTGCCAGTCAGCGTTGACCTCCTTGCGCCCGAGCAATATTTATACCACCCCCGCATGCCCCTTGTGAGCGGCCCAAGAAAGCGGCGTCTTGCCGATATTATCCGACTTGTCGGGGTCAACCCCTTCCTTCTCCAGTAGCATCTTGACCACTCCCTCATGCTCCTTCTCAGTTGCCAAAGAGAGCTGCGTCCGGCCATTCTTATCCGGCTGTCGGGGTTAACACCTTGCATCCCGAGTAGTATTTTCACCACTCCCTCATGTCCATAGCAAGCAGCAAGAGAAAGTGGTGTTCGGCCCGCGTCATGTGACCTACTTGAATTGACTTCTTTCCTCGCGAGCACTATTTTTACCACTCCCACATGCCCCATCTGAGCTGCCCGAGAGAGCGGTGTTTGGCCTCCATCATCTGGCCTGTCGGGGTTGGCTCCTTCCTGCGCGAGTAGTATATCTACATACACTTAATGTCCATTTCCAGCTGGATACCAAAGTGGTGTTTGGCCCCATTGATTTGGCATATTGGGATTGACTTGTCCTCGCTCGAGCAGTATTTTCACAAGCTGCTCATGCTTATTCTCGGAAGCCCATGACAGCGGCGTTCGGCGAGCATGGCCTGGTTTGTCGGGATTGACCTCTTCCCGCCAGAGAATAATTTTCACCTCTCCTTCATGTCCGGATTGAGCGACACACCAGAGTGGTGTCCTGCGGACATCGGATTGCTTGTCAGGGTTGACCTCTTCCTTCTCAAGGTTTTTACCGCTCCCTCGTGCCCATTCCAAGCGGCATGCGCAAGCGGTGTTAAGCAGCAACCATCTGGCATATCCGGATTGACCTCATCCCGCCCGAGTAGTTCTTTCACCACTCCGGCGTGCCCATTCTCTGCGGCATGTGACAACGGTGTTCTGCCACCATCGCATATCTCCTCAGGGTTGACCCCTTCCCGCTCAAGGAGAACTTTGACCACACTTTAATGTCCATTCTGAGCCGCGTGAGAGAGAGGTGTTTGGCCGTAATCGTTTTCCTTGTTGGGATCAACATCCCCAAGCTCAAGTAGCATCTCTACCACCTCATCATGACCGTTGCGAGTCGCCCATGCAAGTGGTGTATGTCCCCCAAAATCTCCTGAGTTGATATCATGACAGTTCATCAAAATCAAGGAAAGCACTACCTCACTTATTCCGAAAAGCGACGCACAGTGAAGTCCACTGAATGGGGAAAAGGAGGCAAACCTTTCCAGATCCAGGTACACAGCTTTCTTTAAAAGAAACTTTCTCGATATGTTGGTATCATATTCCCGCAGAAGATCGAGGGAAAGTGATCTTGGGTGATCCGAGAGCACCCTTTGAAGCATAGGCTCCCTAGCAGACTGAAAACTAGTCTACCAAGGGTGTATTAGTCCTGTTAGTAGAGGGGTTAGCTGACAAGGCCTTTACCGGCTCAGAATTCAAATAGGTGAGGCAGACCTCTGCCATCGCAGAGTGGGGTCTAGAGAAAATACCTGGATTGGTAGAAAGATACTCTTTGAGAGCAACATTGATTAATCGTACGGTTGATCTCTCCTTATCGAGAGTAATAAGCCCTTGGCAACAGCCCACCACTGTGGATATCGAAGGGGCATTGTCGGCATTGAAATCGGTAGAGCCAAGCTCGACGGCCAGGGCTTGGCAGAGTTCTTCCTCTATCAACGGCCGTTCCGCATGGCTGATCCACATCAAAGCATCCATCCCAATTCTTGATTTACTCGCACCTTGTGCCTTTATCCGTTCGATCATGGTGCCGTAAGCATCTCCCAACTCTAACCCATCCGTGATTTTTCTGAGCTCCCCCCGTCTCCGGTATATCGTCGATTCTTGTAAGATTGCCTCGATATTTAAAGAAACTAGTTGAAACCTAAATATATCTATTAGCCAACAGTGTATGACGGAACGCTTGGCATCGTTGCCCCTACTCACATTTCAGATATCCTTTGAGGGATCTTCTCTAGAATGTCTGCCTCCAGGTTCTCGTCCATGGCATCTCGTGCTTCGTCCTCACCCAGCCTGGCACGAAGGTATCCGATGATATCACTTTGGCTAGGAGATATGGATACACTAACCACTCGTCCAGTGAGAGTCTTTTCAACCTCAGCTCTGATATGGAACCTTCCAGATATAAATATTTGAGTAGCTGGGGACATGTTAAGAATTTAGTTGAGCGAACCAAGGACCCTGACCAGCTGCACCCCTGTGCATGCGTCTGGACCGTCAATGCACATGAATGTGGGCTCTAAGGATGTGGTGAGCTGCAGCATCTTGACGATATCAACCAGCTGAGGCCCACGCCCACCAATGACCTTCTTCTCCTGCTTGAAGGCTTTCGATATTCCCTCTGGAACCATCTCCATTCCGGTAACCATCTGTTTCAGCAAGGAACCCAGCACTCCGGTTTCAGAATGTTCCTTTCGGGCATCAGGGTCAAAGTAGAAACACGGTATGCGGTGTTATGTCCTAGGCTATGATCGCACAGCCAGTCGACTACTAGCGAACTGTTATTTAGGCATGTTACCACCAGCGCAGCTCCCTCTCCTTCAAACTAATCCGTGCTACCTGATAAATGTCTTCCCTACCCCCTGGATCTCCATAGCAAAACATCAGTGGATTATCACCTTCACCTTCCCCTCACAACCCCCATCTTTTAAATTCCTCCCCCTACATAAGCCATCCCCCAACATCAACACGGCGCTCCTGAACTTCTCAATGTTGTCGCCGTGGCTCCAGGGGTGATAGCCAGGTTGGGATTTGAGACCGATAATCAGGGACACAAATGTTATTCCGCGCCTTGTAAAAAGAGTTCCGAGTATTATAATCCATGTCGCTACTCCTGATAGTATGTCGGACCATCTTCTACCGTCCCTTGTGCTGTTGATGAGAAGGGGTTATTTAGTATCGCCACCTAGTGATATCCTCAGAAGCTGGACAAGCGCGAGAGTGTCCTTTTGTTAAAGTAAGGTTGCAGAGACCACATAGTACCAAAGGTCCGGTTAAACCAGCCCAAATGTCTAATGCTAACTTCATTCTTGCGGTCGCTATGCGAGCAGTTTATACTCATAGCACAGTTTTGTTCTGCCGGTTACGATCATGAAGGAGCTCCATCCTCGGATGTTTAAGCCAAGGAGATCCACAAGAGAACTATGCTTTCAATCTAGCTCGTGAAACTCGGAATCTCAAGAGCTAGGGCGACTCGAGTACTTTTTAAACTTGGGAGACCATATAGGGCCAAACGAAACGAAACGGCGAAACGCCAAGGAATCACACATAACACGATCGCACACAAAAGCGGGGGGAAAATCTCTTCACTTCACAACAACCTCTTGCACTCGTCCAACGACACCTCGATGATCTAACTAACTAAGGGCGATCACAGGAGTATATATCAATCGCAAAGACATCATATCCATCCATGTGCCATAGTGCTGCTCCGTCTGAGTCCCGTTCCCCCATCATTACTCCCGGCTAACTGAAGGGAAAACAAACACTCCCACTTTCGGGCTTCCAGCTCTTTCACGCTGGCCTTACTGTTCTTCCGCTTTGCTCCCAGCTTTCCCGAAAGCGGCACGATCCCAAAACTATTACTCATTCCTGCATTTGCAATGCTTTCCCGATCGTACAAACCAAACGCCCAAATCCGAAGCCATATGCCCAAATCCTCAGCTCATATCCGAACCTATCTGAACAAAGGAAGTATTGTGAGTGTGGCGAGCAGCACCATTTTCAACAGTACTGTACCCGAATACATCCACCCAATTTTTGCAAAGCCAAGTGAATACATGAGGATGATATAAAGAGAGAATGAAAAAACCCGGAGAAGAAATAAAGAAATCTGAAATCCAGTATGCATCTGAACCTCTCGCACTCTTCGTTCGTAAGTCCACTGTCGGAGGCGTTGGGGGAATGTCGCGGCCATTGTCGCTTGGGATCGTTGCCACTGATATATCCCACTCCAAGGCAGGTAGGTGAAGTGGCAGTAAAATTGACTGCCGTCGGGTGGCCAACGACCTCCCCCAATTCGGGGCAGGTGAGCAAGCCATCTTACCTATGCCTTGCTCGTGCTCCCTGCAAGCGCTCGGATAGGCATATTCGTTCCTCCTGTGAGTATTCGATATAGGCCTTATATCCGTCTGATCTCCAATGTCCTAGAGTTTGAATCTGGAACTCCGAAATTCCAACTGCAGCAGCTCAGGTTGCTGCCCAGCGGCGAGAGCTAGGACCATTCCAGGTTGCTTGTCCGAGACCGGCTGTTGTCCCCAATTCTTCTAACATCTCTACAACATGCTGTCTTGTAAATGGTAGTTGTTCTCTTGTCTCAACACAAAAGAGGAGTGCTGTTTCTGCGCTGTGAGTATCCATTGCGAGAGGTTGTTTCATTGCCCTGACAGGGCATGCTTCGTCATGACTGCCTGCAATAATTAGCGTGATTCCTTGTCGAAATAGGTCAGTTTTTGATGGTGGAAGGATAAGTGCAATATGCTCATCATGCTGGATCAGTCGAATGCTGCTCTTTGTTAAGAACAAGTTGGGGAAGGCAGGTCCCATCTGGAGATCAAGTGCTCGATAGGTAAACTCTCCTGTTTGCAAGAAGCCCACAAAAGCCAGCGTGGATGCCGCCCTCATTACAGTATCATTGTAGTCATGTATCCGTAGGTGATTAAGCAGATTAAGCAGGTGTGGACGGGTAAGAGCTGTTCTGGTCCGCGGTGCAGGTTCATTATAATCGCGTTTGATGCCCTGTAATGTTCTCTCTAGTTGTGGGTCGGAAAAAGCAGTGGAATCAATCCCTAGGTCCAACTGATAGCACTTAGTACCGACTAGGTAAAGTTTCATAGTCTTCACGTTGATACACCCTGCCAGGGAGCTGAGCCCCTCGATTAGCAATGTAGCCTTTTCTAACAAGTTTATTCCTGTGTAACGAAAATACAGTAGGACCGGCGATAATCCTGCTAGCGCTGGTACTAAGCGAGGCTTCAAGGGACCGGTGGCTAGAAGGATAATAGTTGAAGGAGAAACTGGCCTCAGGGACTCAGGGATTACCGTTCAACCAAGTGTATTCTTAGACTGAAGGGCTGTCGAAGTATGCTGTCTCCTGCTAGCCAGGAGACTGGTATAAAAACAAAACCCAGGAGTGATAGCCTTCCTACAATCAGGATCATTACCAGTAGCTGCACACATACTGGAATCCTGTAATCCTGCAAAACCAAAGAAAGAAACATAGCCGAGCCTCCACCAGTGCTACATGAGCATTCCATACCCAGAATCCTAAATATGAACTTCCAACAAAGCAAACTAAGCATAGCAATATCATAGCATAGCGTATCCAACTCAGGGACACATGAGCAAAAGGTTTGTTCCTCTTCCTATGCGTCAGACACACAGGACGCACCGGACGCACAGGATGTAAACTCGCATTCTGGATGCGACGTCGATCCGACGCCAGGTCCAGAAGATTTGCTCAATGTTCCGTTGCGTCCTGACAACGTCCTGAAACGCACCCTACATCCAGTCCGTCCTGACGCCTTCCGACGCTAGCCTATCATGTCCTGACATCTTCCGACGCTCGGCCATCATGTCCTGACGCCTTCGGACGCTAGGCCATCATGTCCTGAAGCCATCCTAGCATCTGTTGTATGCGCCTTCCCCGTCCTAATACCTATACCCTCCGCACTATTTACCTAATCCTTCCAGACGCCGGTTACTTCTTGTCCAGCCTTCCAGACTCACGATACTCCCACCCTCCATCCGCACGAGCTGATCACATAGCCACTATTCTGGACCTCTTCCTCACACTCTCCCATATTCTAGATTCAACTTCGTTTTCCCAAAACCTTTGTGATATTGCTCATAATTTATTGCAGTCATCCCGGCGTCCTATACTACACTATCGACTATGATACTATGTGACTATTGCATATGACCTTTATTACCCCCACTTCTGCGCATCCCATCACTAGAAAAAAAATTAAATCTCCCTACACATACCACCTCCCCTTAAGCACCCTCCGTGCTATTTGCACCATCCTGCCAGCCCCTGGTTTCCTCCAGCGCCCCCGACGCCCTGGGCCCAGCTTCTCCGCTTTGGGAATCCTCCATGCAGAGCGATAAGCGATTGCTGATTGGAGATTCGACGGCCCCCCCAGCATTGTCAAGACTCCCATGATTCGACCCCTCCGAATCCAGAACCGTTATCTCCCAGTTAATCAACGTTTGACTGAGCTCCGGTGATGTTTCAGTACCCTGCAACCGATTTTGACTATCCTCCAGCCCCCCCAGGCCGCCGACGTGGGTGTCAATCGGCAGCTGTCTCAGTAGTGCAGGATCTCCCGGACTCTGGTTGCCTAGCTGATGCTTCAGTTCTGCATAAACGGTGTCGTTATCGTCGGAGAAGCCCTCTCTCCTGTCCTACCAAATGCTATGCTGTTTCTCAAGCCTCTGTGCGATCTTCTCACGAAGGTTTAATAGAAACATGTCCTGTATCGCCCGGGTGAACCCCCGCCAGGTGTTCTTCTGCCGGATAAAAAGATCTTGCGTTTTTCACGATTATTCCACTCGATCATCAAAAAACAGGCTATGATTTGGATCCCACCTTCAACTACTTCAGGATTGAAGTTGGAGAGTTTCTTATATGCCCCGGTTTGCAATGCCCGTAGTGAATGGCACAGTATTGCACATGTCAGACAGATCATTGTACCGTTTATGCGCTTCAGAAACTTAGGGTCCAGCATGCCTTGCCTTTTGATTCCGTCGAAATACTTGCTGTATATAGCGTCCTCAATCTGGGGGGCAAGGAACCTGAAGGTTAAGTCCTACATGCGTTCAGCGATTAGTCATGTCCGCCCAAGTCCAATGGCTGGAACCAACCTCATATCCATGGGGTGGGCACATGAACCTGTCCCGTTCTAGCAGATAATCAACCCTACGCGCCATCGCCGTAGGACTATCTAGCGGCAGATCGTATAGCTGTCTGATATTATGCTTCACATGATACAAGGATTGCGCTCTCACTGCAGTATGTTTTTGACAGAGCAGTCACAGTCAGTGACCATCTCTACGTTGTATCACCTCCGGCTGAGTCAACTTACCTGATTCACACTCTCCTCCGATGGCTCAATATTCCCAGCATCCGATATTGTCTCCTGCGCCGTTCCCCATACTGTTTATATCTGGGATGTCAAAGCCACCGGGTTCGGCAGTGGGTTATCAAAAAGTGTGTACCGGAGAATCAGCGCCATCACCTGTTCTAATATCGTCCCCCGAGCCCCTGTAATGGTATTTCGCCGTGAATCTGCGGCCAACCTGGGCTACCCCGGTGGTGGGATACCCGGTTCACCTACCGGACTCGAGGATCTGACACCGGATGTATTACCACTATGGGTGGCTAGCGGAGATGAATATCCCACCCTGGATAACACAAAGGTCGGCGGACTGTAGGCTCTACCACGGATTTTGCGTCCACCATTTGCTGGTGTCCGTCTAACGAGAGGTACCTCCCGTGATCCGGAGGTGGTTGAGATTCGCACCATGGGTCGTTGACCGTTTCCCTGTCAACAAGACGCCTGCGACCTATGACACCGTCCGGATGTTGTTCCCTCGGAGATGTCGAAGGCGTCAACATCGATCTCAGTCTCCAATCCATTTTCATCTGCATTGCATGGGTTTTGGTACTCATGACTGCTATCGTCGCTTAAATGAACAGTTTCCAAATGCCTTTGCCGGCCGGGCTCCACATCGGGTTCAATATTCGCCCTGGTTTGTATTGTCGTTATTCGTGGACGCTTGGGCGGTCTTGATAGAACCCAGGTCTCACCCGGACCTGGTGATTGGCTTCTACGTGACAGCTGGTGGGTTAAGAGCGTCAGGGAGCTGCCAGATTCGTCCGTCGGGATTCCCGATCCGGATCCAATAGGGTCGGGTACAACGTCGCGCCTATGCTGGTTCATATTCAAGTTGCCAACTCGAGGTGCTGGCTGACCTGAAGCCATGGTATCCGGTATGACGTTGCGTCTACGCCCATTCAGATTACCAACTCCTGGTGTTGGCTGACTGGATGCCATGGTATCCGGTACAACGTCGCGTCTACGCCCATTCAGATTACCAACTCGAGGTGTTGGCTGACTGAATCCCATGGTTTCTAGTACGACATCGCGTCTACGCTGGATCCGATTGCCTGCTCCATGAGTCGGCTGACTGCGTGAATTTGTCTGTCGTTGCCGACGAACCATAGAATACTGGATAATCAGATGTTAGCCAAAATATAACTCTGATTTTTGGGAGGGAACAAAATAGTTCAACCTATATCGAGTCTTGTGAAGAGGAGGAGTTTGCCTGGTTTTCTTGTTTTCGATAGGACACGTTAGATCTTATACGCTAGGACTTAGGGGGGGGGTGCATCACAAACTATCACTCCCCATTGAACGCAGATATGCTCTTGCGAAAAATGGTTTTCTGAATATTCAACATTGTATCCGTGGTCCTACTACTGTCAGCACTGCTAGACTTCCAGACACCAGGCTTAAAGATTTGGACGAAATGGAGGCGTTCCTAAGGCGGGGTACTAGCCACAAAAGGTATCGGTTAGCGACAATAATTCTAGCGAGATATCGGCCACACCCAAAGCGGACGATAAATATGGACCCTCATCTCTAGCCTACTAATCAATACACATGAATGTAGAACGCACTGTAGTCGCTCGATAACTGCACCGAGCGCCTGGATAGTTCTGGTTTGATAAAGCCATGTGGGCCGAGTCTAGTAAAGGTTAAACTTCAGCTAAGGCGAGGCTGGGAGTCTAAGATGCAAGGGAAAAAGGGGATCAGGCACAAGAGATTGAAATAGCTAGTCATACAAGAAGATAACGCAAGGGCTCTCAATGGTATGATTAATATCCTATGCTAGCCAAGAAAATCCCAGGGTGAAAATTGAACATCTAAACTACGTAGGTTGCACAATCAGAGAGGTAATGAAAAAGTAAAAGAAAATCTACGGAACAAAGAATCAGTTGCCGGCAACCATGGTGCTTCTTCGACGGCCCTTTGGCGGTGTTTGGGTGTTTTGGCCCGCGGCTGTAGGGGCATCATGAGTGTTAAGAGCTGGGGATGGAGGATGCCCAGGGGAGGTCGTGATATCCTGATCCAGCGCAGAGGCCGGGGTTTGTGGTGCGGGCGGAACGGTCTCTGCATTTCGCGTACTGTGAGCCAACGGGATAAACTCAGCATTTCGTGTGATGGGAGACTGCTCAATTGTCTCAGCATCGGGGATCGTGGGATGTGGTGCACCTGTGGGGCTGACGGGGGTGGGAGCGCTGACCGGATGCTGATCAAGCGTCCGAGAGAGTCCAGCAGGAGGACTATCGTGGGCGTCATCGTATGCATCACGGTCACTTCTTCTCCAGTTGGGATTTCTCAGCCAACCAGCCATCCATGGGGTCCCCTGGATCAGCTGTAGAACGGTTCTCGGCTGCGCTGAATCTGATGGGGCCGACCACTTTTAGCGCGACGCTGGCACGGCGGGATTAGAGCCCGATGCCTCCTCCTCCAGGTCCAATGGGAGAAACCTGGTTGCGGCGGATTTCCACGATGGGCCAGGGGCGCCTGAATTCTTCTCCTATTCATGCGGTTTAGTTATTGAGTCTGGTATTCTTCTAGATAGCTGAAACACAATAAACTTACGTCAATAACAATTGTCTGCCGCTCCTGGAGCATCTGAAATTCCCGTTCACCCTCCGCCACATCCTCCTCGCTGTCGTCCTCCTCACCGTCCAGCCCCTCGTCGTCCTGGTCGTTATCCTTATCTTCCATTTGATCACAGCGCTCTCGTGATTGCTGCCTCATAGGCCTATTTCTCACTACGATGTGGTGGTCCGCGTCGTCCTTGTCTTACCATTGCATGCCCTGCACTATATCTTCTGCCCACCTGGAATGATCCTAGGTGTTAAGGTTGAAAAATGGGTGTCTGCCCCCGACGGGCTCGGGCGTTGATCTGTCATCCCCTGCTTCCTCGCGGCGTGACTCCAGAACCATGAGATCCAGAGGATGTTTGCCACAGTTGGCAAGGAGCCACGCCCGAAGTTCATCATCTTTGTGGAGGAAGATGAGGTCTCGGAGGGGCAGTGGGGCTGTAGGATCCAGACTTGGGGCGTTGCTACATGCACGAGTTGCGCCGATGAGATATCGAGGGCACAGAATGGCCTCCTCCGCGCGGTGCGCCATTATCACACCGAGCAGATTTTTTATACTTGGCGACTCAAGGACTCCCCAGGCTATTCCCAGATCGGAGCCATTCTGCCACCAGGGATGGCCAAGGAACACATTCTCACCTTGCGGGGCACCTGTTGCGCGAATAATGTGGATCCTCATTGCGCGTCGGGAGTATGTGAAAGTCGAATTCGGAGATGCCACTGAAGATATCTATTACTACCGTGTACCGCAGAACCTAGCGTGGATTGTGCACTTACTCAGAGGTCCAGCAACCTCATCACTAGCCCGCTCTGCGTAGTCATGCTCCATTGCCGCCCGTAGTTTCTTACCTGTGTTCTTGACGAAAATCCTCAGTTGACGACTGACCTCCCTGACGTCGTCAGCGTGGTGTTATTTTTTTTACAAATTCGATCTGCGATTTGACAGGTGGAAGAGAACTGGCTCAGTCGAGGATCACCGTCAATTGATCGTAGGTTAGCCGTCCTGGATCGAACGAGCGGGCCTCGATATAGCCCATAACATCGCGACGCCATACGTTGTAGGCTCTAGTTTTTGTTCGAGCATTCTTGAATCCACACTAGCTTTTTGCATATGCTATGTTGCCATAGCGCCCACTGATTGATATGGTAGTTTAAAGAGTTCTTGGATATATGGGTAGGTTGTTGTTGAGGTACCCAGAATCCTCAATGGCTCGCAGGAAATAGGGATTTTCACGGGATCCCGACGGCCCACTCTGACATGAATGACAAGTGTCACCAACACATCGGAGGATGTTTGAAGAATAACGGTGTCAATAGATCATTAGTTACCTTCTCTGCGCACTCCTTCTGTGGGCGGCAGCATTCGGGGGAGCCCTGCGTTTACCGCCCCTAACTTCACTTTCGTCGTGCTGGACCGCCGGACGTCTACAACCAATCGTAATATTACTATCGAGCGCAGGTCAATTGTGTCACGGCGTGAACTTACTTTCCTAGACTCGCGGAGCTTGCTTGTTTATTCTTTGTCGCTGGTAAGCCAGGCTGCCTGAAGTAATGCGATATTAGTATTGCCCACGATTAAACAATTGGACGAAGTGTACTTACGCTGCACTTTTGCTGTGGGCTCTTTGCGCGCTCTGGCTGGACATTTGAACTATGAGAAGGGATGAAGGGGGGTGGGGGGTGAACAATGTGAAGGAGGTGTGAAGGAAGTGAAGGAGGGCAGATGACGACCTTTATAGACGTCAGGAACGCTCGTGGTGCGTCTCAAAACAAACCCCCCAGACGTCTGAGTTGTGTAAACATTAAACCCTACGATGTGATGACCTCGTAGGGTTTGCACGACTCCGAGGATCTCGCACCCACTATTCAAATAAAGACCTATGCTTCTAAGCTCTAAATTTAGCTCTATAGATAATTGAAATCGATGCTTATCGTGTGTCTTCATTGATATATGAAATATGCTTTGAAGGCTCTCAAGGGGCCGGACGCCGGGGGGTTGTTGTGCTGGAGATGCCAAGAGACGACGTTGCCCTGGCCACAAGACATTGATGTCAATATCTTCGCGGAAGACCCCAGTATCATGCGGCTTAAAAGATAAGATGCCATCATCCGCGAAGATCAAGCGCTCACTCACTTGTTCATGCGTGCGGCTGATATCAGCCTTCATCGACACTCATCGATACTCAGCAACTCTCATCGACACTCAGCGACTCTCAGCGACACTTCGACATTGAGGAGGCCGCCAATACCACCATATTTCCGTGAAGAGTTGATTTGTCTAATCTATAAGCTTAAAATTCCAATCCTGAATACATGAAAGTCTTCGATAAAGAAAACTAATAAAACAAGGAATCTATTTAGCCACCACAAGCAATCGCCCCACCGTCTCATCCATTATGTTTTGTGAACCCCCCGCGGCCATTGAACCCGCGCGAAGCCTCTTCGATATCTGTTCCTCACAATTGTCGCCCTTCAGATCCCCGCCAATGCGTACCTCTACGCCATTCATAGACTCATGCTCCGACGCTCCTAAGCGTGTTTTCTTAAATTTAGGAACGTCCAAATTTTCAGCATCCAGAGCACCGCGCTTGAGAGTCTCGCTCCCGCGTATGAGACGCCCAAGTAGGTCAAAAGACAATGGGAAATTTAGTCGGTTCAAAGATTTGACGGCGAGCTGGGTACGAACAATGGCGCATTCAACAGTGTCGCCGAGAGGGGGTGGCGGCATCCCGGGGCTGTCCTGACCGTTACGCCTGGTGTCCGCGACATCAGATGAGAATCCGGATAATTCTGGAAGGGAAACCCTTGGGGCGTCTCCATCTTGGTGGTCCCCTGATCGATTGGCGTTTCCATAATCAAATCTGGGCGGTACATATGGAGCCCGGAAATTCACGTTCCCCATATGTCCTTCAGCGGAATGGGCCCAATCGGCGACTGCATCCTCATGGAGATATTGGTCTGCCCTTAACGATGGTGTCGCCCGTCGTGTGTCGCCCTCGTCGCGGTAACAATAGATCATGAGATCAAGTGGGTCATCGAGAACTGGATTCGACAGGAGCCACGCTCTTACCCTTTCATCGCTATCGATGAAAACATAATCAATGCAAGATACCAGTTCGGATGGAACCCTGCTGAGCCTGCGGCGGCCTTCTCCAGTGGCACCAAGTGTATAGCGAATTCTGTCGTTTGGTGCATTTCTCGAAATCAGAGCTGACAGCCCCCAGATGTCACCGGAATCTAATTCGGCGAACTAGACTCCATTTATATGCAGGGGACGCCAATGCAGCATGTTATAGTCAGGCCTCAAATTTAAGTTCGCCCTCCGTTCTGGTGTTTGACCCTGGCCGCTTCTGGAAGGCCAGGTCCAAACAATACCCACACCACGGGGCCTCCCAAGTAGAGCACTCCAATCTAATAATTATCAGTCAGCAAGTAAAAACACAAAAGGCCCTAATTGTTGTGAAAGAAACTAACCAGTTGGCATAGGGACAGGAGCCGCGTAATTCCCACCCCTAAGAAGCACCCTTGGAGTCGGGACATTGCTTCTTACGAGAGACGGAGTCGATATCTCTGTCGATGGGTCTGGCGTGCGCATCTGATAACTCGCAGGCGTATCTGGTGTGTTTGTGGCATTCTAAGCGTAATAGTTCAGAGGAGGAGCATGTGCTAATGGATTAGGAAGAGCGTTATCGGCGGGAAGGGCAGGTGCGTTTTGACCCAGAAGAGCGTAATTCGCAGGAAGGCCCGGTATGTTTTGACCAGGAGGAGGGTAAATCGCAGGATGAGGAGGTACGTTTTGCCCCGGCGGGGGGTAATTCCCGTGATAATCAGGTACCTTTTGCGCCGCTACACCTTGCACTCGCAGGAGATAATTCCCGTGTTGGGCAGGTAGGTTTTGCGCCTGAGGGGGGTAATTCCCGTGATGATCAGGTACCTTTTGCGCCGGTACGCCTTGCGCCGCTACACCTTGCGCCAGCGGGAGGTAATTCCCATGATGAGCAGGTACGTTTTGCGCCTGAGGCGGGTAAGCCCGTTGAAGGTTTTGGGGAACTGGACCTGGGTTTGGTACACTCGTTGCGGGACCCCACGGGTCTGGGGCGTTGGAGGGTAGTAACCAATCGCTCAGCATAATCTGATCATAGAAGACTCCATTCTGGCCCAGTGGCGCCAGGCTTGTAGAACGATTGTTCATGGTGGTTCTCAACTTTACCCCACAGTTCTTAACAAGTTGAACTACAGCCTCACGGATCTGGCGCATAACAGCCCTGTTATTCGCAGCCGCAGCTGTGACAAGGCTGTCGCACGCAGGGCGCCAGGTCCTCATACCAGCGACAATTTGCTTGAAATAGTGGTCACGGACTGTACGGATTTTCCTAAAGCCCCTTCCAAGCATCTGATCCTTCACCGCCTCCCACCAATCGCCATACATGTGGTTGTCGTCGGGTATGCCCATTCATAACTTGTGATCAATAATCTTTCGATAATTGGAGTGTCTTGAACTTATATATCCTCTCAGAGATACAGGCGGAAGGTGATAGCTTTGGCCTGCCGGAGCTTGCAGGTTTCCCGCATTTGGTATATAGACGTACTATACGTTATTATGTACCATATCTCGAGTCGTCTGGGTGTATAGATTCCTGCCAGCGTGAATATGGCCTGCGTTGTGAATTGGGTGGATATAGTGGACCTTGTGAGTGTGTGTTAGTTCTAGGTATAAATTGTGTGGATTTCGTGGAAGTTGTAAATGTGAGTTGACTCCGGGTATGAATTCATTCCATCAGGATCAATGCTGATTATATATACAACTCTCAGTGGTTTGGCGCTTTGAATGCCTCTTGATTCTTTTCAAGAATTTGTAGTTCTGACACTAGCATAGCCAGGGCTTTATTGATTCATGTTTATG
>Ga0307509_10002411_pt1 | contig 30292 bp, 28 predicted proteins | sample 10_EM_MG_FD_202245 | JGI IMG/M metagenome (GOLD analysis project Ga0307509, IMG submission 202245) | Populus trichocarpa ectomycorrhiza microbial communities from riparian zone in the Pacific Northwest, United States - 10_EM | ecosystem: Host-associated > Plants > Roots > Unclassified | place...
TCTTGAGACTGTCCATCATGTTGCATTGGTATTAGGCTATCAAGGAAGGGATGAGGAAGCAGAGAGGTTTCATCGGCGTACACTAGAAGGCTTAGAGAAAGTGCTCGGACCAGACCACCCCGATACCTTGACCAGTGCCTTTACCCTAGCTACAAACCTAGAAACACTAGGAAAGTATGAAGAAGCTGAAGAAATGCAACTCCGTGCAATGCGAGGTAGCAAGGAACCGCCAGATACGGGGATCTCTAAGAGCTCTAGCATCAATCACCCTACTCCAGGAACTCCAGACCGTAGCCGGAAAGGATACGAAGAATTAGAGAAGAAACTTCGGAGCGAACTCAGGGATGCAGAAAATGCTTTTGGCATAGGACATACCGCCACTCTCCCCAAACTTACAAAACTAGCAATCCTGCTGCGCCGCCAGGGGAAGAAAAGCGAAACAATTGAATTATACCGGCAACAAGTGAAACTTACAGAGAAAATCGCAGGATCAGAGCACCCCACTACCCTCACTATCATTAATAACACGGCCGTCCTGTTACGGGATCTCGGGCAGTTCGAGGAAGCGGAGAAGATGCATCGATGCGCACTCGAAATTAAGGAACGGGTGCTTGGAACAAAGCATCCTAGTACCCTCTGCAGCATATACAACCTAGCCCTGGTGCTAGACGACCTTAAAATGTATGAAGAAGCGGAGAAACTACACCGGCGTGCGCTAGAAGGCCGAGAAAAAGTACTTCGGCCAGAGCATCCCTTAGTTCTCTCCAGCATCTTCAGTCTTGCAATTACGCTGAAAGCCCGGGGCAGCTATGAGGAAGCAGAAAGCCTCTGTCGCCTCGCACTAGAAAAACGGGAGAAAACCCTCGGACCAGAGCACCCCGACACTCTCAGTTCTATAGCCGGCCTGGCGTTAGTTCTTGAGGACCTAGGAAAAAATGAAGAAGCAGAAAGGCTGCATCGGCGTGTACTAGAACGCGAAGAAGCCCTGCTTGGGCCGGAGCACCCCATAACAGTTTCCTGTATCAATATCCTGGCCGCAGTTTTGGAGAAGCTGGGCGATTTCCACGAAGTTTTAGGAATGAGGCGCCGTGTCTTCGATATTAGAAAGAAGACACTCGGCCCGGAGCACCCTAACACTCTCGCTAGCCTCGACAATCTAGCAGTAGCCTTCCAAAATCTCGGGAAGAACTATATGGCGGAGATGATGCATCGAGAAGTGCTTGCAACCAAAGAAGCATCTCTTGGACCAGACAACCCCTCTACCCTTTTTACGATCCAAGACCTAGCGTCCGTACTCAAAGCTCAGGGGAAGTATAAGGAATCAGAAAACCTGTATCGACGTATCTTGGAAACCCGGGAGAAAACTCTTGGACCAGAGCACCCTGATACCCTTGCAAGTGTCTGCTGCCTAGCCATCGTGCTACGATATCAAGGTAACTGCAGTGAAGCAGAGAAATTGCTCCGGCGCTCACTCGAAGGGGAAATGAAAGCTCTTGGTCCAGAAAATCCTAATGTCCTCAGAACTATGAATGCTCTAGCGGGGATGGCATACATTCTTGAAAGGTATGACGAAGCAGAGAAGAGAAATAGAGATGTACTAGATAGTAGGGAGAAGGTGCTCGGGCCGAAACATCCTGATACCCTCAACACGATTTTCAATCTCGCCAGAACTCTGGAAGCTATGGGTAGCTACGACGAAGCTGAAACAATGTATCGGCGGGCGCTAGAGGGCAGAGAAAGTGAACTTGGATTAGAACACCCAGACACTCTCACTACCATCAATTTCCTAGCCATGATGCTGGAGAAGCTGGGAAAATACGCCGAATCAGAACTCATGTATCAACGCGAATTAGACATTCTAGAGAACAAGCTCGGCCCGGACGATCCAGACACTCTTGCAAGCGCCCGCAGCGTAGCCGCCTTGTTTCACGCACAGGAAAAACATGCTGAAGCAGAAACAATACACCGACGTATCCTCAACGCTCTACACAAACCCCCAGCACCCGACACTGCTGCCACTCTCCCTGTAGTCAGAAATCTAGCTCTAGCTCTCTACTACCAGGGAAAACACACTGAGGCAGAAAACCTGTTCAGGCGTGTGCTCCGAGGCTGTGAGAGGGTCTTTGGGCCAGAGCACACGGAAACTCTCACTGCAATGGACAATCTAGTGCCTCTGCTCCAGTATCTAGAGCAGTATGAGGAAGCAGCTACGCTATGCCAGCGGACCCTAGAAGTGAACGAAAAGAACCTGGGCCCAGATCATCCTGATACATATTTCACAATTTTGCGTCTCGCCAGGCTCCACGAAAAACTCGGTTGGCTCCCGGAAGCAAAACAGGGATACAGTCGGGCATACGAACCGCTTAGCAGGGCTCTTGGAGAAGACCACGCCGAAAGCCTCGAGTGCTTGCGGCGTCTGGAACACCTGGATAGGGCCACTGACGTCGCAACAAGCGGTGAGGATAAAACTACGGGCCCAGCACCTTCAACGAATGCCCCCGCCACTAAGGCCGGCGTAGGAAGGCGACTCGTCCAGAAAGTGATTTCAGCGCCCCGTTTCAGGGTTCGAAGTGCCCGCAGGGGATAGCCTTTCGAACCAAAAACCCCTGGAATCTACCAAAATTTAACAGTGCATCGGCAAGCCTGTAGATAGCATGGGGGGATATTACAGAATTTTCAAACACCACGAAGGGGAGGAGAAAATGTCATTTAAGTGCGAGATATGATACTTGTATAGTAAGGTATTGGCTGCCATGTACTTTTTTGTATGGATGGAGGTCACTTGCGTACTGGCCAACAGAATTGCAAGCAATGAGCACAGTTTTGATCCCCTGCACTCCCGCTTCTAGAGGTTTGAATGCACAGTTTTCCATGCGGGTAGAGTTGGGAGTTGTCTCTTTGAAAATGTCCATTTTTCACTCAATTTGGTGTGGGCCCCAGTATCGGACGAAACGTTTTGCCCTAGTACTTTAGATGATCGCCGGTTTACCTATATCTGATTTACTTTTAAAGAAGTATTTGAAATTTCCAAGAACTCTGATGGTTGCGTTTTCTCACTTGGAAGTTGAAGTATCACTCCCCCGGCTGCTGGCGAAACGTTGTGTTTTGCTGGCATGAAAAAGCATTCACGGTATTCTACAGGGAGGGCCCGGGGTTGGCTGGTATAGAATAGGTTTTTTCTTAGAAAGGAAGCTGGATGTATCGAGTGTGCGAAGCGGTGGGCGGGAGAGCCAACAACACAAGGGCAAAATCCCTTTTAAAAAACAGACGAAACAAAAAACCAAGCAAATGTAGATACACATCGACAGCGTATATATACTCGGGGCAGGGATAAAATCCGTGAACACTAGGGTAGTGATTGGCAACAAGCTCGATAACCATATATCCGGGCTTAGCCAGTTAGCACCTTGGAAAATCAAAATTCGCCAATTATTATCTCTAAAGCGTTCACGGACTTTATTCTCCCCCAACGCATATACCACTGCGTTGTGCATATGGCCAATAAACCTCATTCCCACCCCTCCAAAACCCTGTTCACGGACTAAGTCTGGTATCCGAGTATATCCCAAACACCCCAGGTCTAATGAATCTTGCGGATTCTACTGTGATTGAGAGCGATTTGATCATCGACATGATCACCCTGTTCGTACACGTTAGCAAAATTCCAGGAAGCCTGTACTCGTAATTCTCTGACGTTTGTGAACACAACTGCTATTGCATACATACAAAAAGTAGGCCGGAGCCTCAAAATTTTGGTGTATGCAATAGCAGCCGTGTTTAAAAACGTCAGAGAATTACGAGTAGTAAAGGGATACCGCACCTTCTCCATAATCTTCTTGATCTGCACATTTTGTCGATCAACCTCCGTACCGGTAGCCATTGCCAACCCTTTCAAACGACCTGTGATGGCTCCCAGTTGATCCAGGTTATCGGCAATGGCTCTCTCTTTTTCGTCGTCGCTCTCGTCCGCCTCGAACTGATATCTCGACCTCTCGGCCAAACTGGTCGTGGTTTTACTTTCAACACGCCCATTATCATTAAGGGCCCTTCCGACCCTGTTCCTGCTGTCGTAGCCAAACTCCCTGGTTTTATCCCTTTCCTCCCGGTCGCTGTGATGGCGGGCAAGGATCTTAGCCTCCTCCTCCCTCGCACGAGCGGAGGAGCGAAGCGGGTTGCTCACATGCGGGACAAACATAGATCTGTTATAATTCTTGAGCTCGCGGGCTTTCTCCTCGGCAATACGATTCTGATTTGCCGCAATATCGAGATTCTTTTCAGTATTGTGTAAGCGTTCACCTTGCATACCAAGACGCTCAAGAGTGGCACGGCCGCTTTCTTCAGCCCTCCTAGCAGCCATTAGGGCATTTTGGGTCGAAGAAACAGTCTTCTTCTTCTCGTGCGCAATCTCCGCTTTCATGAACCTGATATCCTCCTCCTCCTCGTCCTCACCGCCGCTCCCGGTTTTTGGTTCGTTGGGGTACTGTGGGCGGGAGTAGCCATCGTCTCCACCGTCCCCTTGTTTTCTTGCTCCGAAGAGCCTCTCGCGATCGGGATCATTGGGTGAATCGTATCTATCTCCGTCGCGCTGAGGAGCGTAGGGGTTTTGGGCGGCGTAAGAAGAACCTCCGTAAGAACCCCCGTACCCATTCTCGCCACGGCGACCGTAGTCAGCAGGAGGAGCTCCGCCGTATCCAGAGTCATAACCACCGCGTTGAGCGTAGGGATTCCCGGCGGCGTGGCCGCTATTAGAGTTCGAAGGTGGATTCTGTGCAGTCCGGCCGCCAAAGAGATTACTGCGATTAACTTCGTCGTCCTCCGTAGCCGCTCCTTTCTTTTTGCCGAAAAAACGTGACATGTTGGGGGAACGGCGGGGTTTTTTTTTCTCTTTACAGGTACGAAATTGTGATTTTCGGTCGGGGGATATTGTGCGTGAGGTGGGTAGAGAAGCGCCTTTCGGAAGAGGGGGATACGGTCAGTATTTGAAGGAGGGGAGAGCTGACAGCAGAGGCTGCTCCAGACTAAGTTGCTTGGATGACAGGTGTACTCGGGTATCATACTAGGGTTGTCCGTGAACACTTCCAATAACTGGCCGTAGTTTGTATGCAGCCAAGCCCATAACTTGGTTAGGTGACGCTAGGATAAATTTAAGTAATTAATTGCGAAAGAGAAGAAATTCCGTGAACGGTTTGCGATTTTTTATTAGCCAGGAGGGGTATTTTGGGCAACTTGACCAATACACCAGCGTTCACGGACCAGCCTTGGTACAGCCTCGTTCGCAAAGTTCTCGCGGATCAAGAGGTATCATACCAGGGAAAAATATTGGCAGTAACAAATGTACTGGTACAAGTGTCTACAGAAAATCTGAAGTGCAAATTCTTGTACCGGTATGATACATGAGTTGTCCCCAGGCTTTTGCTAAGATACCTACCGATCAGCGAGAACTTTGCGAACGAGGCTGTACCCGAGTAGGTTGCGTTGAGAGCTGACCCCGCTGAATTTAGAATTCCTATCTTTTCGGCAAGGGGGCAACAGCGACAGAGCCCCGTGGCACAGCACAGAAATTACTCGTCCCAGGCAAGAAGTACCCGAAAATAAGGGCTACACTTCGCAACAGGGTAGGGAACAGCCAACCTGAACGGACGGGGATATATTTCGCTAGTTAACCTTAAATAACTGTTCAATCACTTCTTACAGGACCTCTACCCTACTAGGGGTAGGGGCGAAGTACCGTACTCGTACTGTACAATACTCGAGTACAGTAAAATCTCGTGAAATCCACCATCTCCGGCAGCCGCTAATCTCTGGGGTTTGAGTCAAAAGTTCTCAAGAAGGATTAGTGCTTTCCTGACACGGTATAGCCTGTGTCATTTAGCTGTGTTAGATCTCGTTAATCCGACAAGCTAAACCTATCTTGGGCTGATGTCGCCATTTGCTGGGGTATACGTGACAGACCGGAGATGGTGGATTTCACGAGATTTTACGGTATTGGGACAAGCAGGGGCAACAGAGGCCTGAGCATCTACCCTGGAAGGAGTATCAAAGAACCAAAAAAGTAAGATAACTGCCAATTCGAGTAATTCCACTACTCCCTGCTTGTCCCAATATTTCCCCCCTCGCCCGAGTACTCCAGCACAACAGCAGCGTATCGGGATTTTGCGGCCCAAGCGCTTTCTCTCTGATTTCCAATGCACGGCGACCAATATTCTCCACTTCCTGACAGCCGTCCCAGTCGGGCGGGCGTCGACAGCAGTCCAACAGTGTCGTCCTCGTCCTGGACGGGGCGACGCCAAGGTCGTCCGGACGACAAAAGACGAGGACTAGCGTCGTCCGACGGCCGTCGACGGCAGTCCGACTGCGACCCCTGGCAGGCCGTTCGGGCACCTCCCCCCTCCTTCTTTTTCCATTTGTTTTTCCATCTTTATTTTCATTTTTAACCTTAACTTATTTGAGTACTAGTATTTGTCCCATTGACCAATTCTGCGCGTCTGTAGTCGACGGCCGTCTAGGACGGCGCCAAGGCAGTCCGTCCGGTCCAAGGACGAGACTGTCTCGTCCTTTGTCGTCCTCACCCCGTCCCGGACGGACGGGACGACTGGATTGGCTGCTTCCTGGCATACCGTATTTACTCGCTAGATCCAATCAGAGATAAAACGCCCCAAGAGAGGATTGCGGCTTCCTGGTGCGGTATAGCTTGGGAGAGCTGAACTTGGTACTCGAGCACAAGTACTCCCGTAACATGGGGGAGGGGTCAACGAACAAGGCTCAACGAACAGCCCAAACAAAATCGCAGCTTACTAAGTCATTTTCAGTCGAGTGTTCGCTGAGCCCCCCAGTTCATTGACCCCTCCCCCATTTCGGCTATCATTACCTGCTATTCGCAATTCTGACCTGCTCCGCTAGGTCTACCGTAAAAACTCAGTAAATCCACCATCGGCGGTCGGGCCCATAGCCCCCGGAATCTTAGATGAAACACCCCGAGAGGGAATAGAATTTTCCAGGCAGGGCATAGCCTATTTAAGTTGAGCCCGCTGGATCTCATTAACTGGTATTCGCAATTTTGTTATCCTGGTTTGTTAAGCCCATTGCGGTTTAGTACAGCGATTGCCGATGGTGGATTTACTGAGTTTTTACGGTATTGGCACAGTTGGTGATTTGACTTGCGTATTCCCCTCCGGCATGCCAGCCAAGAACCGCTTAAACTGGTGAGGACTGGCAAGGCGCTGGTAGTTGAAATAAGAAGCGGCTGAGGTGAAACTTACCATTGCGTCAAAACAAGAGCCCTGAAAGGATTAGTCCCGCTACAAAGAGTTAGCCCATGTCGTCTTATCATATTGCGATTTCGAGAAAAACTAGGATAAAAATCTTATTTAAACGTACTAGTACCAGCGCCTTGCCGGCCCTCACCAGTTTATGCAGTACCCAATCCCCAATAGTAGATCGAGCAAGTAAATACAGAGGTACAGCACCTCCATACGGTCGAGCAGTGCCGGGCACTTGAAGTCAGCCAAACACCGATACGAGAATGAGCCTCGAAAGTTTCGAACCACAACCACATCCTTCAAAAGATATGGCTTCGTAGAAGTGATTGGGAGACACCCCCTCTCTATACTATGTTTTCGGAGTTTTTCAATCAGAGCAATATCAGTGGAGCTAGTAAAATTTCGGATTACCCATCTACCGGTATGGTCGTTTACAAAGTTATTTTGCAATAGACAACCAGGGACCTTACCACCGTAGCCACGGAAGAAGGTCTTACCGCCCAAATCGCCGTATGCTTCATGGTTGGAATACCGGTAATAGCTTTGATGGATTGTGTTTAAGAACTCGGTTTATAATACAAGTAAGTCTCTTTGCACTTAGCTAGTGTTACAGTGTGGATTTAAGACGTCCTAAACAATTTCTTTATTGCCCCGCCCACGACTCTTCGACATAACGTATGATATTCTATGGCATAGCGAGCGCGCCCTTCATACCGAGCTATACGCCTAAATAACAGCCACCATTGCAATTCTAGCTAGAGTTTAGCCAATGGTATACTGTAGCTCAAATCCACATATGTCTCGCTACGATGGGCGCACGCTATGCGGTGGAATACATTACCGTAGAAGGCCTCCTAGGCCACCCGGACCAACCCACTGGCAGATGCTGGTTGGTGGGTTTTGTACAAGTATCAGGAAACGAGCGGTAGTCAGCAAAGTAGCCACAGTTCATCCGAGGAAACCGCTTGAGAGCTTCTTATTTGGGTTTGCGTAGCTAGCCGAGTGAAGGCGTCTAGTGTCCGGGTGGTCGGTGACCGTCTATTTTATTGGTTGAGACACCCGAGGACACAGGAACTGGCAGAGCAAGCCAACTCCGTGCAAGAGCCATCAAATTAACAAAATTCACTCATATCCCGCCTAGCAAACCAATCAAGATTTCGTCCCTTAATCTGTGTGTAGATTTCGGACCTTTTAGCGCGGTTAATTGGCTTGGTTGACCTCAGATATTCAGCAAAAGTAGTATTATATTCATATGTTCGGGGAGCTCTTGCTGTGACCTGATTACCACATTTGAACTATCCCCGATCTCGGAATATCCTAATGAGCCAAAAGAGCGACAAATACAAACGAAGGAATAGATTTATACTACCAGTAGTTTTACTAACCTGGCTTCCACTACTTAAAAACAAACAAGAATAAAAGTAAAAACGAAAATAAAAAATAAAGATAAAAACAACAAAAAAAAAACAATCTCAATAGTAAAAATAAAATCCAATCGGGTTCACGGGTGCTCGCTCGACAAGCCAAGCCCCGGATTAATGCAAAACATTCCTCATTCTCAGCATTCCTAACATGCTTCCCCAAGCTCCGAACACCAGTATATATAGCCCTTCAAATCCATGTCAAAATCTCCTTCTGCCGTGACTGCGACGGCCAAACCCATCATCCCCATAATCCATATCAGCATCATCGTCGAATCGATATCGGGACACATCTTCCTGGCGGTGACGGCCAAACTCCCTCCTATTTCTCTCCTCCCTGTCAAGCTGCTGCTGGCGGGCAATCCTAGCTTCCTCTTCCTGAGCGCGGCTCTGAGAACTGAATGGATCCCCCACCCTGGAGGCAAACTCGTTGCTGAATGCGGTGCGGTCACTTGCCCCCGTATAGCGTGAGCTTTGATCCTCACCGAAGCGTTCGAGTGTCGCCGTGCTACTTTCTGCCGCCATTCGGGCAGCAAAATCCCTATTTCCGGTCGAATATAGGGATGCGTTTTTTCTAACCGCAATTTCACACTTCGTGAGATCACTAATATCATCCTCTCCGCTAGAATATCCTTGAGATCTTTGGCTACCATAGCCCCCGGATTGCTCCTGATACTGCTGTTGCTGCCGGCGCCCATAATTGGGATCTCCACCACTGTAAGAGTAGGAGCTTTGGGCACCGTAAGAAGAATCACCGTATCCACGGTCAGAGCTACCGTGTTGAGTGTAGGAACTCCCGGCGCCGTAGGCGCTGTGGGAGCCCGAAGGCGAATCCCGTGCGGCCCAATTGCCATAGAGATCGTCGTCTGTATCTCGATTATGTCTGTGAGAGCGGCGCGACATACTGGAGGAACGAGTTTTCTTTTTTATTTGCGGGTGTGGTGCTGGTATGGATTTCGATCGATGGGTATTCTGGGTGAGGCAGATGGAGAAGTGCCTTTCGAGAGAGAGAATATGGTCAGTATTTAAAGAACCCGAAGCAGGGGAGAGCTGATATCAGAAGCTTAGAGCCCACTGCTCCGCACCAAGCTGCTTGGATGATGGGTGTGGGTTGCATTGGAGAAATCGCGCCCTTGGATCGCCCTGCATTAGCCATCTTTTCACTAAGGGTAGCCGCGCGCCAGGGGCGGCTGTGCGGAACCAGGAGTCTGTGTTGGTTACTATGCAAGGAGTGGGCATATAGCAATCTCACGCTTCAGGGTCTCACCAGTTTTAAAAAGATTTTGGCTGATAAGCCACTTTGGTGTGTTCGCGGAGACTTGGGGCCAGCTCCTTGTAACCCAGGGTAGATGCCCGAGCCATCAGCTTAGAGCCTTTTGCTAATAGCACCCACGGCCTGAATAAAATTACAATAGTGCTTAGCGATATCTAAAGTAATCGGAACGTGAGTTACCTGACTGAAGGAGGGGTTTTATTAAGGTACCTGAGGAGCATTGGTTGTGCTAGAATCGGGTCCCTGCTTTTCTCGCCTCCTGATACTTGGGAAGGCCGCCCTGTGCTGGTGCTGGTACTCTACCACGTATTAAACCGGGAAGTGGGTCGGGCTGCAGAAAACTTTGCTGTAAACGCCAGTTTGCTACCGCATTTGGTGGCAGTGGTTCATCTCAAGCGCATGGCAGTGTCTCAAAACAATCCTTTCAACCGCTAATCCCTAAGCGCGCTCCTCCTCAGTTCTGCTTGCACTGGCGGGTATTGGAATGAACTAGGGTACTTGATTCCAGACTCTTAGGAACAACAGCACCTGAATTAGCGAGATTGAGACTTGCGCTACCAGCGGTAAGCTTCACACTTTGTGGCTTTGGCTCAGAATGGCACACACAATTCTGAATTAGCATGAGAACGTTTCTTTTTTGAGCTGCTAGAGTTACCGGCAGGCAGTCATTGTATCTTTCGTTTGGTGATACTCTAGCAGCAAAAACTTAAACTCCCTTTGTGGCCTGCTACCCTTATTCTCTGACAGCTGCTGATCCGAAATCCTTCTCCGGCAACGGTGTGTAGCCCGAGGCTGTCAAGCTCAACACAAAAGAAAGGGATAGAACCACTGGGGAATGTCAGAATTATGTGAATTTGCCTTTTATAGATGTGGAGGTTAGGTTTCGTTTGGTAATTGCATCATACTACGGGATGGTTCCCGGCAGTTGAAATCAACCAAAAACCAACACAAGAATAATTCTTGGAATTTTTCAACCACGAGCACATCTTTGGGAAGATATGGGTTGATAGAAGTGCTTGGCAGACACTCCTTCCAATTCTATATATTTGTTGGCCCTGGATCAGAGCAATATTAATGGGGGTAGAAAAATTTCGGATTACCCATGTATGGTCATTTGCAAAGTTAGTTCGCGGTAGACAATGAGGGACCTTACCACCATAACCACGGAAAAATGTCTTACCGCCCAAATCGCCGTATGCTTCATAGTTGGAATACCGGTAATAGCTTTGGTGGATTGTATTTAAGAACTCGATTTATAATAAATCTCTTTGTTCTACACACAGAGATAATGCACTTAGCTAGTGTTACTGTGTGGGTTTAAAATGTCCTAAACAATTTCACCATTCCCGCCCGCGACAATTCGACATAAAGTATTCCATGGCATAGCGCCCGGGTATTGCTCAAATCCGCATATGGCTCGCTACGATGGGCGCTCTCTATGCGGTGGAATACGTTATCGCAGAAGGCCTCCCAGGCCACCCGGACACAACCCACCCGGGCAAATGCTTGTTGGTGGGTTTTATACAAGTATCAGGAAACGAGCGGTGGTCAGCACAGTAGCCACAGTGCATCCGAGGAAAGCGCTTGAGAGTTTCTTATTTGGGTTTACATAACCGACCGGATGAAGGCGTCTAGTGTCCGGGTGGCCCGGGTGACCGTCTATTTTATTGGTTGAAACACCTGAGGACAACAGGAACTGGCAGAGCAAACCTACCCCCTGCAAGAGCTGCCGAATTGACAAAATTCACTCATATCACGCCCAGCAAACCCATCATAATTTCGTCCTTTGATCTGTGTGTAGATTTCGGACCTTTTAGCGCGGTTAATTGGCTTGGTTGACCTCAGATCTTCAGCAAAAGTAGTATTATACCATACGTTCGGGGGAGCTCTTATTGTGACCCGACCGATAGAAAGCATCTACACGATTGCCATATCTGAACTATTCCTCATCTCGGAATATCGTAAGGAGCCAAAAAAGCGACAAATACAGACGAAGGGATGGATTTATACTACCAGTAGCTATACCAACCTGGCTTCCACTACTTAAAATGAACAACTAATTGAAAAGGAAAGACAAGAGTAAAAATAAAAGCAAAAAACAAACATAACCAATCTTAATAATAAAAATAAAAGCAAAAAAACAAACAAAGCCAATAAAGGAAATAAAATCCAGTAACAATCACAGGTGCTCACTCGACCAGCCAAATCCCTGGTTAATGCATCATTCCCAGCATTCCTGATATGCTTCCTCAATAATCTCTGAGAACTCGTCTAGATAGCTCCACAAACGCAGGTCGAACATCTTGACCGGGATACTCATCCTCATATTCCATATCAGAATCATTGGATTGAAATCGGGACCTTTCATCCCGATTGCGACGGCTAAACTCTGTAGCCCTATTTCTCTCCTCCATCTCATGCCGCCGGCGGGCAATCCTAGCCTCCTCGTCCCGAGCGCGGCTCTGAGAACTGAATGAATCCCCCGCTCTGGAGGCAAACTCGTTGCTCGATATGTTGCGGCCGTTTGTCCCGGTATAGTGTAAGCTTTGATCCACGCCGAGGCGTTCGAGTGTCGTCGGGCTAATTTCACCTCCCGCCATTCGGGTGGCAAAATCCCTATTTTCGGTCGAACTTAGGGATCCCTGCCTGGCAACCCGAATTTGCCGCTTCGTGAGCTCAACATTATCCTCTCCGCTAGAATATCCTTGAGATCTTTGGCTACCATAGCCCCCGGATTGCTCCTGATACTGCTGTTGCTGCCGCCCATAATTGGAATCACCGCCAGTGTAAGAGTAGGAGCTTTGGGCACCGTAAGAAGAATCACCGTATCCACGGTCATAGCTACCGTGTTGAGTGTAGGAATTCCCGGCGACATAGCTGCTGTGGGAGCCCGAAGGCGGATCCCGTGCGGCCCAATTGCCATAGAGATCGTCGTCCGTAGCTCGATTATGTCTGTGAGAGCGGCGCGACATACTGGAGAAATGAGTTTTCTTTTTTATTTGCGGGTGTGGTGCTGGTGTGGATTTCGATCGATGGGTATTCTGGGTGAGGCAGATGGAGAAGTGCCTTTCGAGAGAGAGGATATGGTCAGTATTTAAAGAACCCGAAGCAGGGGAGAGCTGATATCAGAAGCTTAGAGCCCACTGCTCCGCACCAAGCTTCTTGGATGATGGGTGTAGGTTACATTGGAGAAGTCACGCCCTTGGATCGCCCTGCAATAGCCATCTTTTCACTAAGGGTAGCCGCGCGCCAGGGGCGGCTGTGTGGAACCATGAGTCCGTGTTGGTTACTGTGCAAGGAGTGTGCATATATCATAGCAATCTCACACACTTCAGGGTCTCACCAGTTTTAAAGATTTTGGCTGATAAGCCACTTTGGTGTGTTTGCAGAGACATTGCGCCGGCTCCTTGTAACGTAGGTTAGATGCCGGACCACCACATTAGAGTCTTGTGGCAATAGCACCACAGCTCGAACAAAATTACAATAGTGTTCTGAAGTAACCGGAACGTGAGTTACCTCACTGAAGGAGTGAGTTTATGGTTATTTCCACAAATCTAGGTACCTGCGGAGGTAGGTTGTGCTAGAATCGGGTCACCTACTTTTTTCACACCCAAATACTTGGGAAAATCGCCCTGTTCTGGTGCTCTACCACGTATTGAACCGGAAAATGGGTCGGGCTGTAGAAGACTTTGCTGTTGAGGTCTGTTTGCTAACGCATTTAGTGGCGGTAGTCCATCTCAAGCTCCTGGCAGTGTCTCAAAACAACCCTTTCAACCGCTAATTCCTAAGCGCGCTCTCTGAATCTCTTGCCGTGGCGGGTGTTCGAATAAATTAGGGTCCTTGATTCCAGACCCCTGGGAACAACAGCACCTAAATTAGAACTACTGAGACCCGCCAGCGCTAAGCTTCGCACTTCGTGGCTTTTGGCTAGAAACGGTCCACACAATTCTGAATTAGCATGAGAAAGTTTTTGAGCTGTCTAGAAGTTACCCGTAGGCAGTCATGATATCATATCTTCGATTGGTGATACACCAGCGGGAAAAATCTAAACTCCTTCCGTGGCCTGCTATGATATACTCGAGTAAAGATTTTCATTCAAAAGAAAAGAGAGAAAGACACGACAACCAATTCAGAAAAGGAGGAAACACAAGAGGGAGGGGGAGTAAATATCATGCTCTCTTTTATTGCCCACCCCCTAGCCAGCTTTTCTCTCTTCTCTTTCTATTTTCCTTCTGCTGATTTTGTACTTTGAATTTCTCGCTTTCCTTATAATAGTAGTTTTTTTCTTTCTCTTTTAAGTGCAAATCCTTACTGTATTTAGTATATCTTATCAAAATCGCCATCAGACCGTATCGCCATCAGCCCGTCAGGCACTTTACTGGGAAAGGATTGCCTGTTGGGTCGTCCACGTGACAGGCTGAGCCATCGCTTTTCTAGCGGTACAGCAGCTGAGCCCCTACTCCCACCGTGTCACCCAAAAGCCATCCTTCAAAGAGCAGAGAACCCGCACCTCCAACCAACCCTCCTCGCTGTCCACCAGCTTCTCCCACATCAACAGCCTCGAGACTTGTTATCCCCGGAGAAAGGACTCCTCAGTCACTAGCAATGAAAATCTACTACATCGGCGTACGTGCATCTTCCGACTGGGCAAATAAATGAGCAAATAAACAAGCCAGCTAACCAAGCTCCTAGGTAATCCGCAATGCACCCAAACCGGCCTATGAGCTGGTATCGGTGAAGGACCTTAGTTCATTCTCCTTTTTCCAGCGATCTACTGTCTCCGAATTTCTGACGATGTTCTCCGGTACCGTCGCGGAACGTACCGGGCCCGCTTCCCGTCAGGATATTGAGGAACAATGTACGGTTCAGGCTTCCCTACCGTAAAAACTGGAATAATCGAGTCGTGTGCTATGTCGTTGAGAATTTCCTACTTTAGAAAAGGGGCGAAAAACACAGCAAAAGAAGAGCGGCTCAGCCCCTCTAAGAGACATAGAAAAGATAAAAACATCAGACCTTACCAGAGGGGGCAACTCTGACTACAAAGCACACGACTCGATTATTCCAGTTTTTACGGTACACTCATCAACTTCCACCGGCGCCTGCTGACAGGACAACAGCATATACCTTCCATGTATACGGTCGTTCAGAAGGGATAGCTGGCGTGATTATCTCCGACCACGAGTATCCGAAGCTCGTCGCACATAAACTGCTTTCCCAGGTCGTTGATGACTTTCTCACACTACATCCCCGTCCTAAGTGGGTGGAGGGAACCCCAAAGCTGGAATTACCAGTCCTGGGAGAATACATCGTCAAATACCAAGACCCACGGCAGGCGGATAGCATTATGAGAATCCAGCAGGAGCTCGATGAAACCAAGATTGTGCTGCACAAGACTATTGAGAGTGTTTTGGAGCGTGGCGAGAAGATTGATAGTTTGGTACAAAGAAGCGAGGGGCTGAGTTCTGCCTCTAAAATGTTCTACACACAGGTATGGCCTGGATCCAAAGGTGTGGAGAATCAGGGATAGACACTAATCCATACGTGACGAGGAAACGTAGGCCAAGAAGCAAAATTCGTGCTGCATTATCACTTAGTTTACGAAATCCTTGGCTGTATTTTGTTTTGTTTACGGTGTATGGTGCGTGCCGGGCATTTGAAACCAGCCCTCATGGGTAATTCAGTTTGCTACATAATACACAAAATCGTGGGGCTTGGAAAAAGTAGCTTCGAAAATGACCACACCTGGGTAATTTAGAATTTTACTATCTCCACTGATATTGCTCTGATTGAAAATCAGAAAACATAAAATCAAAAGAGGAGTGTCTTCTAAGAACTTCTATGAAGCCATATCTTCCCAAAGATGTGGTAGTAGTCGAAATTTTTCAAGAATTATTCTTGTGTTGATGTTCGGTTGATTTCAAGTGCACGGCAATCCCGCCAATAGTAGTTTGTGTGGCTCCCCAAATTGGCATAATTCTATCCATGCCCTTTTTTCTTCTACTAGGTATATTCCGAGCACACTATATCACCCCCGTTCAAACAGAAGGAAACAAGCGAAACCACAACCCTCAAAGTCCCGCTTAATCGAACTGTGATACTATCAGTAGCCATTCCGCGCAAGCAGGGAGGATCCTACCGGGGTCAAAAAAGCCTCTGCAACGAAACGGGCTCTTGCATTCAGCTACATGAGGATTAGTAACTAATTAGAAGACGTTGCGTAAGGGTCATACAAATAGTTTCATTTCTGATATCTCTTTATCAACCTCCTCCATAAAGTGAATAATAAAATCGACCAATTTATGCTTAAGCATATCCTCGGTATGGAAATTGGTGATCAAGAACGAGATATCATATCCCTGCAATTATTTTAGCCTAGATCCTCGCGCGGCACCTTCATAAACTCACTTTCACAGCTTTCCTCCTCAAAATGAAGAAATTTTCTGCTCTCTGAGTCAAGAATCTGGTAAATTTATGGACCAGAATATGTTCGATTTCATCCGCCTGCTTGATCTTGATGCTCACACGGATAGAATTCACACTTGGCTCTATCAACACGCGCTCGTTCTCGTTCCGAGATATAGTGAGAGGGTTTAAGAGAACCTCGGGGGATTTGGCAGCTTCGATTTCCGGAACGTTATGACGTTCCGCAGTTTGGCTAGCAAAGTTGCTGAGGGTGATTGCGGCGGTCAGGGAGGAGCGAACGCATTTTAGGTATGGCCGGAGAGATTGAGACTAGATATTGTTAACTATTGGCGGCGTGGGACGAATGTAAGGGAGATTTACCATTTGTGGTGTGTTCCCGGCTCGTGGCTAAAGGTTGATGGGTTCAGCAGAAGATCGGGTGATAGGGAGCGGTGTAGTTGGTGCCCAATGCTTGGGCAAGAGGTGGAATAGACTATCAAGCTGTGGGGAGTCGACGTCGCTAGTTTGAACCCTAACCCCGCCCCCCACTAACCCGACTAAGACAGCAGCGACTCGCCGGATGACTCGAGTGCAGTTACACCCCGCTATCCCGGATCTTGATAATCCGGACATCCTGCTGTCCCGGACTAACCTCTGAAAGTTCTAGTTTTCTTTATACCAAAACCTGACCTGTTGTCCTGGATCACCCGCTACACCGGACACATTCTTTGGATTTTGGCCGCCCAGGGTAGCAGTGTGCGATTGTACTTGATGGGCGTAGGGCACTTGTACGCTACTATTCACTTAGTTCTCATACCCTAACGTGTACAGTACCTATAGCAGTGTTGACCTTCGGTTGCCATGGTACATTCTCACCGACAACAACACTGCCACAGATACATGTGGGGGTATGAGAATTAAGTGAACAGTAGTGTACACACGTGCGTTACTTGATGCTAATGTGAGGAGCTGTCTTATCCGAGTATATTTACCTTTTTACATCTACTCGAGGAATTGAGGACCCATTTCCTATTTTTGGGATTTTATCGTGGTTGTTTGAGCGTTAACCGTAAAACTGTAAACCCTAAAATGCAATTATAAAAAAGAACCCAAACACCAAAAGCTAAGGCACCCGGCCGCTAGGGGGCACCTCTCTTCTCTTGCTGCCCAGTTTGTTTGCCCTATCCTGCAGCTTCCTCTTCCTCTTTCCGTACTCGTTTTTCCCCTCTTCCATTGCCATAACAGCGGCTCGTTTCTTCTCACTGACCTCCTGTAGCATCTCTCTGACAACTCTTCCCTCTAGACTAACGCCAGGCTCATCAATGTACTTCTCGAGCTTTCTACCGGTTCTCTTCTCGATTGCCTCGATAAGTAAGATATCATGCTGGGTGATAAAAGTAATTGCCTCGCCACCTCTCCCAGCTCTTGCCGTTCGGCCGACCCTATGCACATAGTCGTCTGGATCTCTTGGGACATCGAAATTGACAACTAGTTCAACCATCGGTATGTCGAGACCACGAGAGGCAACGTCTGTCGCAACCAAGATGCGTGCCGCTTCAGCACGAAAACGGCCGAGTGAATCAATTCGTTCCCTTTGAGGAAGTTCGCTATGTAGCGGCGTTACGCGGTGAGACAGCTGTTTAAGCGTGTGGGTTAGGAGGTTTGCGGTATGGGTTCTGTTTGTAAAAATTATTACAGACTTGTTTTCATTAAGTGGAGTTGTTAGGAGAGTGTGGAGGTAGGCCTCGCGAGTGTGGGGGACGAGGAGAAAGTATTTCTGTGAGAGGCTTGGGGGGATGGCTAATCTAGTAGTGCCGTTATATGTAAGTCTACCTGCATAGAGTCCGGGGAATCTAGAACATACTTATCAGTATTAACCTCGTAAATAAACACTCCCCGTCGGCCATTTGTTCTCTCCATTTCCTTCAGTGCCCTTACCTCTGGAGTTACAGTGGCAGTGAACAGTAGTGTCTGTCTCCCTGAAACCCCACTTTTTGGAACAACACTTAAACACTCCTCTAGATCCTCCACGAAGGTCTCACTGAGCATTCTATCCGCCTCATCAAGAACTACCACTCTTGTCCTTCTAAGGCCACAGACTGTGTCCTCCCCGGAAGACCGAATATGATCTGCCAGACGTCCTGGGGTGGCAATGACAATGTGTGGACGGGTGGCTAGCAATAGCGCCTGTTCGTTCATGTCTGCCCCGCCAATTAACAAGCAAACCTTTATATTTTGCGGCGCTCCGAGAGCTTTGAATTGCTCGGCGATCTGAAGAGCTAGTTCTCTAAAAGTTTTTTTTCAGATTTTGTCCCTTGTCATCAACACCTCAACTAGAAAGGTTAATACCTGGTCGGGGTCAAGATGAGCGCAAAAACACCAAATGGGTCCTTAGCCCACATTTGTAATATGGGCGCCGCGAATGCAACAGTCTTTCCTGAACCAGTTTGTGACCCTCCGATGCAATCCTTCCCTATATTCTTGTTAGCGGTGTTTTCCGGATACTGTGAAATGGAGTGAGCAAATGCCTTCCAGAATAGGTCCAATGCAAGCAGCCTGGATCGGTGTCGGCTTTCGTATCGCCATTGCACCCAACGAATCGGCAAGCCATCTTTCAATTCCAAGCTCCGTAAAACTCGTTGGTTCTGGCATCTCCGGCGTTGGGGTGTGGAGAGGGATTCCCCGGACGGAAGAAAAGAAATATAGGGAAATGCGGCTCTGTGAGACGAAACTAAAGTTGAAAAAAGTCTTAATTCAGTCCCTTGGCATTTGGTTACCCTAAACCCAGCTCAGTTCAGAGATCTATGATCCTAATAATGCATTCTGTTAGTGTTCCTATCATAGTTTGATGCTATCTGTGTTATACAATACCGAACCGGTAGCATTTGGTGGTAACTTCACAAAATCGATGTTTCTCATACGCCTCATACCTCGTCCAACAAGTTTCACACGGCCCACCGAGGCTAAGGCCAGACTAGCATTCTGGAGTACATATAAGGGGCCAAGTAAAGAAGAGGAGGAACAGATCAAACAAAAAAGGAAATGGCTCGCAGAGTTCATTCCAGAGTCGATCCCACGAAAGAATTGTGATTTATTCTTCTCGAGAGCTTCAGGGCCCGGTGAGAAATCGTCTTTCAGAACTCTCGATCGTGAGACTAACTTTCCTTCTAAGGAGGGCAGAACGTCAACAAGTATAGATTTAAACCTCGCGCGATAGACTGGTTGGTTATTGACTTGGGGTAGAGTGAATTCTAAAGTCACCCTTAGACTAGATTTATCTACGAAGGGCGATTTTATCCCACCCTATATTCTCGGGGAGGTTCTGAAAAAGGTGAAGGTACCTCCCTAAAGGGATTCACCAGAGACTTTCTAATTAGGGTGTGTAAAACAGTCCAAGTATAGGACCAAGAATGATGAGATTGTGATTCAATCGGACTCTTCGAGGGAACAAGCTAAAAATATTAAGAGTTGTTTTCGCAAGCTGTACACCAATATCAAGGAATGTATTCAGGTGCCCGGTGAGACGAGCGAGGACACCAAGAAGCGAATTGAAAAGTTGTACGTTCACCCTACAATATAGAACCTCCGAGAGTTATACTAAACTTAATCTATGTACAGAGAAAAATCAGGCAAGGAGAAAAGACTTAGGGAGAAGAAGGCAAATAGCTCGAAAAAGACATCTAGAAAAGGCGGTAGAGATGACTATTGATACACGGAAACATAACTTTCTTAGAAAATGTACTTTCACTCAAATAGCTCCCTTAGATCGAGATTGCGATGCAAGTGCCTTTAACTTCTCGTGATTGGGATATTTGGAAACCCCTCTTTCCAAAGTTCCCTTGATATCTACACCGTCAATATTTCTCTTCCCGCACAACTTTGCGAAATCAAGATATATTTCCGGCGCGATTTCCCCCTGCTCCTCTGCTTGCCGGAAGTACCTCAATGCCATCGATGCAGCGACCTTGCAGATGTCCGAGTCCACCTCCTGGAGGACTGCTAGACCAACCATAGACCTTATGAAGGAGGCATATAGGGGTGCCTTTGCTGGGGAAGTTTTCACAGCCTCAGCCATCCTAGAAATAGAAGTTCGAAGGCGGCTAGGGAAGAGTGGCTCAGTGGGATCGGCCCCGATTAGAGGTAGTTTGATAGACATGGCGAGTGTTTGTGGAGCTGTAGGGGCGACCTCCTGACAATAGGCAATGACATGCTCAAGGATCTTCATTGTGCAATGCAGGTGACCGAACTGTGCAAAGACGTTGAAAAAATCCTCAGCAAACTCGACGTCATCCGGAATTTCCCTAATCGCTGCATCGAATATGGCTAATGCAATGGCACCGTTGAGAGCTGGATTTGCGTCCACATCTTCCAAAGCCGCCGTATCGAGGGAGTGGTCCTTCCTTAAAGAGGGATCGATGTCTTCAGCCGAAATTTGCGGTAACTTTATATTTCCTTCCCCATCCTCTTCTCCAATTCCATACTCATCCACTGTAGGTGCGCCAATCCCCAGCAACGCTCTTCTAGCAAGCACCTTCGCAACAAAAACCATCTCCAATTTTGCATACTCTACCCAGAGCGCTCTCGAAGCCTTGTTGAACCTCAGGCCCCTCTGCAAATAGCTTCTACCTTCTGTGATGTCCGTGTTGTCCTCAATTGCGCATGATGCCGCAAAGATCCAAAATTGCGGCTCCGTAGGATGAAGTCTGAGAACATTCATAAGAGCCTTATTAAGTATCTTTCCCGCCTTCTCTTTCCGAGCATACTCAATATACTGCATCCACAGCACCCGATCCCCGTAAAACTTCTGAGTAGCCCGGTCCATGAGGAAAAAGATCCTGCGCTGACCAGAGCTCGCATCACGGTTTAGTTTGACGCCTAGTCGCTTTATTCGTTTCTTGCGGAGTTGGTTGAGGTTGATTTCGAATTCAAGATAGCGGATGTAATCCTGGGCATTGCAGCCTGGGGCATTGACTCGTAACTCGAATTCGTTGCGCCTTTTGACCACGTTGCTAATTTCTTTCTGAGTATCGTTAGTTTTTTGGCACAAGCAAGAGGGCTACAGCGCTTACCTCGGTGAAAATTTTCTTCTTCTTGAGTTCTTGAAGCTCAGGAAGCGATTGTTCCATATAGAACCGGGCTTTATCTGCAGCCATGTTTGGTGTGAATTGCTTGTGGGGTACGGAGATTTTCGGGAGGTGGGGTTGAATTAGAGTTTGTGTCTCCGGAATTGCGTGCGCACCACTTCAAATCCAAACCTGGGCGGCCCATTAAATTTACATAAGCAGAAGATTTTATTATTTTACACGATATCACTCGTGTGCGGGGCTACCGATATTAGGGTTTCCAAGTTCGAAGAAACACAATAAAGCAGTGGACTTTACATATAAACGCATAGAGGCATAGAATCATACCACTTGTGGGCTATGTCTGCTGTACCATGGATTGTGTTATGACACACTGGTGTGTAGTAATGGCATGTAGGCGGAAAGATGTTGCATCTCCCACCTTCGATGAACAAACCCTAGCTAATTACCATTTCCACTATTTCTGCACCTGTTGTAGAAATAGGCGGTGACTTAGGCAATAGAAATAGAAATGGAGTTATTTTTTTCCCTATTCCACAGATACTACTGCTTAATGATTTCAATTCTCGCAAGGATTTCTCCCCCAAGTCTCGAAATCTCATTTAATATAGACCTCTTGTTTAGCACCAAAGCATTCTCGTTGTCTCCCCTCGCCTGTGGAATTGTAGAATATGGGGTGTTAACTTTCCATCTCCTTCCACTCACAGATGAAGGATTCCATAGCCCAGCTATTATATTTCCATCTGTGAAAAAGACAATAGTATCTCCGTAAATACCCTATTTTAGTCAGCATCTACATTTAGGAGAGTGGGCGAAAGTTGAGCAATCAAGTAAGGACTTACGTTAAGCTCATCAACAAAGGTGTGGGGAATGTTTAGGCCTAACTTGGCGATATCTTGAGGAGCGATTCCAGTCTTCTGTAGGTTTCTGAATTTCGAGCCCTTTGAGCGGATACCAGGTAGAGTGTATTTAGGGTCGACATGTATCACGAAGTCGTAGTCTTTTGTTGAGGAAATAAACATATTCTGCACGCTATAGGTTAGGCAAACATCAAGAGGATGAGATGGCTGTAGGAAGGAAACCTTAAAACTAGCACCAACGGCAGACCTCGCCAAAGCTGTAACTCTTGCTGCGACAACCTTTCTCGGACCGAATTCTGTGAAAGTAGTTCCCGTAGGGTCATACTCAGTAGGAATAACCATAGCATGTCTGTTCATAGCAGGATCAGATCTTCGTATTGCGTCGAAGGTTTCTGAAGTGTTTTTATCAACCGTACCAATGATAGCTGGCTCAGCGCGCCAATCCCATAGTGAAATAAAGTGTAATGTTCGGAGGAATCCGCTCATAACGCTGTTGGGTGGAGGGGAAGTAGCAACGAATGTACGGATGGTCATTAGTTCGGCGAGCTCTTCCGAAACCTCTCTTGACAAGAGATGTGCTTGAAGCCACCTCTTGAGTAGGCGCATACTGGGTGAGAGCGCTGGGAAGCGATGAGATAACTTCTGTACTTCTTGAGTGTGAAGTGGGCCAATAATGAACCTTCTGCGATGTTCTGAGAGTGCTGCAGTGATCTCATCACGTTTCTTGCCTAGGAGATCTTTATTCAAGAGCTGTCGCTCTAGGAGTGTTTGCTCGCGATCATGATAGATCCGAATCCGGAACGCTGAACCTTCGCAATAGACGACCTCCAGAAATGCCGAGTTCATTGTTGGGCGGTCGATGTTTTCTAGCCCAATGCGAGTGACAGCACCAGCCTTTTCTAGAAGCTCGGACATCTTAAGGAGGAACGCGATCTTAGTTTTTTGAATGGCGATTAGATCGTCAGGCCATCGGCCAGAACTTTCGAACTGAACAACTACATCTGCGGGCTGCATTAGCTGACCAGATGAGAAGAGTGGCACTTCCACGCTCGAATATCGTAAGGCTGGCGCCACAGGGGAAACCTGTCGGATAGCTAACGGAAGCCCTTCAAGATTCCCGAGTTCTTTAATGAGTTTCTCGAAAGCTGCCATAGTGGGTTGAAATAAGCCAGCGCCTCCACCTCCAACCGCATTCGCATATTCGTCTCCAATAAATTTGACTCGATTGCCTATCTCATCACCGAGGTTTTTGATCACCAGGTGCTGAATGATTTGATTAGGTATGGATTGCTTCGAATCCTTAGTACCCCACACAACACTCTCAAGTATGCTTCCGTCCTTGAAACGGCGGAGTTCAGCCTTATCCCCCCAGAAGACACGATATGAGGCACCGTCCTTGTGGCCGGCTGGAGGCCCGTGATCAACAATGCGGTTGCATTGTGCTGCGTTGAGCAGGAAGCCAGCAATTATTGGCCTGGCCGGCGCAAGACTCGGGTTGATTCCACAAGCTCTGACCGGCTGAGCTGAAGTAAGAGGAAGAGTCAAGTGGATGAGCTTTGCCCTGTCGGTAAGGCCTGTAGATAACATATCATACAGTTTTTGGGAAAACGAAAGTAGAGGATTAGGCCCATTATCTTTACTCAGGAATTCAGGGATTGGGATATAAGCTAGTGCATCGAATTTGAGGCAGGGGTCATCCAGCTTGTACAAGAAAACTTCTTCGAAATGATCGGTTACTGGATCACTCAAGAGCTTTAACGTTGTTTCTGCTTCGTGTTGTAACTATGCAAGTCAGTGTTATATCAATTGGTGAGCTCAGATAAAATATACCAGACGATAACTCCACTCTGTCATTTTGAATAATATGTTCAATCCAATTTTCCCATCAAACACATTAGGCCCGTTCGGCCACCGGACACTCTCTGATTCTACGTCAAAGAGTAATGGATTCGTGATTAAATCACGGGTGGCTAAAAACTGCAACATAGCCTTGAACATTTGATAATTGCTATACCCCTTTACGAGAACACTGCTCCCTTTGCTGCCGCCACCTTTCAGCAGCAGTGACATCAATATTGACCATTCAGCATGACCAAACCCTCCTTGATTGATATTGGAACTAAAGCCACGTTGCTTAAGCCATGTCCTACCAAGCAGGCAGGCGTCTTTGAAAGCCTTGGCTTCGGAAGAGATTTCGTACAGCTGCGCGAGATGCTCGAAGTAAGTTGTATCGGCCAAAATTGAAGAGTTGTATCGAGGGGTTGGTGGGAGTGAGCAGTTGGCCGTGTCTCCCTTCGCAAGGAGCCTTACGGCGTTTCTGTCGGGGCGTAGCTTAGAGACCGAGAAGGTGTTCTTGGAAACGGCGGGAATAATACGGATAAGGCATCTTGAGGCTGCGAAGGCTGTTTCACTGCCTGTGTCTCCCTTAGCTAAATCGCAGAGTACACACCCAGGCCTACGTACCACTGCTTGGCGCAACCACCATGATAGGCCTTAGAGGGTCGTCATGAAGATCAACATAGGAAAACTGTAAATCCAACTCAGAGTCCTGAACAGCCCTTGCAATCGTAGCAAGATAATAGGCTCTCTTGTGAAAATACCGATAATTTAGATAGTCTTTCTCCTGCACAATAGTCTTGTGTTGCCAGTTAGTTTCCATTATCATAGTGAGTAAGGTATACACACTGGAGGCATCTGAAGAATTAGGTCAATCGCAAAGCCTTCATGCTGTTTTGCGACAGTCTTAAGCGCATAACTCCCCGCGATATTCACGTATGCCGGCTTTTCATATGAGAACTTGTACTTGATGTCTGCTCTTGGCCTCGGCTCTGGGAATGGAATGTGAATCTTGCACCCTCGCATTTCCCCCTCAACCTCATGAAGCTGTGGATAGTTAGCATAATTTAGAGGTATGAGTGACTCAATATACGTACTATGGCATCTGTTTTGCGTGGGATCTCGTCGATAACATTCTTAAGTCTGTGTAGCATCTTTTCGACTGGTGCCATTCTTTTGCGAGAGTCCACGCGGATTTCACAGAGCAATTCCTCAGTTTCCATTCGGAAAACGCTGGACTTGGATTCGTAACTCTCGCTCACAGCCTGCGCTTTTTCCTGTTCAGAAGATGGACGTTTGGGGGTTTTCCTTGTCTTTAATTTCGCCTCAAATGTTCGATCTCCAACGTCGTTTCCCTTGGAAATAGCCTCCGATTCTTCCTCCGAGGAGAGTCCACCTGCAGTCGCCTTGGCCCTAGCTTCCCCATCTTCTTTCTCAATTTCGGTTCGGCGTTTTTTTGTGGCGGGCGCCATTATGGCAATTTTTGTTTTGCTGTTGAAGGTCAAGGCAAGATGTTAGTGGGCTGAATTTTCAGTACAAAATTACCGGTGGGCCGGTGTGTGGGGAATTACAGCGTGTAAGTTTTGTAGGTTCCACAAACCAGGACTGCCACCCTCACCCCCTGTGTAACCTACAAAACTTATACGCTGTACCTCCGTAGGTTTGTACTTTTAAAGGTTGGCTGGTTTGTGGCTTGGCAGGTATTCGTAGCAGAGCCGCATGGGGCTCGCATCATTCGAATTTTGAATTCCTGCCCCCCGTAAAAAGCTTCCTGGAAAAGCAACCCCGCCAACAACAAAATGCTCAGCGAACAGGTGGTGGTTTCGACTCTCCAACCAACGCCAGATACGTCGAGTGCTGCAGCAACAGAACCCGCAATTTCCGTTTACGATTTACACACATTCTCTCAGACCGCAGTCTTCAAACGGTCCACGACCGCTAAGAATTGCCTAGCAATAACAGATTCGCATTTGTTCGCTGCGCAAAGCGATAAGGCAGTTGTAAACATATACAGTCGAGAGAAAGGAAATTTAGAGACCACAGTCCCGTTCAAAGAAAAGTTCACTGTTCTTGAGGCAGGCAGTAAGGAAATTATTGCCGGAGGAACGGAAGATGGAAGGCTAATGCTTTGGGAGGTTTGTTCGCAATAGTTTCTGAGTCAGAGGGAATTCTAATAAGAATAGACTACTACGGGACGATATATATCTACCCAACAAGCTCACCTCCAGAAAATCACCAGCGTAGTCTTTGATTGCTCTTCGAACTTCGTTATCACTGGCTCCGCCGACAGTAATGTGTATGTCTGGTCGATACCTGCTCTCCTCGACATACGGACCGGCGAACGTTCGCCCTTACACATTCTAGATCGACACACTCGAGAGATCACTGCGCTTGTTACTGGGAGAGCAGCAGCTAGTGGGCCTTCCGATATTCTACTCACTGCTTCCCGGGATCAATCTGTTTCCGCCTGGGACTTCCACACCGGAACACATCTGCGAACTTACATGTTCTCTTCAATCCCGACGTGTCTTGCCATCGACCCCGCAGACCGAGTATTCTACGCGGGGCTAGAAGATGGAGGAATTCAATTTGTAGACTTCTTCAACCCAACTGATGGAGCAGATGATACCGCCTCAAATCAGCTATTCACCAGAGAATTCAGGGATATACCCGTTATACTGCCCGAGAAACGATGGTTTGCTTCTGGCATTGAAGGCGTCATAACCGCTCTAGGTGTAGCTTTTGAGGGAAACTATGTTGTTTCGGGGAACGAAAGCGGAGATGTCTGTGTCTGGGATGTTGCGACGGGTCACATGTTTCGGAATCTTGTTAAATTCAAAGGTACCACTCAGACTCCATAAACACTGAGGTTCGGAGGAATATACTCACAGTTATTAGCAAGTATCGCAAGCTTAAAAATCCTCCCTCCAATTGGCTTCATGCCTGTGCATTCAGAAATTTCAGAGCAGAAACATCAACAAACCAACATATCAAAACCTCGCTATGACGCCGTCGTATCACCCTCGGCTGCTGACCTTCACGGATACACTGTCTCAACAAAATTGCTTACACCCTCACTTCCCGGGGTGGTTACCTCTCCATTGGGGTCTATGCAGGTCAGCTTGTCAAGCTCATTTTCACCTGAAAATGACCTGGGCATACTGCAGCAACAGGCAGATCAGATGGCGGCTTACAGGCCTGCGTTGGTGCCAAAGCACAAGACCGAAGCGCTGGAGGCCGAACTGAGAATCCTATACGAACAATATGACAGGCTGGCAGCGCTGCATAACATGACATGGGAGGGCATAGTAAAAGAAACCTTAGAGTAGATCCTTTTGATCGAAAATGTATTGGAAATTCAGTCTGTTAACGTGTCATAGCTGTATAATACCGGTAGATTTCTCAAAACTCCTTTCCTATCAATTCATAGAAGTCAGGTGACAAAAAACTCGAGCCGACGGCCATTTTACACCAAAACCAAGCACTCGCTGCCGACCATCTAATCACCCCCAATGAATCTGGGGGTTCCACTTTAGACCAAATTAAACTAGGAAACAGGTAGAGAGTAGTTTTCAAGAAGAAAAATTAGGTATGATAGAAGGTTTAGGGAATTGATAGACCAGAGATAACCTACAAGGTGGTTGTCATGTAAGTTATCTTTTGTATGGTACCATCATACAAAGTCTCAAGTCACTTTCTGATCCCACCACACTATTGCACAAAAAATCATGAGTTGTTAATTTACAGGCTTGATATTTCCAATAGTAGGAAATAGTTGCCTCACTGTTCTTACAACTTGAAACTTCTTGCTTAGGTGGTGCCAAGCTATGTGTTTTCGAAGACTGCTGTTTTTGGTGTAAAATAGCCAACGGCCCGAGTTTTTTGTCACCCGACTTTGCTTACCGCAGTCTCAGACATTTCTTCAGATTCTCAATTGCTCTCTATTGGTCCCTGTTTTCCCTCAAGCGAGAAATGTTAGGAGGACTGTTAGTTCCAACGGCGAAAGTGCTTGGTTGGGCCTGAAGGGGCCCTCATTTGGGAAATCGAAGCAAAAAAATGCGCCAAACCCGGATTGAACGGGTGACCTTCAGATTACCCCGAGTTTTGTGCCGAAGAGAACTTCAGTCTGACGCTCTCCCAACTGAGCTATTAGCGCTTGATAGGCTTGATAAGAGTAAATTAAGGCTTTCAACAACCACCATACCGGTACATCCTCACTCAGCTCGAAATACCATAGGGAAGTTTTAGCAGTCGCAGGTTGTTTTTCGCCGACCATGAATCGTACCGTAACGTATCCCACAGGGATACCGGATATCACCGAGAAGCCGGATGTCTCACTGTAAGCCTCTATTCAACCTTTCCATCAACGGTATATAATGAAAACCCAACATTTTGACTCCAAAAAAAAAAAAAAAAAAAGGAAGAAGCCCAGTAAATGTAACTAGATAGGTTATTAGCTTTAAATAGCATATGGGGAAGGTGAGGGTGAAAACATACCAAAAAAAGGAAGGAGAGAGGGTAGAAAGAGACCGATAACAAAAAAGAGAAGTATAAAGCAACAATTAACGGCGAAAACGGAGACGGATCTCAAGTGGAGGGTCAGGAAGCCTCCGATTGGGGTTGGCAGGTGTTGAGAGGAGTGGAGAGAGTATTGGATGGTGGGAAGGGGTGGGAGCAGGAGTGTCAGAGAGATTTGAGGATTCATAACCATCCTCCGACTCGCCAGAGGTACTTTGAAGCTCAATGACTTCTGGAGTATCCACAATTTGGACCCGAGGTGTGGAATGACGTGAAGAAGAGGCTGTTGGGGTTGAAGGAGGTGGCAGGCTTTTTTTTTTGGTTGGAGGCTGATTTGGCTTTCTCATATCTTGAGCCTTTCGCTCCTCTCAGAGCCGAATTATATCCTCACTGGACATGATGCGTGCTTTAGAAAGAACTCTGCGATCCGCTTTGCCGGCCCACTTCCGCTCCTAACCTTCCCGTAGTCTTTGTGTCTCAGCTTTTTCAATTTGCACCTCTGTAAGTGCACGCTCAGTGAGATCTGCTAAGCGGAGCACAACTGCAAGATAAGATTCGCGAGAGCTTATTGGGAAGGCAGGGAAAAAGCTCAAGGCTGCTAAGGCTTGCTGGCGCAGTTGGTGCCGGTTGCGAGGAGTGGTAAAAATCGCGGTAGGGCAATTGGCCGTTGTAGCTTTTGTGACTTTTGTCACTTTTACCAACACTTTATTTGAGTTAAACGGAACTATACCCATCGCTTAGAAGGCAGATTGAATTGTTTTAGGCAGGAACATAAGAGCACGAGCTTCACTATAGAAGGTCCAAAATGTCCCCTTTTTAACTCCAGTCCGAGTGTCCCGCATGTGTGTATCAGCTGCCTTTCTATAGTAGTGCTGGAGTGGATCAAAAATGCCAACATCTAATGGCTGCAGCAGGTGGGTAGAGTGAGCAGGAAGGCAGATAATCTGAATATTCTTCTCTAAAGCAAACTGGTAGACATGCCCATCAAGGATAAGGAACCGGGGGTGGTTGGTATAGGTTTTAGGCTCAAAGTGCTCACGCAGCCAGGCAACCCCAAGCTGATCATCAGTCCAACCATTTTTGCTATAAGCCAACCGCACCTTAGGATCATCGGTTTCTAGATGCCAGCCCATATAGTGGCCTTTACCTTTGTAAACAACAAAGAGGGGAAGGGCCACGCCAAGTGCTGAGACTGATTCCAAAACTGTCAACATCTCTCGAGATCCACCTTGTGCTACATGTGGATTACGTCTCATCAGCAAGAATAATACTTTGCGTCCTGTGCGCCCTGTGCGTCTGACGCCCAGGACGTCGGAATGCTAATCGCGAATCATGACGTAACGTTGGATCGACGTCGCGTCCTGACTTTGTGTCACCTAGCGCCATCCGTCCTGACGCCATCCGGACACAGACCCCTACGTCCTATGCGTCCTGATTGTGTCTGGTACTCCTCTATTACCTCCTGACTCCCCCTGATCTACCACTCTTCCGTTCCTACTGCGTCGGGTCCTCCGCTATTGCGTTCTGACTGCGTCGGATCTATGACTCTTCCGCCCTGATGCCGGTTCCTTCTCAGCGAACGTCAGGGCTTCACTCATCTTCAGATCTCGCGTCCTAATGTTTTCACACCCTGCCGACC
>Ga0307509_10002412_pt1 | contig 30269 bp, 30 predicted proteins | sample 10_EM_MG_FD_202245 | JGI IMG/M metagenome (GOLD analysis project Ga0307509, IMG submission 202245) | Populus trichocarpa ectomycorrhiza microbial communities from riparian zone in the Pacific Northwest, United States - 10_EM | ecosystem: Host-associated > Plants > Roots > Unclassified | place...
AGCGCCGTCCCAACGCTGGTGCGGGAGGGGGGTGTTGGCTTGTCCTTTTGAACTCAGAATCCTAAGGTAGGGTAACTATAGGTCTTTATTCACAAATGGAAGGCTAAGCCTTCCGGTATGCCTAACAGATGCCCGCTTTTACCATCTCCGGAATGTTTGTCTCCAGCCAGTCTCGTTCCTCCTTTGTATATACCTGGTCCCTGGCACGTCGAGGTTTGGCGTTTTCATGTACGGGGATTCGATGCTCAACTAAGTCTGTCACCGGCATCTCTCTCAGCTCACATACAAATATATCCTTCCAGGTGTATAAAAGACACTCAGCCCGCTGCTTCTCCTCCGGCGTCAACCTTGATCCCAGTCTTATTCCTGACGCTTCAAACCATGTGGGAATCCCGGTTGCTGTAATATCGATCTTGCGCCGAAAGCTGATGGGGCGGCGCTGTGTTGGAAACGATAATATATGACCAAAGGCTGCTTGCTCCGCTGTTTCTCTCTCCGGAAAAATGACATAGGTCTCCCCCTCTATTCGTTGCCGATCGTACTCCTCCGGCACCCCTGGTGACTCTACTTCTTCCCCTCGCTGCCGGTGAATATGAGACTCCGTCTCTTCATCCATTCCCTTCACCATTCCTTTTCTCTTCATCTCCCTTGCATTCACCATCTGAGAATCCCATCCACTGTCCTTCCAGCAGCCCACCTCGCCACAAAAGTAAACTTCCTCCTCCCCAAACAATTCTGCTTCACATTCACTTCCCTGCTCTTCCACTACCCTCAAATCATGATCAGCATCGCACTCAACCTCTTCCTCCTGTGTAGCATCCGTATCATCACAACTAGTAAAAGAATCATCAATTGCCTCGCCACTCTCCTCTTCTCTTTCCCTAAAACTCAAGTCATTACGATCCGATATCTCCAACCTACTCACCCCTTTTATCGCATCCTTAACACCAGACAACAGACTCGATGTATCATCTGGTGGAATTAGTTTTCCGACCCATCAGAGAGCCCGTCTTCTTCTTCCTCATTCTCATACTTGATCTGCTCCTTCGCCTGCTTCTTTATCAACTCCACCAAATTCTCAAAGAACCGGCTACCACCTGACCTCTGCCATTCCAGCTCTTCCTCAACCTCTGAGGACATCTCACGCTGTTGTGCATTTGTGTCTCTCATCACTATCGGAACACGAGGGCGATGTCTCTGAGGGCTTATTTGTGCGCTTCGATCCCTAGGTATTCTCACCCGAGTTCCGTGATGATGCATGATGTAATATTGACTGCTAGCGTAGTCCCCTTTCGCCTTCACAGCCTGCAGCCAACGTCTGCTCAGAAGGAGAGGATACGTCGGTTTGTATTCCTCAGGTAAGGCGTAGACACGCAGGTCACACAAGACACCTGCGATTGTAATGCGCACATCCGCACAGTACGCAATTTTGGCAAGTGCATTAGTAGCTGTCCAAATAACCATGCCGCCGGCCTTACACAGTTTCGCACCAATGAAGCGTAGTAGGTGAATGGGCATCAGGTTTACCACAGAGCCAGCATCAACCAAGATTCTCGAGATACGGTAACTTCCCTCCTCAGTACGAATGATTCCTTTGGTGTAGAAATTGACAACATCCCCCAAGTCACGATCGGTAGCCACAGCTAAGGCTTCCTCCTCGACCTCCTCAATTGTTACTTTCTTGGCTTTCCCTTTCCCTTTCCCTTTCCCTTTATTCAGGCCCTTTGCTCGTTCCTGGACCAAAAGATGACAGATATCTCTCTTGACTGAGGGGACCAAGTCGAAGAATGAAACCCAACTGAGACCGGTCACCGGAGCTTCCCGAAATGCACCAACGAAATCAAACTTCTCGCGACCTGCCATCATGCGGATCGGTTTGCGCGAAACCTTCGACACTGGCTGCTTAACTCTTCTTCCATCCTGTATGACTTCAACAACATCGTCACTCTCATCGGCCTTGCGTCGCTGGGTTGCTGGCCCAGTTTCGCCACCAAACTCGGGCGACAGCTCACTGAAACGACGTGCCTTCTCTCCTGCCATCACAGGTGCCGCTTCTTCTTCCTCTTCTTCCTCCTCCTCTTCACTGCTATCTACATCATTACTATCTCTTCCACTAGCATTGCCTATCTTGTAGACAAACCTCTTCAGGTCTGCGTGGTTCTCCACAGTTGTCGCTGTCACCTCCCGAACCTTTATTCCTTCAAGCGCGGAGGATCTTGTGACAAGCTCAATTGCTTTAACCGGTGTCCCGTGAGGTTGCGCTGAGGCTTCCTTATTCGTCCGGAAAAGTGTATCGGGGTGTTCTGGTCCAAGTAGCTTTTCTCTGGTCGTCGTACCATAGAGTTGCGGGCACAGCGGGCGGATATGTCCTGCCTCTTGACAGTGATAGCAGATCGGTGGACGAGCTAGGTAGTGTGTTGGACGCCTGGAGCTGATAATAGGCGGAGGAGTTGGTTGGCTCCTGTCTACGCGAGTCAGTGGGCCTTCACTCAATTGCCCATTACCTGCCTGAGCAAGCTGTGACCCGTGTGTAGGCCCTCTGGAAAACTCCTCAAAGTAGGAATGCGTAGGAGGAGGGGCCCTTCTCACATCTTGCCCTCTACCATAGGCAGCCGGATAGCCCTCTCTGCGCAGCTGACGGTATCCTGCTGTGTAAGCCACCTGGCTACGTCTCTCTGGGTACTCTGAGCGGCGAGTAGTAGAGAGACCACTGTCCGGTTGCCCATAAGGGTATCTTCCGTAACTTTCTCCAACCGCGTAGGTGTCCAACGGAATAACCTCTGCCTCAGGACGCTGAGCCACAACACCAGTGCCAGGGGTGATCGCCGCTTTCTGTAGCCGAACTAAATCTTTCACCATTTCACGCAACTCCCGTACTTCCGCTCCAGTCTCATCCTCATTCCCATGACTTTTTCGGTTCCTCCTCTCCTTACTACTTCTCCCTTTGTTCTTCCTCCCACATTCTCTCCTCGCCTTTCCCATCTTGCCCACCTTCCTCATCCGTTGGCGATTACCATCATAATCACCCTCCTCGCCAGACCCAGAATCAATGTCAGCCGTGTAAGTAGCATTATCGTCATCATTATCGTCATCACCATCATCATCCTCATCCGCATCCTCATCCTCGCCGTCACTAAGCTTGCTGCCCTGCATACGGTAGCCCTTGAATTTCAGCTGTGTGGCCAAACGCATAACATCTTTAACAACATGAAATGGGGTCTCGCGGGTGTCACGCTTGCGAAAGCTCAAGGTAGCTAGCTCACGCAGACGCTGGCTGGTCAACCCGTCAAGGTAGTAGCCAATAACAATATTGTCGTAGTGTTGCATGCCATTCGGCATACGCTGAAGGAGTTTAAGAACCTTGTGCGAGTACCTGAAGACATCGTGCCTTCCTTGGGTCAGCGTACTTATCGTAGCCAAGACGTCCTCATCTACCTGATCCTCCCTCTCTCCATCATAGAAATGGTCAATCAAGGCTTTCTTCAGTCGTTCCTCATCCCAGAATGCCGCTTCCTCCAATCTACCAATAAATTTCCCCGCGACCGATCCAACTGGGCAAGAGAGATGAAGCTGCGCTACCCGTCTTCTCTTTGACTTTGGTGTTTCTCCGTTAAACTCATCACCCATCCTCGCAAACCACGACTCCATTCACCTCAGAAACTCCTTCACCTTTACACCGCCTTCTCCCGTGAACACAAGCGATACCGCACGCGGTTGACCCATCCCGGCACCAGCTCCCAAAAAACTGGTAAGGTCACAGATCGGTGTGTTCAGGCACTAGATTCCTGTCTCTTGTACCGCTACTGTGCACCGGGTGGGGGGGGCAAGTCGTCGAAGTTAAACACCAATCCGTTTCAGAGCACCACTTGTGGGAGTGTTCGACAGCCTTCCCCTAGATGGATGGTGTTTTCGACCGAGCCGTATCCACTCGTGTGTTCCTTGCTGTGACCTAATACTATACCAGACAATAACTCTACCGTGAGTTGCTCTGTGAATCTCGTACTTAATTGAATGAACAGGGGTAAGGGAAAAGGTGAAGTGCTGGACCAAATTGCAATAGAGCGGAGAAAGTGTTCTATTTGATGATTGCCCTGATGTGCCGCGCTCATCTAACTGAGTGGAGAGAAAGGTGACTTATATGCAGAAATCTCTGCACGCCAAGCTATATACAAAACAGGCAAGTCATGAATAGGGAAATTCTATCTGTGACTGCCCAACGAGCCTATTAATAACGCACTAGACCACACCGGTATATAACCCCATTGCACCATAGACTTCTAGTTTTCCATCATCTACGAAACAAGCAGGTAAAAAGTAAGATAAGGTTACTGTAAAAAAGATAAAAGTCCAATCACTTGGTGAATAAGCTCCATTCCACGTGGGGTAAGATAAGGTAAGGTAGGTAGGTCACAGTACGATATGTAGAGCACGGAGGTGGCGAGTACGAGTATTATATGATTCTATGCGTATGATATTTGTTGTGAGTTTATTGTGGTTGGCATTGTGCCCGCACAGTACTGTACCGTACTGTACACTACTGCGGACTAGGAAGGAGGGGGGGGGTTGGTGGGTATCGGTAAGGGTATCTTGGTGTGCTGGTATCATAATACATACTGTATGCTTGGGGTACAGTACTATACAAATGGAATGGAATGGGATAAAGAGTGAGTGGATGGATGGATGGATGGATGGATGGATGAGATCGCGTCCGTACACTCCCCCGCCATACCCTGTTATCACTGCTGTTAGTATATCATACAAGTATTTGTTTCTCAAGTCCCCGAGCTCACAAAGTCCGAATCGAGGGGAGGGGAATAAAGTGTCTTCGTTTATTTATATAATATGGATTAATTTGTTTTTAACTATGCGTGCGTGGGCACGTTCGTGACTGATAGGTCGTTGCCTATCATACCTCTTCCCGTCCTGATAATGAAGAAATATCGTAAACAGAAAGAGAAAAAAAAAAGAAATCCTGCCCCTGCCCTGGCCAACCCCCTTGGGCTAACTGAAAAGTAACCCCCTGAAGTACATACATGTCATGTTATAAATGGCCATTCTCAGCTAAGAGATGTCCATGTACAGATGAGTAAAAGTAGAGAGGTAGATGGTAGACTGAACTCGAGTATCAGCTAAGACCTGAGTTCATCCGGAGGGTATGATATGTAGATGATCAAATGAATGAGTCCACAACTTTTTTTCTTCTTTTTTTCTTCTCTTGGCCACACTTTGTTTGTTTTTTTCGTTTTGTTTCGTTTGTTGTGAGGGTAGGGTAGGGTTTGAATGGAATGGAGGAAGGGGAAGAAAGGGAAATAGAAAAGAAATTATAAAAAAAGAGATGTAATGCGACAATGATTAAACAGAAACCAACCCAAAGCGGTAGAAGAATGAAAGAAGGGAAAAAAGGTATGATAGTTAAAAGTTTTATGCTGATGAGTATGATGATAATGAAGAGGAGAGATGAAGATGTAAGAAAAACGCCAAAAATAAAGCTTCCCCTCCCGCCAAAAAAGAGAAATAATAAAAATACCCAATCCCCACAGCCATGTATTTAATTTCTCCGAACGGAATAATGGAAACCCATGCGCCAAATAACCAGTTTATAAAAAAGGAAAAGGGAAAGGAAACAAGCGATGTTGAACCAGGATGGGTCAGACAGAGCTGAGTTTAACGAGGGCCTCTACAGCCTCCCGTTCCTCTCTAGCCCTAGCCGAAGCTCCCCACGCCGTTGGAAGGCTGTCGTGTCCGCCATCTGTAGGGGAAATCGACGGCCCAACTTGATTCCTAAGCATGGCCGCGCCCATTTGAGCCCAGTCTTCCTCATCCGTGACATCTCCATCGTCCTCGTCCTCCTCGTCTTCAGAAGACGAGGATTCATCCAGCGACATTCTATCAACCCCGTCCTCCTCCCCCTCTCCCTCGCCCTCCACGCCCTCAGAATCCATAGACCCCCCTCCCTCTTCCTCCTCCGATTGCACAAAGATGCCCGACTCGCCAGTGTAACTCGTGCCCACAACTCCGGCCTTCGTCCTCACGAAGTTGGAGTGATCAGAAGCTGCTGGTGATATCCCTCGATGGGATCTCGGTGGGTCAGACTTCATCCGCGCGTCCCAGCGTCCCCAGCCCACTTTTTCAAAGGCTACGTCACCATTGACACCACCGGCCTCGCCCTCGCCCCCGCTCACACCACCACGCCCTTCTAATGCACCAACCACCAGTCGTCGCTGCTTTGCCGGCGGAATACTAGAGAAACCCGGTATGGCAGAGATCAGATGTGCTGTCAAGTGCCGGATTGCAAGTGGGCCGTGCTTGAGCAGGATCTCCGGAAGGTGGTATTTTGCCAGAAGGGCCGGCGTTATTGCCCCCGTTGTTTCGGCAAGCAACGAGGTTCCAGATGCTGCCTTCAGCAGACGGTGAACAGGAGTAGTGCCAGTTGTGGTAGTAATGTCCGGAACGTCAATGTCTGAGTCTGCGGATGCGGTCACGGGGTTCGGCACCGGCGGCAGGGACGGCGAAATGGAGTTCGGCGGCGTAGGAAAGTGGGAGTACGGCTCGGGGAGCGTAAAAGCGTTATTGTCCGATACCGTTGCTTTACCGCCGCGGTGGAGGCGGGAGGTCGGGATTGCGACGGACACGGAGGTTGTGGTGGTGGCCATGTTGGGTGGTAGAGTTTCTTGGAGAAGAAAAAAATAGATTTGGGAGTTCTAGTGAATGGGTCAGTCAGTTGGGTTTTCTCCCTGTTTTATCAAGTGATTTATGGCATGGTGAATTTCTTGCGGTGTTTGCCATCTCTTTTTTTTCTTTCTTTTCTTTCCTTCGCTTTCTTTGGATTCCTTTGCTATTCTCTGCCCCCAGTGAGTCACATGGTAGGGAGGTGAGGCAGATGGGTGTAGGTAGCGCAGCTCACACGCGATGCTACCATCACACCCATCGTAAACCAAACTAGCAACACCAAGCAAAGCAGCTCAAGCAGAGCTGAGCAGGCAAGAAAAGTCAAACCGCCAAAGAAAGGTCCCTGATCCCTCTAACCCTCAAAGCAAAGCCTCGGAAAATAGAGAACCTCCAACAACCGACCGACAATAACACCCAACAACAGCACTGTAACAAGGGGACAAAGGAATACAACTGCTCACCTTAATAAAGAATAGGAGCTAGAGTAATAGAAGTTCCAACGTTGTTATGCTCAGGAAAGAACAAAGTGACAAGGAAAGTAGAGGGAAAAGAAAGGAAGAAGAAGAGAAAAGGGAAAGAAAGGAAAGGAAAAGACAAAAAGAAGGGGACCCAGAAAAGAAAAATAAAAAGGGTGAAACCAAAAAGCTACCCGTACCAAATGATAGGGAATGAAGAGGTTATGGGGGGGCGGATGGTATGGTAAGTTAGAACCGGACAGGGCAGGGCGGGCAATGAGACTGGGCAGAGCAGAGCAGAACAGGAACCATCACCACCACACACTCCTAAATGAATGAATGAAAGGAGAGGAAGGATTATGACATCCTGATGCCGGTACCGGTATTGTATGGCAGCCACAAGCAACAGGCTGGTAGGCTTGTTTCTTTTCTCTTCTGTTTGATAATTTCACTCTGCCGGTGTAAGGACAGGACAGGACATACACACCCACATACACCCACACACAACCTTCGTGGCATGACTGACCTATTCTAGCTTATGCCGGTGGGCATAGGCTACGCTGACTTGGAATTAACAACCATCTCCTTCACCTCCCCCTGTTTTGCATGCGGGCACCTTTTTCGTGAGCGATGTCCGTGACCCTGGCTGCTTTCTCGCTCTATCTCCCGCTTGCGGTGTATCAGTACGGTATGTTGTTGGTTGGCTGGCCAGTTAGCTGGCGTGAGTTATGGTACCCTCATTCATTCTCACTCTTACTTAGAGCGCAGGGCGCAGATGTCCTGCTTTGACCTTGACCTTGACCTCGCAGTCTTTTCGTTGGGAACCGTACCAAAAACATAACGTTAGCCGTAGCTAGCTACCGTAGCTACCGTACCAGCAGCAGAATCCAGCATGGCATAGTCTACATAAAACACTCGATTACGGTACTTGCACAAAGCCTACTGTACCATTAGCATACATAACGCGGACATGTTGTTGTTCCCGTGTCAACGTTAGCATTACCCATCCAACTCGAGCAAAATCACGCTTTCGTACCCGCGTTGGCAATTTGAAGCCGGACACCCAAGGTGGAAATTCCCATACAAGGTGTCCAACCTCAGCTCGGCCGCGCTAGTATCATGCTTGCCATCAAAATCAATCAATCGGATGAACGTGAGCGAGTGAGTGGATGAGTGAGCGAGTTGGGGAAGCGGAGAGGGGGGGGGGTTGTTTCCTGGAATTCCCGGGGTTGGCCGGGAATTTCCTTATCGTTTTTTCCCCCTTCCCCCCCTCCAGGTACCTGCGCTATACACATGATATATCGAAGTTCCCTACTATTATTGACTGCGTTGAACGTACTGGCGCAGTACCCGTACTAGTTACTCTACCGCACTATATATCCCAAGCCGGCTCCTCGGAAAGTAAGACGAAACAAATAGAAACGAAACGAGGGCTTTTTGGGGATCGCTGATTCGTTCGTGTGGGCTGCGCATGGTTTATGTCATGCCATGTCTGAAGGTATGATGTGTTTGACTATTTTGCCAGAGGACAGTACCGCACTGCACCGCACCAGTAGACAATGAGGAAGAATTGGAGACAATTGCTTGGTTGGAACAATATTCATTAAAGAAGCCCCTCTATCGCAACGAGCATCTATGCCGTTTATCATGGCACCCGCTCGGGAGTAAACTATGATACCGTGCTGATGCTTCCTTTGATTTCCTCTCCCGCCAAGTCCACCCCTACATATCCCAACAAACCTCTCCACTTTAGTCCACGGTATTTATTATCTAACCTGACCCTCAAAAAGCACTGACATCACCAACCACCAAAACCCTCACACTCCGTACCAACAAGAAAACCCCGAGTGAGCCCACCACCACCACCCTGGAACCGCTACAATCATTTACGGGTAACTAAAACTCAACTTTTTACCCGCAAATTTCACCCCACGTGCGATCGCCTTCCAGGATCTCTCGTATTGCACTTTCCTCCCACTTTTTTTTTTTTTTTCCTTCTTTTTCTCTTTTTTCCCACCCCCCTCTCTCTCTCCCTGACCTCTATTCCTATCCCCTTTTGCCCGGGGCCTGTGTAGGGTTATCATAGATAGGGTATTATACCGGGGTTTTGTATCGTATAGACAGAAGAGAGAGTGCTGGCTAATTCGCAAGCGACGGGGTAAGTTTAGGTTAGTTAGTTAGCTAGGCGTATAATACCGGTAGATAGATAGATAGACAAGTTAGGCATCCTCTCGATTGATAACTTGGTTTATATACCGTATGGCTTGGCTACTTCACACAGATAAGCAAATCTATCTACAAGTAACCTGCCGGTATCCATGCTAATTAGACAAACCTCCAATCTCACATACCGTACCGGTAGTCTAGCTTATCACAGCACAGCTCAGAGAAAAAACGAATGGCGCGGTAACTCTATCCTTTAGCTCGTCCTGTGGCTGATTGCTCAAAAGATCTCGCTTACATATGATACTAATATGATACAAAAATAACGAGATCCGAAAAGTTATCCCTCCTTCCTCCCTAAATCGCTAGTGATGGTTCTAAATTACTAGAGTTTCAAAATGAGACCTTATTATTATTATTATTCCACCGATCTCTTTCGCACGCGGTGACAAAGTACTCGTAGGAAGAAGAAAAGCCTAACCCTTCACAGTTCCACTCTTATCGCATCATACCGTACATATCCTCCATAACTCAATATGACACCATCGTTGACGATGGCCCATCATTGTCCCAACACTTCCCCACAGGTACCGTACTGCACATACCGTAGCATTATAATAATATTATGATACCTATAATACCAATTATGCAGACACCAGAGTGTTTCCTCTTACGCGAGGGGTTCTATTTCAATTTTTTTCCCGGGCAGCGGCATGAAAACGTTTTACCCCCTATTTGTTATGTTTTTTTTTTTTGGGGGGGGGGTTGAAGTTTCTTGTTTTTAGGCCCATACAGGTACTTATCATACATACCCCGGGGTGGCTTGCCATGGATTTAAACAAAATAAACCGATCGCACACAGACTGATCCAACGTTCTCGGCGGGCAGTTCGGATCAGTGTTTTTATTTTATTTTTTATTCCTTTATGACGAGTTCGTGATGCTCGATGCTCCCCGATTCATCAAGTACCCTACCATATCCGGACAACGAAAATTCCAAGAACTAGTGTTTTTACGTCCTAGATTCGAGGATCTTGGCTCCTCTATTTCCTTGCACTTTACAGATTGGCGGGTAGGTGAGCGGGTATCATACTGTATGGTACGATAGATGAACACGCAAGGGCGCGGAAAGCCATCTGGGGTGAAAAATCAAATGTCCGTAAGCTACAACCAAAAAAGTGCACGACAACAACAGCAGGCCCCACGTGAAATAGACAAATCGACGTGGGGGATCTGTCTAATGGTTTTATTCATGTCTCTTTCAACCTCCCGAACGCCTCTTTTCCTCGCATTTACTGTCTTTGGAAACTTTAGTGCGGCCTTAGAGTTCGCTGTCGTTGGTTGTTGTTTACGGACATTGTGTATCACCCTGAGCATGTTAACGGGATGACAAACATGGCACGGTATAGATGTGGTGGACGAGTGAGTGAGCAGGTAAATGTGCTCGGCTCCCCCTTATCGCGTTACCCGGTCAATATTCTACACGTCCTCTCTGGGTCCGGATGGTCAATTTTTGATCATGGAATATCACTCGAGGTGTACATAACGGGTTGTTGCTGTGAGGGGCTCGGAAGGGTGGAGCGCAGGGAGCGGCATTTTGCTCGTTAGCTCTGAGTGGATTGGCTGGACTCTGACTTTTGTTTTTATTCCCTTCTCGTAGAACTAACTTGGCGGGGAAGGCGAGAGAGAAGGAATGAAAAGGATAGAATAGATAAGAAAATACAACCAGAACGAGGCGAGCGTCGAACAAAACCAGTTTGCCATTTCAGCTTAAGTTCTAAGGGGGGTTAGGGGTTAGAAGAAGATAATAGAAAGCGAGACAGATTATGACAACACAAAAATCTCGGAAACTGCCATGCAGTCAGTCCCAGCCATCGCCGCCCATGCTCAAACCGCTTCCCTCGCTGCTGTTACCTGCTTCCACGATGTCCTTGGGCATTGGGTTCTTGGGCGGCAAGATGTTTGGTTGCCTGTTGTCGGTCTCATCAACGAATCCAATCTGGACATCCTCAGCTTTCTGCCAGATTGGGCGGTAGAGGTTTGGTGCAGGTTTTGGGATGGTGCCGTCTGCCTCCTCACTTGGAAGCCCGATTTCTGCCATTTTGACAAGAGCTTGAAGAGTATATGCCGCGTCGTTTCCTATTCGCCTGGGGATTACTAACCGTCCGCGGAGAAAATTAGAGATGTGAGGGGGAAAAAGAGTTCACCAGCGTTGTGCAGATGCCTGAAATCAACACCAAGGTCACACAGCATTGGGCCCAAGCCTTTGCTTTGATGATCATTCATGACTGCCTTCCACACGCAAGTGGTGTCGATAACCTCCAGACTAGCAATGTTGCCAACATCGTAGCCAACTGTCATCAAAAAATCGACGTCGGTCCTAACATCGTGCCCAACAAGTACAATCCTTCTTTTTTCGCCGTACTTGTCATAATGGCGAAAGCACTCGCCGATTTTCCCGGGGAGTTGTCTCAAGGGCACAAACTCGGAATCTCCAAACATGAAACGGTCTGCAGCGTCGGTAACAAACTGCCCATTACGCATGTTTACATGCTCGCTAACGCGATAATGGTAGCTCTTGATGAGGTCAATTATAGCATCACTCCTGCGGAGGGGAGCATTGGCTAGATCAAAGCTATCCTGAATAGCCTTCAAGACGGTTTCGCGAGTCGGGGCATTCTCTTGGGGGGGAGGGAGTTCCGTGGTATCAAGAACGGAGATGCCAACCTCAGTGATTATGTTGTGATCGTGCTCGAAAGCCTCAACGTCAATGCTCACAAAGACCGGAAAGGTTTTTTCGATCTCAGACTCAGGATTGTGTTGAGTGTATCCCAGATGATTCATTGCGGATTTGACTTGGGACTTCCAAGTTTCCATTGCCTGAAGTCTCCTCGCTGAATTTCGTTTGGACTTGCCGCTCTTTCTAGTGGAGGTGGATCCCTGCCTTGCCGGGCTGCCGAATTTTTGCAAAAGTTCGTCCAATTCTTCCTTACTCTCAAAATCGCCCATGAGAAGAGGGGCATCCTCATTGGAGTCTAATGCGTAAGTAATCTTCTTGGAGGGGAAGTTCTGGAAGAGGCGGATGCTGGTTTCGGCGGCAATCTCTTTGAAGAACTGATCTATCTGATCCCAAGAGATCAAAAGAATTTCGCGAGTGGCAGTTTCATAGATGTGCCTAGGGCCCTACATTAGATGACGGTGCGCTATCCAAATGGGGAAGGATAAACTGTGATGTAACAAACATTTGCCAGCCATAAGCATGAAAAGGCTGAGAATCAAAGAAACGGCTGACAACATGCTGATCGGCTTTAGATAGGAATTTGTAAGGAAAGGTTCTCAAGGTTTTGTATTCCACAAAGCCATCCATGTTGATCTTGGTTTTGGCGGCCTTGGGAGGGACCCAGGCTTTAGCTTGTGGGGTTCTAAGCTCTTTGATGGACGTTTGTGCCCAGCAGACTTTAAGGCGCCAGTCGAATGACTAAATTCTAGGCAAGCCGTCAGTGGTTGTGGTTGTAATGCTAGGGGTGGTCTAAGTGGTCGTGGCTGTCGTGGCACTGGGCCTCGGAGGCGGCTCTGTGTGGAGTAATACCCGCCCCGTGATCTACTCGTACTGCAAGATGGCAAAAAGTGGGGACAGACTCTTCGCTGGAAGGGAGTTAGGCCTATTCGCATCCTTCGCGAACAAAATACCCTCCCCCGTCCTGTAACTGACAGAGTGCTAGATATAGAACTGCCTGTAGGGGTCGGCTGATGAAGGATGAGGTTTGATGTAAATATTATACTCAAGATGTTTTGCGGGTCTTGTCAAACAGAGTTTTTCGGTTAGATGCTAGAAGAAGGTTAGGGTTGAAAGAGAGGTTGTGTGGGGTGGTGAGAGACGGAAAGCTTAGCCTGGACCCTGGGTTAGTGAGATACCGGTGGGTGTGATCCGGCAATCTCCTAATGTCGTATCGGCAAGGTATTCTCTATCGTAGTTAGACTGGCACGAAAGGAAAAAAAGTGTTTTTAAATTCGTGATTTTCGAAAAGGGTTGGTTCCTCAAGCATTGCTACGGAGGCGGGCCGTACTGTACAACTATGATACCGTACTCTCACTTTTTACTGTACTGTACTCGTAGGGGAAACTGTGAGTATATCACCCATAATAGACAAACTTGGGAGTTGAGAGTTTGGTTCCAAGCGAAGGAGGCAAATAGTACTTGTACTGTATCCCGTGAACGCTAGCTTGTAGAGTGTATGGTCTACCGGCGTGGGCATTGTCAAGACGAGTATCACAGTTGAAGATGCATCGTATGAAGGCAGACGAATATCATACGGTATCATACATTCCTGTTAAATAAGAGGGTAACGTACTCTGCTGTACAGAATTGTCTTTATTTCTCAGCACAGTTATCATACTGTATTTTACGGGGAAAGATGGCATCTTGCATGGACCGACAGATGCAGGCAACCAACCCTCCCTGGTTCAGGTGGCTGACCGATAAACAACCTTGTCGAGATCCCTTCCAAAACAAGCATGAGAGGAAAGGGTTGCTTGTCAGGTGTCATGGGGTACGGTATTCGGTAGGTACCCGCTTACGCCACATTGGAACTCAACAACAACATCAACCACCTCCACACTTCGCCAACCTTTCGAACTCGCACACACCTCCCCCTCCTTACACCCACCCCCACAACCCCCGCACCCCATACATCACCTCCACAATCAGAGCTTCTGGTCTCACAATATTTTCGTCTTGCTATTTTGTTTTTCGCTTGCAATCATGGAGGAAGCGGTCGCGTCGCCCGAGTCCCTAGTGGACCCGGACGCCGTGAACATTACTCGCGAGTTCATTGACTGTTAGTTAGCCTTTCCCGACCGTGAGCCCCTGCCACTTTTGACGACTACTCTACTGACATGAGGTTATCGCAGTTACCGAATTCCTTCCAGCGGATATGTATCGTTCGTTACAACTTGTCCGTCAACTTAAGAAAAAGGCCGCCGACCACAGCAGGAACGTCGATTCACTTTGCAAGGAATTTGCAAGCCTACCCGAACAGAGCCGCGTCCTACCTCCCAGCCTCGATGTTCCACTCGCCGATTATGTTTGCCCTCCCATGAGCGAGAGGGAAGCGGAGCTAAGGGTCAGAATATCCAGTGCGATCAAGGACGCCCAGTTCGCTCATCAAGAAGCGAAGGCCGAGGCTGAGAGAGCTTCGCAGAATGTACGAGGAAAACAATATATGCTACTTTTACCTGCATTACTTTGCTGACTGGGCCTAGATCAACCGTCATCATGCTCGTATCGTCGCCATCTATGGTGGCCTCTGTAAAGTTATAATACCGCCGGACGAACCTGAGCAGAAGCTTGTCGAGAGGCAACAGACTGATGTTCGGAAAATAAAAATCCGCATTTCCTCCCAAAAGGCAACTCCGGCAGGTCGTCACCCCCGTCTTCGTGGTTCCACTTCGATTGCGCAAACTTCTCGCTCACGCCAAAAGCAGCGGGAGAGAAATAATAGGGACGATGACGGCGACGATAATGAGTGGGAAGATATACCATCGACGCCATATAGTTACGAAAAAAAGAAGAAAAAGAAACTACTTGGTGGAATATCCAGACGTGGACAAAAAAACAATAGCGAGTCTCCATTTGTTGGTGGGGCTAAAGCAAGAAATGAAGATGGATCTTTGATCCCTAATAGTTTGCTTCCCTGGAATAGGCTTACGAATGAAGAGTTGGCAAAACTGCGAAAACGAATGAAGAAAAATTCTGGCTGGACACCATCTGTTACTATGATAATTCGAGAGCTTGAGACGTTGGGTCGAGGGCCTAAGCACAAGGAGAAATATGAGGATCAGTGGGGAGGTAGCAGGGGCGACGAATTTCTTAAAATATACGGACCGGAAGATGGTGGAATTGGCGATCCAGAGAAGATCGCACCAGATGATGGGGCAGGAGTTCGTGAGAATAAGGGTATGAAGCTTAACCGTGCCAAAAAACGGAAGCGGGAGGAGGAGAGAAAGGAGAAAGAGAAAGAACTAGAACGCGAGAAAATGGAGGCAAAAATGGAGGAGGATGAGAAGCTCCGCTTGAAGCTTGAACATGAAGAGGCTGAAATGAAGAGAGAAGCTCAAGAGGAAAAGGAACGTGCAGAGCTTGCGAAGCGCGAAAGGGAAAAGGCAAAAGCTGAAGAGGAAGCGGCGGCGGCGGCCGCAGCCGCAGCCGCAGCCTCTGCAAAGGAGAAGAGAGAAAGGGAGAATGCCGCAATAGAAGAAAAGGCTAGAGCAAGTGCCGCTCTTAAGGAGCAAGAAAGAGCTGCCGCCGCGGTAGCTGCAGCAGCCGAAGCACGGGTACCTCAGCCCATCACTCGATCATCTTCATTCAGTAGTCCGGCTTCATCTTCTACCTCTTCTGAATCATCCTCCAGCGGAGAAGACGAAGATTCCGAAATGCCCGATGCGGTCTTAGAAGAGCGCATACCATCACCTCCAACCCCCGCTCCGCCCCCGCCCCCACCAAAGCCTCGTCTCGGTCGCCCTCCGAAAAACTCTAAACCCCCCAAACCCCCCAGCTCCAATTCCCCACCTAGTTCCGGTGAAAAGCGCAAGCGCGCCCTATCGGCGGTAACAGCCATCCTGCCGACCCCCTCTCTCGCCGAATCCCGCGCGAAACGTGGGACCTCGGCCGCCGCACCCCCGACTGGAACAGTGTCACTCGCCGTCGGCCGCAAGCGCTCGAACGTCGCTGGGCCAAAGCCGAACAAGCCGACGAAACCGGGCGTCGGTAGAAAGAAGGGCCTCGTGGCGGGTAATAGCCGCAGACGCGTGGATGTTCAGGATGCGGATGGGGCCGGGGAGTGGGTTGATGAGGAAGATGAAGACTTGAACACTTATTGCCTTTGTAATGAGGTCTCGCATGGATTTATGGTTCAGTGTGATAATGAGCAGGTTTGCTTTCCCTTACTAGTTTTTGTACGTGGGTGGGAACGATGGGTTGCTAATTCCTACATTTCGTTTAGTGTTCTAAGAAGTGGTTCCACATAGACTGTGTTGGACTCACCGAGCAGGTAGCGAAGGATAGCAGCTCGCAATGGTTCTGTCCGGATTGTGATAGTGGGGGAGGGAGGGGGAAAAGGAGGAAGAAGATTTGATCATGTTTTTTGTTCTTACTTTCTTTTTCTTAATCTCACTTTGTTTTCTTCGTATTACACCTTATTACACCTCATTCATATAATCATCATCGCTACTACCTCCTACCTGCTACCTATCTACACCACTACCTCTTGAGCATTCGCCTACCTGCCCCTCATATATCTCCCCATCTACATTGGGCAAACATTTCCCCTTCCCTCTTATTTCTTATCATCATCATCATCATCATCATCATCATCATCATCATCATCATCATCATCATCACCCCTATACCCATTCATCTTCCTTTCTTTTCACCTTTTTCTTTTCTTTCATTTTTTTCATTCATATTTCCTCCTCCTTCGGCCCTGCATTAACTTACATTACCTATTTTCCCCCAATGAAAACAAATCATCGGGGTTTGGCGCATGTGCGGTGTATCATAGCGGATCATTCCTTTCTTTTCTAGTTTTCCCTTCTGTTTGATACTCTTCTGTGTGAATAGCTTGGTTCCCTTTTTCGTTTTTTCAATTTTTTTACTTCAGAGAGCTGAGTGTGTGCGTGCGGTAAGGTATGGGTTGGGTCGGGTTAGGGGGTCTTTTTTGGGTTTATCTTTAGCTTGGCTGGGTTTGGTTAGTGTGTGGAGGAGGGAAGGGGTGCTTGTTGTAGCTGTGGTTGTAGCCGTGTCGCTGGAGGGGGTAACAATCTTATAAGATTAAGCAAAAACGGGACTCCTCCTGTGGCGGGGAGGGAGTGGGATGCGCGTATCCGACAGCATAGCACGGTGAGTGAGAATGGGGCGAATACGTGCGCACTCGGGCACTTTGGGCGATCTTAATAACAGGCTTGCTAGTATTATACATACAATAGCTCTTGATCTACCTTTCCGTTGTAGTATATGTCCGCAGTGGGCCCCCTTGTTACTTGCACAGTTTCACTTGTCTACCTATCTTGCCAACCCCACTACTCCAACTATTTTTGCTAGCCAGCGCTCAAGTCAATCTTGAAGCCTTTATAAATACCTTATAGCTACTCGAATAGAGCCCTATCAGAGCCGAATCCTAAGACGTAGACCCCCATGCAAATAGAAGGCTCCTAGAAAGATATGTTAGGAGAGAGGGGGGGGATGTAAAATTGGGAGATTCCTCGGACCCGTCAAAAACGAGCAATTCACTGAAATCCCCTTCAACACTCATACCTACCTACCTACCTACCTACCAACTTAAAAATGACCAACCAAAAGTCCGGGTGATCGGGTCGTCCCTCGCCAAAAAAAAAAAAAGAGTGGGGCAAAAAGCCTCACGTTTTCTATTATCAACAGCTCCATCGAAAAAACTGGGCCGCTTTTTCTGGGGTTCCTGATTTGGGAGTCACCCTCATCGTGTTACCCATAAAACCAAAAGGATTGTGGCATAGTCTGTATTGCATTGATGGGGGACCAAATCACCTCAGTGAACTGACGATAGCGATGACTTTCTCAACTGAAAGTTGGGGCCTGGTTAAACTCCGCTAATAGGATGTGAGTTTCGGTGTAAATGTGCTTGATCATCATCGAGGTTTTTGGTTAACTTAGGTCACTCTGGCGCCTTCTTGTTTTGCGCACCATCCCTTCCCGCTGGCACTATTTCCCAAGTATTTTCCCGGAAGCACTCCCCCCCGTGAGGCACCTAGGATAGGGAAATGGACTCCAAGCCATAGTGTGCATGAGCTCTGGTGGCTGATGGTCTCCTGCGAGTGAGAGGTCGTGACTACGGTGTTTGGAGGATGTGCCGGAGGGTGGGTAGAATAGTGGCTTTGGGGGGGAGCTTTGCGTGAGCGGGAAGAGTATTAGATACGGATAGTCGTGAAAGCCCATATAACGTCAGGTTTGTGTTTTTTTTCTCCGATTCCTTCCGATCTGGAGACAAGATAGGTCTGCCAGTGTGGTGATTGGGAGGGGGGGGAGCATCATGTACCTGATGGGCCATTGCATCTCACCAGAGATCTGAGGTTCCTCCCTGGCCTAGTTTGTTTTCCTTGGCTTGTAACTATTTTTTTTATATTCTTCTAAGAAGTTTACTTGTGCAGTGCTATATTAGCCAACGTGCTCGGAGTGACCGTTCCTCTTCCCATTTCTCAGAGGAGTTGGAGTAAATCTTACTACCCCTCCCTGTTTGCTCACCTTTGGTGATTAGGATGATATGGGTAAACCTTCGTCCCTCTTTCCTCCCCAACTTTCTTCTTCACGGGGTTCAGCACCCCGCTCATAAAACTTGCTATTACCCCAGCGCGGACAGCACTTCCGCACACTGTGTATGCTCCAGAACAGCTCAGTGCCCAGGTCACAGAACGCCGGACCGGAGGCGAGGCGATAGATAGTACGGGTATGCCTACACAAGGAAGTATGATAAAAATTCTCATCTCCTTTCCTCTCCACCTATCTATTAGTATGCATGGAGTAATTCCCGAGGTATGCACGACGGAGCACCGAAAGCTATCAGCTACATGCATTCAATATCCGCTATGTATCACACACCCCCGCTGGACCGCACCCGCGTGATAGCACAGAGCCCTGCCCAAACAGAATATATTCCCACTTCCAACCCTCGGCCAATGAATGAGCCAAGTCACCCAGTGCTATTATCGACGTCTGTGTACGAGTTAACTGTTGAAGCAGGCCGCAGCCGCCTCCACAACACGAGTATCGCTCTAGACCGGAGAAATGGGTGGAATAATTGTTGGGAATTAGCCAACTTCAGCCCTCACGTGGCGGAGACTTTTTGTCATCATAATAAAAGCGACGGTTTTTATACATAAAGCTAGAGCAGCGCGGCTACTTGGCCAGGTCAAAATACCTACCGTAACTTAACTTGGGTCGTACAGTGCGACAGCCTATCATATCATACCGCAATCTCCACTAATCTTTTTCGAACCGGTGAACGGGGGTGAGTTCCCGATCTGGATCGTTGGGTTAAAGTATGACATTGACTACACCATTGCCAACGACGTGCGTAGGCGGTCGTCGATCATGAAATTTCGCTCGTCTATTAGCTATTATTTTGTGTGGAAGTAGGCACAGGAAGTACCCTCTTTGGTGTGGGGTCTATCTAGTGATGGATCAGGAAGCGCTTCTTAGAAAAGCACAGTGCAGTTTTGGCTGGCTGCTACTACTCTAATTGTGTTAGGGCATCCTAGTGTTTGTAGGTTTTCACTGTTCTGTTATATACTTCCTCTATCGGCGGCCTTTTTAGTGATTATCAGTTGTCACTTTTTTCTACAGCCCCTCTCGCCTCATGAACGTATAATCATTTCTGTACTCTAAGAAAATGTACAAAGTGACGAAAGGCCACAAACTACTGTCGGGATTAACCCATAGCTTTTTTTTCTTTCCCCTCCTTCTTTCTACCATAATTAATGCTTTTCCTAGGACTATTGCCACCCCTTGTTACCGTACTCGAGTATACCAGCGACGCTACTCGTAGATGCCCCGGTGAGGTTTAGAAACCTTCACCGGCTTGGGTATAGATAGAAGAGCCAAACAGTTTCCCTGCTCCAGTTCAGGGTGGAGGCGCAGTACATCACCCCACCAATGTGGGATGAGAGCTGTATGGCAGGGCCGCCTGAGAGAATGGGAGGAACAGACCAAACTCTAACGTAGCGGTACGGTGTAGAACTTTTGTCGCGAAAGGACATGGTTCCCCAATTGCTTGGTGTAGAAGATGGAACCCGAGATGCCGGCTCGAATAGTTCTCCTAGAACCATTTCTCTTACAGAAGATAAGGAAGGGATTCGACAATAATACAGAATCCAAGCTTTCAACCCCTTCTCATCCTCACCATCACCGTAACCACCAACAGAACCACTCTCGCAATCAAGTGAGACCTTCCCGCCCTACTTCAACCCTCCCACATCCAAAACAACACGTCTCCACAATCACCATTCCAGGAACCCCAGGATCTCACCAACGAGGAGAAAAACTCAACCCCGGTATGGAGACGATAACGGCCCCTCGCTAACCCCCTAAAAACACTGAAACAGCCCCACTTTCTTCCTCCTTTCCCCCAACGGGGCTGACAGTTTGAGGAACGTTTCAGACGGGAAAGAACTTCACCGAGACAGCATCCAACTTCAATCCCAGTTCCGACGGGAGCTCAAACGCTCTCTCCCATATCGTGGGCAGAACTCAGGAAGTGCTGATGAAAGTAAGCAGGCAAGCAGGATCCCAACCTCAACTTGGGGGAGGGAACCGGGAACCTCAACGAGTGGTTGGCTTTAGTATAAATCGTAAGGTGATTTATTTGTGATTAGTCCTCTAGTGCCGCCGAACCCTCCCGGAGAGAGTTTGAAGTTAGTTTTTTTTTATATTCTTTCTCGTCAATCAATTGAAAGGCGGATGGGAAAGTGCTCCCGGGGGAGGTGGTGTGTGCTATGCCGCGTGTCCTGTACTGTACCATGTCCGTCACGATTCTTATGCACGGTGTGGAGTACAAGTCTATAATTTCAATATTTTATGTCAGGCAATGCTCCGAATGGAGTACCTAGAGAGTAGATATGCTTCAAGAACTTAAGTCACATGTGGTGAAGGAGTAGCCTTGCGAGTGAGAATCAGTGACCAGGATGTCGATGATATGTATGAGATGAGTAAGTTTTAGCGGTTTTGAGAGAGAGGCTTTGAGGGAGAAAGGTGGCTTCGTACTCGTATATACCGATAAGCTCTGTCAGCGCTAGCTATCTACCGTAGGTAAGTAGGCATTCATTTGTTTGTGCTAGCCTGCTGTCCCTGATACAGAAGTGGACTATCGTCGTGGTCAGGTACGTAACGGTTAGTTTTGTCATTTTGACTCAGGAATCTGGAGTTTGTCCTCCCACCCCCCCTCCATATATTCTCTATTGGCTGTTATAGATCACTCCGTACGCAAGCCTGCCCACCCGCCGTGCCCCAGTTCTGTTCTCTTGCATTTTCCAAGAATTGTACTCGTACGTGCACACATGTTGTCCGCCTATCATATCATCACTCTCCGGCCATTCTCCAAAATCAGAACTGCCTAGAGCTTCCCGACGCCCAGCGTGCGCAGTCTCACTTTTTTTTGCTCCACCAATCTACACAAGTCTAATATCAAAAAAAAAGTATTCCGAATGCCCAGAAAACCAATCCTACATCCAATACCTCATGATGATAATACGAGTAATACCGTATGGCTAATTTGTGCCTCTCTCTCAACAGCTCTTCTCCACTTACCACCCACCCCAAGAGCACGGGAAACAACCACTCGCCTACAAAGCCTTCTTTAATGACACCACGAGACCACCGCGTATAATATTGCTCTTCCAAGAATACCGTACATTGCACTCTTGCAAAAAACAAAAGAACTTATAGCATCATATCAGTATTCATACACCCATCCATCCAGCCATCCACCAAACAACCAATAGACTAACCCTCAACATATCCATCGCAACACATATCCGCCCAAATGCGCAGATATAAGATTCCCCCCAATCGGATTGTCCAGTTTGAGTTACCGGTATTTTGCTTCTTTCCTTTATTTTTTTCTTCTTTCTTTCCTTTTTCCCTTCCTTCCCCTTCCTCCTCCCCACACCCATAGAATACCGATACGGTACCGGTATGATGACAACGTACCATAGGCAAAAAAGGGCCATTCTACGGTAACACAATTACGAACTCGGACACCACTGCGTCCCCTGCGGCTCTTTTACGCACAGCATAGAACGCCGCACTCTAATCAAGAGAATCTATCATACTTGTATGGTGCTATATAGGCACCATTAACTTAACCCAGGTAAGGTAAATACCGTAGACTTCATCTCCCTTCCTCCGCCGTCCGTCCGTCTGTCCATATTGTGCATAATATTAGCATAACCGTAACTTGCCAAAGTTTCTCTAAGTTAGGTATTATGTCATATCTCAGCTTGAATCCCCCCCTTCCTCCGGTCCGCATGATATCACAGAGGCTTAACTTACAGTATATACACACACGCGCTGAAGGAAAATTCGAGTAGCTTATTTGCAATTCCAGTTCCTGGCCAATCAAGTAATCCAGCGCTCGGAGGGGGTCTTTTTTTTGTGTGTGTTATGCCGCTTTCGGTGATTTCGCATGGGTTTTAATATTTATCACTATTGTAGCTGACATCCTTCGTTGGGTGGTGGCCAAAACTTCACGTGCTGGTATTATAGGGTTTTTTCTAATTATCATTACTATTAATATTATTATTATTAACAATCGTACTTGTACTAAATTACGGAAGGAGTAAACCCTTTGGGGAATGGAAAAACTTTTTTCTCGTAATAATAGTAATCGCTTCCATTCATAAGGTAAGGTAATTAAAAGCTAAATCTAAATCAAGCGTCGCATTCAACTTTTTGGGCGTGATCAATGGAAGAACCTGGTTGCGCGAGGTTTCTACTCTCATTGTAATCTCCACTCGCCCTGTCACCTTCCTTCCTGGCAGCCGAACAGCTCGGGTGAGATCGAGATCTGGTTCGTTTGTTGAGTTAGAGTAGTGATATGACAAGGGAACGCCCTGCGCGCGATGGAAAAGGGAATGCTATGGTTTACTATGGGAGTTCGCTTCGTTTGCTGTAATTTTGTTTCTATATTCTACGGTACTCGAGGAGATGAACTATGACACAACCGGCTACGCGTGTCCACTAGGAACCCGTTGCCTCGTTCTTTTCTCTTGACCTCTCATCCTCCCACCCCCGCCGGCAAAAGCGAGGCTGGGGGGGAATTAATAAATAGTTACTCATACCGGTAGAGTAATTACTGTTATCATACTCGTGATTGTACCGTAAAAAATCTCTTGGGATCCGCCATCTCCGTCAGCGCTATAATCTCCGGGCTTAGAGATAAAAAAAGGCGTTGAGAAAGGTTAGTGCTTTCCTGTCATGGTATGGGATCAGCCCTCGAGGTTCGCTGAATCTCATTAACTACAAGTAGTTATTTGCGATTCTGTCGACCTGCCAAACTAAACCTATCCTAGGCCGACAGAGATGGTACAGTAGATTCCAAGAGAGTTTACGGTACTGTACGGCACTCGTAGCAAGAAAGTTACAGTACCGGTAGAGAGGTGTTCCTAGCACCACCGCTAGTACTTAGCCTCGCACACATACTATGCACATACTGTAGGGCGGCAAGGTAAACATGGATATCAGTATAGTATCATGTCCAATACTGCCCTTTCCCTCCTTCCCCAGGAATGGGACGAATTTCGCAACAATTCATTTACCCAAACTGCAAGAGGGGGAAGGGGGAAGATTGCCGATAGGGAGCGCATGGCGAGTGCATACGTGATCACTCGAAGGTATCGCGAGATCTGACATCCATCTGGAAGGAAGTAACCGAAGACGAAGCAAACTCGCGGTAAGTCACTTGAGAGGGGTTGAGCCCAATGCGGAATAAATCGTTTCAGAATAATTGCGGGGGGTGGCGGCGAGAGGGTGAGTGGATGGGTTGGTTGGTGCGTTTGATTTGGTTTTGGTGCTGACCGGGGTGGGAAATTTTGCGGTTGACTGCCGGCAAGGTAAGGTTATTCCTCGAGATTAAAAGGTGTGGGAACAAATGCGATATTGTTTTTTAAAGGAAAAGGAAAAACATACAGATGGTTAAAGAGGAGGAGGAGGAGGAGGAAGAAGGATGCCATTAGGTTTTTGTTGATTTAAGTTAAATAGAGAGTATTTCTTTGGCCTCATCTCGTCTTCGCGATTCGTTCGGTTCGTCCCACAGAGGGTCGGTTGTTCTCGGGACCCAACCCCTTGCATACCCGCCTTTTCGCGATGAGAGAAAGTGGTCGGGGCTGGAAGGGTAGAAGGGGTGGCTCTTTCTCCCTCTCACACCTTCTGCACTGTTGATCCTCCAATTGTCTGCCGGGCAGACCTGATTGGGGGAGGCGAGAGCGAGATTCGCTCTTCAATGCCCACCACCGCTGCAGGATTTTCTTTACCAGTATTTCACACACACGCTGGATGGATGAATGGATGAGAAAGTGCACCTTTTTTTTTGTTTTTGTTTTTGTTGTTGGTTGGGGCCAGGAAATGATAGGTGGGTCCGCCTCAGCCAACCAGTGGTTTGGAAAAAGAAAAATTGCGAGATGATTGAGCAATTGTTTGTCATAGGCTGGCTGGAGGGAGAGGGAGATAATAATGACGATAAACAATGAGGCTTTCCTACCCGTACCACCCTTTCTTTCCACCTCATAAATTTAACTCGTTACTCGAGTACCGGTACGGTACTGCGGGTTGAAGAGGCGGGGAAGGAAGGGGTGGAGGGAGGGAGGGAAATCTTTCCAAAAGCCGTTGTGCTATGCACGTTGTTTGTTTTTAGGAAATGTCAACTTCAACCAATGAGGAGTCTTCATATACTGTACGAGTACTCGTAGGGTGCCTGGGGTTCTAGAAAGGGAGGTACCAGTGGGCGATCCGTAAAGGTGCCTTCTCCACCATCATGGCATTACCGGTATGGTGAGGGACTTGAATAGGACATTCATTCGAGCTCGCTAGCGACCGCTTCGTGATACCGGTACTCGAGTAGTGGTTTTCCCACCATGACAGGAAGGGGTCCAATAAAGCGCGCAAGGTGCAATTGTAAATAAAAGGAGGGTTTTTTTCTTCTTCTTTCCTTTTCCTTGGCGGCGTACGAGTGCAATGCAGTGAGTTTAATGAACCACCCTTAACTGTGGTAGAGAGTACCAGTAGACTCGTGATCATGGATACTGTACTCGTACGGTACTTGACAACTCAAGATGTACTAGAGTACGAGTGTCAGGATGCCTAGCACTTGCATCAGAGAAGCCCGAAGCCAGAATGGAGGAATTGGGGAAAGTCATGGTAACGTTTTGGCAGGGTTCAGGTTGCGCTGGAAATGCTTTTTTCTTTTCTCACTCACTGAAATCATCCATCCATCGTGGCACAAGTTGGCGCATTTGCACATAGCGCCACTGTGCATGCACGGCTGTTCTACGGTGCTCGAGTACGGTACTGTACGTGTACGGTAGACTCTGATCCCACTCGGTACACAAGGGGAAATTACGGTTGGGCCACAGGGCATCCAGATGGTGCCTGAGTGGAAATGCTGTTTCTCAGTGGACCATGATGAACTGTGTGCCGGGATCGAAAATACTCTAGCGTATGGATGGCTGCTGGATAATTCCGGATCTCTGAATCCTGGTATCATACCGGTACTGCACTGTAGCAATGACAACTTTTGCTCTTGTTGCCGTTGAGTTTAAAAAAAGTACATGTCTAACCTGATCTCTTTTACTTGCACCGGTACCAAGCACTTGCACTGTAGTGGTGCAGGTACAAAATGCGTGAACTGGTCGATGTCTTCGGGCTTGTCTTGTGATAGCCACATGCTGATCTATCTTCGGAATCTTCTTTCCTTCACCTGTGAAGTCACGATGCGTCCCACTGGCAACCTATGTGCAATTCTCCTACCTGGCTGTATGCACTATGCACGGTGGGTCAGATGTCTGCCAGCTGGCAATGGCAAAGTTAGGAATGGGGGATCAAAAATAAAGTAGAAAAGAGCCTATCGATACCGGCACACTCTATCTGGGTCTTTTCGTTCCTGAATGCGGTTCTCTTCTCGTGCACCGGTAATGTCTCCTTTCGCGATATACATCCTGTACATTTGGGGAAATAGAAATGTGTCTAGCCGTTGATTAAAAGCAATTGAGCCGTGGGAATTTGCATCGGGCGAGCGAGCAGTGGCTTCCTAAATAAGGTGTTGATGACCTGATGTCCGTATTGTCCATTTTTTTTCGTTACCGTAATATCCTTTTTTTTAATATTTTTCTTTTTATCCCATCCCTTTTTATATTTTATTTTTATATTTTATTTACTTCCGCACGGATTTATCTTGCTTTGCAGAGTGAATCGTGACGCAGCATTCATAGACCCGAGTAGATGTAACTTCGGGGAGAAATCTGTATTATACCTGTATCATAACTCTTCCTTAACGCCCGTAGACAAACCTCTCTTGTTTCAACTTCTCTGTTGGGGCGAGGGTTGTGAACGCGAGAATAACAAACATCTCGTCCCGAACCTTCCTTCCTCCCGCCGGGCCCAATTTGCCCCTGTCAATTCCCTATTTCATCTTTTTTTTTTTTCATCCCATCTCTCTCCCTCTCTCTTCTTTCACTTCACAATCTCCTTCTCCGACCCCCCCTTTCCCCTCTTCTCTCTCCCTCTCTCCTCCTTCCCCTTCCACCCTTCCCTTCTTTTTTTTTTTTTTGTTCCTACGGCCTCCTGGGTCAAGCTTCTTTCCGGCACGGGGTGTAAAGTGCACAGGATCATCGGTGAAAGAATTCCAGAGAAGGACTCCTAGCTAAGCTGTGGATAGCCTCTCAAGTCTCTCCTTTAAAGTTCTGCAGCCTGATACATACACTTTTTATTTTATTTTTGTTTGGCTGCATTATTATATGCGTCAACATCGAATACGGTTCGTACCGCCATTTCGGACGTTGCGTCCTATGGAATTATGCAGCCCTCTTTTTCCCTCCTCCGCCTGTCCGCTAACACGGTACTCAATCAAAATAGCTAGGTCCAGCATCCAAACGGATCCAACCAAAACACGCTCGCTCTTTTCATAACCAATTTACCGTTCGACCTCGTGCCGGTGCTCACATTCGAATCATCACAGCGACTGCGTGCCCGCTCCTTGGCCGTGCAAAAAAATATTCTACGGGGAACAATTTCTCTTAAAATAGAACTTCACTCACTCTCCTCCACTCCAGTCGTTGTTGCAGGGGGAAGGGCAGCTTTTCGGCTTTTCTTGACCATTTTCACTGTCCCCCAAGCCCTCGGATTGGTGTCATCTCTTTCACGTCCTGCAACGCCATCGTTTCTTGGGACGCGCGACTGGACTCGCTTGGTTTGGGGGCTTTAGTTTTCATTGATAGACTCTGGTTAGAGGGGGTTTTTAGTGCCCTTTTTTCTTTCTTTTTTATTGACGGCTCGATTACGATTCACAAACGAACCCATAAGAAATTATTGCTGTCAATTGGCTATCTATCTATTTCCTTGTGTGCTGAGTAGCTTTGGATATGGAGAAATCTGGAAAGTCTGATAGCCACCACGGCGTAAATGCGGGAGGAACTAACAAGAATACGGGAACGGATGATGATGAGGATTTGGACAGAAATGGAGTGGACCGGGGAGGAGGCAGTTTTGGGTTGGGCGCCGCCCCCCAGACCATTGGGAGAATTCGGATTGAACCGGTTAGGCGCAAGATGACCCACCGCAGACACCAACAATTACATGCCCGGCAGAATGGGGTTGTGAGCGGAATCACTGACCCAGTTGGGGATACTGTATCCAGTGTCTTGCCAAGTACTGTGAAGACAGGGGAGTACATTGCTACTACTCTCCCCACGCTCACTTCGTCCATTTCTTCTTCCATCCCAGAGTTGTCGAGCCTCAGCATTCCGTCCAGCTCGTCTGGGACCGTGGTCCCTTCAACCTCACCTTCGGATTCAACGAACTCTCCAAATGTACCGGTCGGAAGCACCCAACAAACGGTACTCAGTTCTACCCCCCCTCCGTCCCCGGCGGAGACGTCTCCTGGCATGGTAATACCGCCCATCACAATTTCAGACATTATTTCTACTTCTCTGTCGAAAGCCGAGTCGCCGTCGCCGTCGCCGAGTTCGGCTTCACTGTCATCCTCGTCTACCATAGTATTACCTCCATCGGCCACGGTGACCTCCTTCTGGCCTTCCCTCATTGCGAAGAACGGGACCACCACGAGTAAGTTCTCCGGTCCTTCACCTCAAAGCATACATTCTCGATGGCTGCCATTGACCCACTTGACGTAGGCGACACACGGCCGGCCTCTAGTACTACAATTGATGGCAGCGTTATTGTGTTCACGCTGGCTCCAACTCCGACCGATATTAATAACACTACGTCGAGTCGTAATGTTACTACTTCATCGACTTCGCTTTCATCTACCTCGGGCTGGTCGCTTAACAGTACGACGACAACAGAATCGTCAACAACGACATCGCCATCGTCGTCATACCCGTCAGAATCCCTATGGCCTACTACGACATATGTGGGAGGTGGAGGCGGCGGCGGGGGAGGGGGTGGTGTAGCATCAACAAACACAGCGCCATCGGTGTCGCCAACCTCAACTGAAAGTTCTGGAGGGGGGGGGGCACCAGTTAGTCCTAAGCTTCTTGGTGGTGTGCTTGGAGGAGTTGCCGGTATGGCGTTAGTCCTGCTGGCTATTCTCTATTTCATGAGGCGTCATAAACGTGAACTTGTAATTCAGGAGAGAGATGATGCTGGGTATGGTGGCCCAATCCAACCAACTGGGGACCAACCTATGGCTGCGGTGCCGGGAGAACGAGGTTTTTACAAGGTCTCGGGACGCAAATTACCTCCTGTGATCGGGGGTCCAAGACCAGGAGAGTTTTCTCCTACAAGGTCTGCAGCGGGATCCCCACACCATCGTGAGGACGAAATCAGTTGGATTGGACCAGGAACCCCGGTCTCCTCTACAGGCGCGGGGCCCTCAAAGTATTCTGGAGTTTCTGGGGGCGCCCCGTCATCACCTGCAACTTCTAGCGCTCCTGGAAGTACTACTACTACTACTCCTGTTGGACCTGCGCCTATCATACCGCCCATTGGTGCCGCTATATCGACAGGCCCTTCGAGAATCCCGGAGGAGCGCGAGAGTGACCCTGAGCTTGCTTCCCCCAGTGAGCCTATGCCACCACCGCCTCTACTGCCAATTGCCAAAACACCGAGCGCCCCGGGTAGTCAGACTGATCTTAGTCTAACATCTCCTACACGGCCTCCATTTTCCAGGGGGATGAGTGCTGTAAGTGTGGGAAGTGCAGGGAGTGGGAAAGAAGGACGCGCTATAGGAGAGGTACCCGCATCTGCTGGGCCATCCATCCCCCCGGCCTTTGCAAGACAAATGAGTGCTGAGCGGGTAGGGAGCGCGGGAAAGGATGGGGTGGGCAGATCGTTACCGTCACACGATGGCTCCCGAGCCTCTCGGTTTACCGAGGACATTGTGTGATGGGCCCTTTGTCTTTTTTTATTTTTATTTTTAAGGCGAGGGATTGAGAGTTGGGAAACTAACTTTGCATTGAGATGTCTTGTCTTTTTTATATATTTACTTCTGGTGCTAGCGAAGGGTTGGCTTAATATGTCCTGTTCTTTTTTCTTGAGACATCTTCTACTTTTGTGCTTGCTACTATAATCATTAGTATCAAGCGTAACTTTTTAATGCCTTCTTTCTTTCTTCACTGTTTTATGGCGTTCTATTCTTACTCCCATCTTCATACCTGGATACCCATTTTTTCTTCTACCTGTGTAAATTTCTTACAAACGTATCTCTTGTGGAGTTTGAGATTCTTGACTTTTTTTCTCTTTTCCTTCTCTCTACAACCCATGGTTGCCCCTTCTCAGCTATATCATCCACGTCGCTCATTCCCATCTTACCTTCATGTCTATTCTTGACTCTTTCCCCCCCAGAGCGGGCGGGGGTTTCCCATCTGCCTCCTCTTCTATTTAGCCGTACATGGTACCGCGTCATACCATACTCATGGCCTGGGCATACTTTTTTTTCTCACCTTCCGACACATGTATTAGTAGTAGCACTTACTCACTTTCACCATACCTATTACCTATCTACCTACTTACCTATTGTACCCGCCGCCGGCACCTCCGCCCGTGCTGAAACGAAGCAAAGGGCGAAAGGAAGAAAAATCAAAAAAATCGCACTGGCGGAAACGTACACTCCCGTTCGCAAAGTCCTTGCACAAAAAAAAGTACTGTGGCAAGGTCTTGGTGGCCACCGATGTACTAGTACAAGTGTTTGGATTTTGGATCAACGATAACACCCTCATGACCAGTAAT
>Ga0307509_10002413_pt1 | contig 30268 bp, 31 predicted proteins | sample 10_EM_MG_FD_202245 | JGI IMG/M metagenome (GOLD analysis project Ga0307509, IMG submission 202245) | Populus trichocarpa ectomycorrhiza microbial communities from riparian zone in the Pacific Northwest, United States - 10_EM | ecosystem: Host-associated > Plants > Roots > Unclassified | place...
TGCAGCGGTTGGATCAGCACTTCCATGGCGCCATGATCGTGACCGCACGAAGATCAGCCAATGGGATTCAGGATATAAACCGTATCACTCCCAGTGATACGAAAAACGACGAAGAGACACCATGGAACTGCACCAGCTCGACCTGAACCTGCTCGTCGTTTTCAACCAGTTGCTGATCGAGCGGGGCGTCTCGAAGGTGGCCGACACCCTCGGCATCTCGCAGCCCGCCGTGAGCAATTCGCTCGCGAAGCTGCGCAAGATCTTCGGCGACGACCTGTTCCTGCGGACACCGAAGGGCATGGAGCCGACACCCTTCGCCGACCAACTCGCCGAGTCGGTGAGCTACGCGCTCGCGATGATCCACAGCGGCGTCAACCAGCGGACCACGTTCGATCCGGCCACCGCGAAGCGCGCTTTCACGATCGGCATGACGGACATCGGCGAGATCTACTTCCTGCCGGCCTTGATCGAGCGGCTCCGGCGCGAGGCGCCCGGCGTGACCCTGAGCACGATGCGCAATGCCGCCATCAACCTGCGCGACGAGCTCGAGTCCGGCAAGGTCGACCTGGCGCTGGGCCTGCTGCCGCAACTCAAGGCCGGCTTCTTCCAGCGCCGGCTCTTCACGCAAAGTTATGTGTGCCTGATGCGGCAAGGACATCGCCTCGACAAGCGACGCATGTCGCTGGCGGAGTTCTCGAGTGCCGAGCACCTGGTCGTGATCTCGGCCGGCACCGGTCACGGCAAGGTCGACGAGCTGCTGCTGCGCAGCGGCGTGGAGCGCACCGTGCGGCTGACGGTGCCCCACTACGTCAGCGTGGGGCACATCCTGCGCGGCTCCGACCTGATCGCCACCGTGCCCAAGCGTCTCGCCGATCGGCTTGTCGAACCCTTCGGCCTCGCCGAAGTCCCGCATCCGGCCAAGCTCCCCGACGTCGCCATCAACGTCTTCTGGCACGCCAAGTACCACCGTTCACCGGCCAATCGCTGGCTGCGCGGCGTGGTGTTCGAGCTGTTCGGCAGCGACGACGCGATCCCGCACAAGGCCCGCAGCCGCGCGTCAGCCGGCCTGGCACGGGATACTCTGGTACCGACCACCCCAACCTGACCGGCTTCGGGCCGTTGGAGTCGGTGCCGCGAGTCGATCAGGAACTGCTGCCGGTCCTTGAAGCCATTCACCAGTCGCTCCAGCCCGGCTGGTAGGCGCGCACGCCGTGCGCGCGCGGCGTGCATCGATGCATCGGAAACACGGCCGCAGCGCCACGCCCGATCCCCCTAGGACGACACCCTGGGCGCATTGCGGCAAACCGTCGCCGGGCGCACGATGCAGCGACCCGCACACGGTCGATGCGCTTTGAATCGGCGCCGCTCGACCGGAACCGGCGATTCACCCCGGGAGAGGACGGTTCATGAATGACACCGCTGTGAAGTCCGCGGACATCCTTCGGACACTGGGCATCAGCGAGAACGCCCTGCTGACGCACGTCTTCCGACCCGATCACGTCGCCGAGGCCGCATTGCACCTCGACCTGCACAACACTGCCGACGGCCTGGACGACGACTTTCCTCCTCCGCCTTCGGGGCTGCTCTACCGGCTCAACGTCGAGAAATTGGGGCGCGATCTGCACGCGCTGCTGAGCGCTTGCCTGGTCGGCCACTCCTTGCAGCTGCGACGCTACGGTCGCCCCGTGCTGGACCAGCAATGGAACTGGGCCCAGATCCCCATGGACGACTACGTGCCGTGGACCTCGTCGGTGAAGATGCACGTCGCCAGCGTCAGCAAGCTGATCACGGCAATGGCGCTGACCAAGCTGCTGCAAGACCACGGCATCTCGCCGGATTCACCGATGGCCGCATGGCTGCCGCCCTATTGGCAAAAAGGCCCCGGCGTCGAGCGGATCACCTTCCGCCAGTTGCTGACCCACACCTCCGGCCTCGTCGTGCTCGACGAGAAGCACCCAGGACTTCCGACTTCCAGTTCATGAAGAACCAGATCGCGCTCGGTGCGATCGGCAAGCCGGCGGTGTACCGCAACATGAACTTCGGTCTGTGCCGAATCCTGATCGCGATGATCGACGGGGCCATTCCGTTCAGGTACTTTGCGAGCGGTCTGACGGACTCCTTCTGGGACCTGACCACCATCAGTGCCTACAAACGCTATGTGCAGCAGAACGTGTTCGATCCGGTCGGCGTGACCTCGGCATTCACGCATGGAGACCAAGACGCACTGGCCTACCCCTTCCCGGCAGTCGTGAAGGGTTGGAATTCCAACGACATGACGACGATGAGTGGCTGCTGTGCCTGGCACCTCTCGGTCGACGACCTGCTGACCGTCATGGCGGCATTCCGGCGGCGTGACTTCATCGTCGAGCCGGCTGTCGCGCAAAAGATGCTCGACCGGCAATTCGGTCTCGACGTCAAACGGGACACGCCGCTCGGACGGATCTATGCCAAGGGTGGCTTCTGGAGTTTTCAGGACGGAAAGTTCGTCGAGCAGAGCAACGTGTTCTTCCTGCCCAAGGGCATGGAACTCGTGATCCTCGCCAACTCGCCGCTCTGCAAGCCGGACACCGGCTTCATGGGCCAGGTGCTGGACGCCATCGAGGCAAACATCGAGAGCGTCCTGCTGAGCGCGATCGTCACCAGCGTCAGCGCGATGGCACTGCTGGGCGCGTTCCGGCAAGCCACAAGGCGCCGAGGCTAGACCGGTCTTGGCCCGCGACCGACCAGCCGGCGATGCCGCCGCGGGCCCAGCACACGGTGCGTCACGCAGGCCTTTACGCCACCGCCAATCGCGGGCAGCATCAGCGCTGTAGTCGCCAGCTCTCGCAGCTCGCACCACCGCATGCCACCGTTTTCCAGAACCATCGCCACTGCAATGCCCGCATTGCGACGCGCCTCTCGTGCGCACCGTTCGCCCGCCCCAGGCCCAACCAATCGGTCAAACGGACACGCAACAGGCTTCGCCACACGCCTGCCGCTTACCCAGTCGTCAGGCGCCAGAGGAGAGACCTATGAAGATCCAATATCGACTTTCGAGCTTTGTCGCTTTGTGCCTTCTTCATGCCACCGGGAGCACCTTCGCTGCAAACGAAGCGTCGCTTAGTCAGTTGGCCTGGCTGAGTGGATGCTGGAGTGCCGACGGATCGGAACTTGGCTCTGGCGAGCAATGGATGCCACTCGCTGGGGCATCTCTGATGGGTGTCAGTCGCACGATCCGCCAGGGCAAGACAGTAGCCTATGAGTTCATGCGAATCACCGAGACTTCGGATGGCAAGCTCGCTTTCTTTGCTCAGCCGTCGGGCAAGCCGCCCGCGAGTTTTCCGGTTCGGAGCATGAGCAGCACCGACGTCGTCTTCGAGAACCTTGATCACGAGTTCCCCCAACGAGTCATCTATCGCCTGGCAACGCCAACACAACTCAGGGCTGGCATTGAAGGTATGCGCGACGGCAATCTCAAGACCGTCGAATATCCAATGACTCGGGTCAGCTGCGATTCACAACTCACACAGTCGACTGTCAAGTGACGACGACGCCAACTCTTCCTTCAAGCAAACTCGCCTACGGTGGCCTGCTCAAGTCAAACGTTCGGCGCCTCAAAGAGACCGGCAGCGAGCCTTCGAGAACGTTCGAAATACAGTCGTTCCTTTGTTCACCAGCCAGAGCCTACAGATGCATTCACATCACTCGCCAGCCTCCGTCTTCCTGTCAACCGTCATCCTTGCTGGCTGCGCGAGCCCGCAACCACTGGCACCACCGGAGGCGCCTTATGTCCTGCAGCCGCCCATGGGTCAGTCGCTGTATGTCGAGGCTTTTGCGACTGGCGTTCAGATCTATGAGTGCTCGCAGAAAGCCGACTCGACGTACGAATGGTCCTTCAAGGCGCCGGAAGCGTCACTCGTGTCGCGCTCTGGTCAAACACTCGGCAAGCACTATGCCGGGCCGACATGGGAGTCCACCGATGGAAGCACTGTTGTCGGGGAAGTCAAGGCCAAAGACCCAGGGCCCCAGACCTCCGCCATTCCGTGGTTGCTGCTGTCAGCAAAGTCAAATACAGGCTCTGGTACGTTTGGAGCGGCCAAGAGCGTCCAGCGCCTGGCTACTGTCGGTGGCCTCTCACCGACTGAGCCTTGCACGAGCAGCAACCTCAAACAAATCGCCCGAGTTCCTTACACGGCCACCTACTACTTTTATCGCTAGCGAGCATAGACGTGTCGGGCCAAGAGGCGCTTGACCCTTCCTTCAAGCGGACCCGTTCCGGCCGGTTTCGCCGTCCTCTGCGGTCCGAGACGACGTCTCAAACGCCACGTGAACAGATCAACACCATGAACGATGCAACCGCCAAGGTACAACCGCTTCGTCCTGACCGAGAGATCATGACCAAGCAGAGGCTGCCTTACTTCGTCGGCATCTCTGGCCAAACCGTGGGCGCTTCGGGCCTGTCGATGCACTTGGTCGTCATTCCTCCCGGGGCACGGGCAGCCCCGCATCTCCACATCGGCTACGAGACAGGCATCTACGTTCTCGAGGGAGTGGTTTGCACACGCTGGGGCGTTGAGCTCGAAAACGAAGTCGTCAGCCAAGCGGGCGACTTTCTGTTTGTGCCTCCTGGCGTCCCGCATGAGGCAATCAACCTGAGCCCAACCGAGCCCGCTCGCGCCGTGGTGGCGCGGAATCATCCCTCAGAGCAAGATTTGGTCGAACCGTATGTACCAAGGCCTCGAGCCTGACTGCATGATCGCTCGCGTGGGCCACGTGGTGACGCCTGAATCACTTGAGCCACACAGGAGACGTGTCGTGTCGCATCCAGTCAGATTCATCTCGCTCCTACTGGCAGTCGCGTGCCCGGTCTTCGCCTTGGCACAAGACAACAAGTCGTCCGAGCCTCCCATGCACACCAAGTCTGCGCTGTTGGTGGTTGATGCCCAGGTCGGCGTCTTGTCCACCATTTGGGAATCGAAGCGCGTGATCGGTAATCTCGAGAAGCTGGTGGGCAAGGCCAGAACAGCAGGGGTACCCGTGATCTGGGTTCAGCACTCCGATGACGACGACCTGCTTTCTGACGGGAAGACAGTCCCTGCCGAGTCAATCGTCGCGGATCTGAACGCAGTCTTTGAGTGGATCAGCTTCCCGAACGTGCGCACCGAGGTCAGGAAGACCGCAGATGTTGCGTTCTAGCCGAGTGCGGCATAGTTCCATCTAGGAGACGATTTCCGGCCTACGGCCTCCAAGCGCCCCTTAACTCAAACCTTAGGCATCGTTCGAACATCCAGCCATGACCGAGCAAGAATCCCTCCTTGCCGCGATTCACGAGGAAGTGAGGCTGCATCCCTGCGACCCCTCGTGGCCAAAGAAGTTCGAGACCGAGCGCCAGCGTCTCACATCTCTGCTGCCAGGTGCGTTCCTGGGAATCGAGCACATCGGAAGTACGGCCGTCCCGGGCATGCCTGCGAAGCCAATCATTGATCTTCTCGCCGGAGTCGAGTCAATGGCTGTCGCAAGGTCCATCGCTGAGCGCATTTGCGCGTCGGGATACACCACGTCAACCGAGTTCAATGAAACCCTGGTCGACCGCATGTGGTTCATGCGGTGGGCCGAAGGGCGTCGCACGCACCACCTCCATGTGGTGGTTCAAGATGGCAATGTCTGGCGAGCGCATCTGGCCTTCCGAGATGCGCTTCGCTCAAATCCTTCGTTCGCAGCGCGCTATGCCGCGCTGAAGCATCAACTCGCCGCGAGGCATGCCACCGACAGAGAGGCGTACACGAATGCAAAAGCAGAGTTCATTGACTCAGCGCTGCGCGGCGCCTAATCCTCTCTTCAAGCGGCCCCGCCTTCGACGGTCCGCTCAGGTCAGACGTTAGATCGCATATGAACATCGATTCCAAGCAAGTCAGCCTGCGCGAGATCACGTCTCGGACAGTGCGCGCGGTGACCAATCTCTCGGTTGCGGAAAGCCAGAAGGGGTTTGTTGCGCCCAATGCGGTCTCCCTGGCACAAGCGCTCTTTGCTCCTGAGGCTTGGTACCGGGCCATCTACTGCGCCGGGGAACTGGTGGGCTTTGTCATGCTCAAGGACGAGTCGATGGGAACGCCTCCCCCTGAGAAGCCACGCATCAGCGTGTGGCGGCTCATGATTGACGCGAATTTCCAAGGTCAAGGCATCGGCCGGGCCACATTCCTGCAGCTCATCGAGCACGCCCGGGCCAAGAAAATCTTCAAGACGCTGGAACTCTCCTATGTTCCGGGTCCTGGCTGTCCCGAGCCCTTTTATCTTGGCCTTGGGTTTCGCCACACTGGGAGGCGCGCCGAAGAAGAAATCATCCTTGAGTTCCCACTCGCACAGAGCGCGGCCTGACCCTCGCCCTCCAAGCGGACCCACCTGCGGCAGGCCGCTCAAGTCAAACGCTGGTCGTCGTGCCCGAAGTCCGATACCCATCAACACTGCCATCGAAGTTGTCCGCGAGTTCTGGCCGGAGCCCTACACTCCGCCATCGAACCGAAAGCACCTCGCAGAGCCAATTCAATGAGTCCCCCTCACAAGCCGACTGACCCTTCCATCAAGTGGACGTGCTTACGGCCCGCCGCTCAAGTCAAACGTTAGGCGTCAGTTCCCATCAATGGAGAAAGGAATCTAAATGAGTGCAGAGCAACGAATCAAGGATCTTGGGCTCGAACTCTCTGCGGCCAGCCCGCCGGCTGGCAACTATGCCGCCGCGGTCCAATCTGGCGATCTGCTCTTCTTGTCAGGCAAGGCACCGCTGCCGATCGCAGGAAAATTGCCGAAGGGCCGAATCGGACGCGAATACTCAGCTGATGATGGCTATGCGTTTGCGCGCTCCGCGTGCCTTGACATGCTCACCGTCATACGAGGTCAACTCGGCTCACTGGACAGAGTGTCTCGAATCGTCGAACTCCATGGTTCGCTCAATGCCGATCCTGAGTTCGAAGAGCACGCGAGAGTTTTGGATGGAGCGTCAGACCTGTTGGTGGCAATTTTCGGCCCTGCAGGCGTTCATGCGCGCTCCGTTGTCGGCGTGAGTTCGCTGCGCAAAGGAGTACCGCTCACGATCAAGGCCATCGTCGAAGTGAGGCGAGCATAGTGGCGTTTCGATTCGACCACAGAGCCCAATCCTCGCTTCAAGGAGCCGCCCACGGCGGTCCGCTCAAGTCAAACGTCAGGCACCGAAAAAGGACACATCCATGGTGATCAGCGCACTGTTCGCTTTCCTTCACTTCTTTGCCGTCTTCGGCATATTCGGAACTGTCTTCCTCGAGTGGCAGACCATGAGTCCCAACCCGAGTTACGCTGAAGCCAAGCGCATTCAGCGCTGCGACCGTTGGTACGGCATCTTTGCAGTGATCGTCCTGGTCGTCGGCTTCTTGCGGGTGTACTACTTCGAAAAGGGGCACGCCTTCTACACGGCAAATCCGTTCTTCCACGCGAAGCTTTCGCTGTTCATTCTGGTTGGGCTACTTTCAATCTACCCCACCATTCGATTCATCAAGTGGCGCCCGCAAACAAGCAAGGGGCAAGCCCCCATTGTCTCTGCGCATGAATACCGCCGAATCATCAATGTGCTGCGCGCCGAACTGCTTCTGCTGCTAGGTGTCGCACTGTGTGCGAGTCTCATGGCACGGGCCATCGGGGTCTGATGCCGAGGCCTCACCCTTTCTACGACGGTCCGCTTAAATCAAACCTTGGAGCGCAGGAACGTTTATATGCGTCAGATCTTTCTCGTGTTTCTCATCTGTCTCCCGTTCGGAACCGATGCGCAGACTGTGCCCGCCGGGATCAAGGAAATGATCGTTACCGGAGGGCTTTCCACCGGAAAGACTTATCAGGTCGCCGAGCATTGCGGCGCGTCAGCGGAGGTGCTGTTGGCCTACAAGGAACGATTCGATGCCGATACCAAGGAGGGAGAGCAACTCTATGCCAGCCTCGGAATCAACATCGAGCAAGTCTTCCTTCAGGGGCGGAAAGAGGGCGAGTCCTTCTACGCGAGCATCAAGTCCACCCCCAACCGCGACACGATTTGTTCGCAAACACTTGCACTGGTAAAGAGCCAAAGTGCTAAGCGCTGAGATGCGCCCTAAACTTTCCTTCAGGCGGGCTGCTTAAGTTAAACGTTAGGTTTCGCCGAACTCTCTTTGCACTCTATGACCAATCCAATCCCTGTCACCACACTGATTACAGGAGCGCTCGTTGTGGCTCAGGTTCCGCTGACTGTCTTGGTGAGCTACACACGTGGAAGAACCGGCATTCAGTTTCTCGACGGAGGCAACGAGTCACTTCTTCGGCGGCTGCGCGCGCATGCGAACTTCATTGAAACCGTGCCAATCACGCTTCTTGCCATGGCATGTGCGGAGCTGTCTGGAGCATCGCCTGCCACACTCTGGCGCGGTGGCATCTGCTTGCTCGCAGGCCGGGCGATTCACGTTTGGGCGGTGCTGAGCGCGAAAGGTTGGGGCATTCCAAGAATCATCGCCATGGTTCTAACCTTCTATGCCATGGCCGGGTTTGGCGTCGCATGCCTTCGAGCTTCGTTTCCATGAATCTGCCGCCTTCAGGCGCCGTCTCATCGCGCGTAGATCAACGTCAGGCCAGCTGCGGAGGCTGCCACGCACGCACCGGGGGCGGTCGCGAAAGCAAGACCATTCCCAAGAGCAAAGTACCGCCTTGCGATTCCGTCAAGTGGATGCGCCTGCAGCGGTCCGCTTAGGTCAAACGTCAGGCGGCACAAGTCTCACTGAGGCTATGCTTTGGCCCTGTCACCTTGAAAGAAGGCAATGAGCCTGACCTTCACAAATCCATCCGACGTTCACGCCCCGTTGGGCCTGTACAGTCATACGGTATCCGTGCCGGAAGGAACCGAGCTGCTGTTCATTTCGGGCCAACTTGGCGTTCGCCCGGACGGAAGCACTCCGTCCTCGATCGAGGAGCAAGCCGATCAAGTCTTTTCCAACGTCGTGGCCTTGCTCCGAGCACATGACCTGAAGCCTACCGACCTCATCAAGCTCACTACTTTTATGGTTGCAGGACAGGACGGCAATGCCGTTCGCACGGCAAGACTCAAGCATTTGGGTTCACACCGCCCCGCGTCTACTGCCGTATTCGTGTCCCAGTTGGTAGATCCGGCATGGTTCGTCGAGGTTGAGGCAATCGCATCCAAACGAAAGGCAGCTGCAGGAGCAGATGCCGCTTAACCTTTCCTTCAGGCGACCCCACCGACAGCGGGCTGCTTAAGTTGAAATCAGGCCGCAGAAGAAGTATTCCCCCTACCATCACCGCATATCGGAGGTCACATGAAGCGAGTCACTGGCATCGGCGGCATCTTCTTCAAAGCCAAGGATGCTTCAACACTGCGGGCTTGGTACAAACTGCACTTGGGAATCGATGTCCAAGTCTGGGGCGGAGCTGCCTTCGATTGGACCGACACGAACGGCAAGCCGGTTGCGGGTACGACAGCCTGGTGCATCGATCCGCAAGAGAGTGATCACTTTGCTCCGAGCTCTGCTCCCTTCATGGTCAACTACCGAGTGGAAGACCTCTACGCTTTGATCAAGGCCTTGAAAGAAGAAGGCTGCAAAGTGCTCGAGAAGATTGACGAGTCCGAGTATGGGACGTTTGCCTGGGTCATTGATCCAGAGGGAAACAAGGTTGAGCTGTGGCAGCCACCTCAAGGCCAATGAGCAGGCTCACTAGTCACAGCGGCGAACTGTCGCCTAACCATTCCCTCAAGCGGTCCCCTTAATTAAGTTAGACATTGGACGTCATGAATGCCTCTGATCCAGAGCCACAGATTGCGTCCTTCTTGGCGAAGTACTCGCCTGCAATCGAAGCGCAACTGAAGGACGCTCGCCGAAGGCTCCGTGGCTTCTTCCCGCACGGCTATGAGTTGATCTTCGACAACTACAACGCCTTGGTGTTTGGTATCAGTCCTACCGAGCGCGCATCCGATGCATTCATTTCAATCGCGGGCTACCCCAGATGGGTCACGCTCTTCTTCCTGAATGGCACTGCGCTGAATGACCCAAACGGGCTGCTCGAAGGTCAAGGAAAACAGGTCCGAAGCATTCGCCTCACGAATCCATCGCAAATTAACGAGCCGGAAGTCGAAGCTTTGATCTCACAGGCCGTTCTCGCTCGTCAACCAATGCTCCTGGAAGCGCCGCCGCTTGCTACGATCGTCAAGACAGTGGTGGCCAAGCAGAGGCCGCGCCGGCCTGCGGCTTCGGCAGCCTCCGCCGTTTCCGAGAGACCAGGCATGCGGAGATGACACCACGCAGGTCCACACACTTCGGGAGAACTCATGTTTGACCACGTCAAATTCGGCGTCAGCGACTATGCGGCGAGCAAAGCGTTCTTCCTCAAGGCACTCGAACCGCTCGGCGTCACTGTTGTCACGGAGTGGCCGCCGAACGGTGTCGAGCTTAGCCAACCAAAGGGGGCAGTTTCATTGTGCCTGTATCAAACCGATGAGAAGCCGGCGCATCTTCACTTGGCATTCGTGGCCGAGAAGCGCTGGCAAGTCGAGGCTTTCTATCGCGCGGCTCTGGAGGCGGGAGGCAAAGACAATGGTGCGCCTGGTCTGCGTCCGCACTACCACGCGAACTACTATGCAGCTTTCGTCATTGGTCCGGACGGGCACAACATCGAAGCGGTCTGCCACGAACCCGAAGCCTAGCCATTCAAGCAGACTCGCCTACGGCGGTCCGCCTCGGTCAAACGATCACCGTCACTCCCGAACACGAAATGCCCCATGAAGTTGCCATAGTCAGCCTGCTTGTTCGCGAATACGACGAAGCCATTCACTTCTTCACCGACGCTCTTCGCTTCAAGCTCGTTGAGGATTCACCCCAGGCGCCGGGAAAGCGCTGGGTGGTTGTCTCGCCAGGACAAGGAAAGGGAGTCTCATTGCTGTTGGCAAAGGCCTCAACCGAGGAGCAAATGGCATGCGTTGGAAATCAGGCAGGCGGTCGAGTCTTCTTGTTCCTGCACACCTCTGACTTCCAAACCGACTACGAGCACATGAAATCTCATGGCGTCCAATTCCTTGAGGAACCGCGCAGTGAACCGTATGGCATGGTTGTCGTGTTTCAAGACTTCTACGGCAACAAGTGGGACCTACTGCAACGCACTGACGGCTAGCCCTCTCTGCCGGATGGTCGATTCCTGGGTATGGTCAGCGTTCAGACGCACGTGCGGGCCTCGGTTGCCACTGTCGTCTACAGGTGCCCAGGGTCAGACGTGACTTCCTCGCGATCACTCGTCAAGGCCACGAAAGCTACACGCCCCGGGAGGTGTCGCGTACGCTCCGGGGCCTTTCAGAACGATTCCCATGCCTCGGTTCCGGTGCGCAGGCCTTTCGGTGCCGGCTTCTCCGCCGCGGCACGTCTCGTATCGTCAAACGCCGGGCGAACGATATTCTTGGCACGATCCGGTCCGCGCCGTTCGGATGCAGGAAGTGGTCGGCGCTTGTTCTCGGTTGCTCGCGTGTGCGGCCCGTCCGAGCTGCTCGCGTCGGGCGAGAGCTTGAACACCGCGACCACCTGCACCAGTTGCCGCGCCTGTTGCGTCAGGCTCTCGGCCGCGGCGGCGCTCTCTTCCACCAGCGCCGCGTTCTGTTGCGTGACCTGATCCATCTGACTCACGGCTTCTCCCACCTGCGACACGCCGGCGCTCTGCTCGGTGCTGGCCGCGCTGATCTCGCCCATGATGTCCGTCACGCGCCTGATCGAGGCCACGACCTCGGTCATGGTCACACCGGCCTGGTTGACGAGCGTTGTGCCTTGTTCGACACGCTCCACGCTGGCGACGATCAGGCTCTTGATTTCCTTGGCCGCCTCGGCCGAACGACCTGCCAGGCTGCGCACCTCGCTGGCGACGACCGCGAAGCCACGGCCTTGTTCGCCGGCGCGCGCCGCCTCGACCGCGGCGTTGAGCGCCAGGATGTTGGTCTGGAACGCGATGCCGTCGATCACGCCGATGATGTCGGCGATCTTCTTCGAGCTGTCGTTGATGCCCTTCATCGTGTCGACGACGCGGCCGACGACCTCGCCGCCGCGGACGGCCACCGTGGTGGCGCTCAACGCGAGCTGGTTGGCCTGCCGGGCGTTGTCGGCGTTCTGCTTCACCGTGGCGCCGAGCTGCTCCATCGAGGCCGCCGTCTCTTCGAGCGCCGAAGCCTGCTCTTCGGTGCGCTGACTCAGGTCGTTGTTGCCTTGAGCGATCTGGGCCGAGGCCGTCGCCACCGACTCCGAGCTCTGGCGCACATTGCCCACGACCTTGGCCAGGCTGTTCTGCATGGCCTGCAGCTGTGCCATCAGGCTCGTCGCGTCGCCTTGCCTGACGCGGACCTGCACGCTGAGGTCGCCCGCAGCCACGCTTCGCGCCAGTTCGGCCGCCTCGCCGGGCTCGCCGCCGAGTTGACGACCGATGGAGCGCACCATGACGAAGCCAAGCAGCCCGGCAAACAGCAGGCCTCCCAACGTGGCCGCAATCGAGATTGTTCGGATCGCGGCATAGTGTGCGACTGCCTGGTCGTACTCTCGTTGCGCCTCGTCGATCTGGATCTTGGCGAGCGACTCGATGCCTTGCTCCACCGGCTTGAACAGCTGGCGCAATTCCTCGGACACCACGCGTTGGGCCTCCTTCAAGTCATTGGCCCGCAGCGCGGCCACGGCGGGCAGCAGCCCGGCTTGCACAAACTTCTTGCGGTCCTCCGCGAACGCCTTGGCGAGACGAGCTTCGTCGGGCGTCAGCGCGGTCGCAGCGTAGGCTTCCCAGGTCTTGGTGATCGTGGAGGCGTTGTTCTCGACCTGTGCAACGCGCTCCGCGATGACCTCCGGCGTCGGCGTGTTCAGCGCAATGGTGAGTGCGAGCCGATCCCGAAGCATCAGAGCTCTGATCTCGCCCAATTGGCCAGCGGGTACGGTGCGATCCTCATAGACTGACCTCAGTGCGTCGTTGGACGTGCTGATACCGAACAGACCCAAGGCGCCGATGGCGACCAACAGAGCCGAGAGCACGCCAATCAGCAGCATGAGCCGGGTAGAGACTTTGAGGCTGTTCACAGTGAGTTTCCTTCGGACGACGAAACGCGGAGATCTGGGATGGGGCTCGAGCGGCTGGCGGTGCCGCCGGGTGATACGCAAGCCCTTCGATGTCGATCGGGATCTGAATGCAAGCCGCGGAAGTTCACATGTGTGTCGTCGGACCACACACACAGGCGCATCGAGGTGCGATCACTTGGGGGCACCGTCTGGGCAGACGTGGCGGCGAATGCGATGGGGGCATCAGGGCTCACATGGGGTCCGTTTCAAAACGCTCTGGTTTCGGCACGGACCGCCCGAGGGGAAGATTCCCGACGAGCGCAATGACGCTGATGGGTTGTCGGCAGTGAGACGCGGACCCTTGAGCAGAAAGAGGCCGCAGACGAACAAATCCTCTGGGAGCGGGAACAATCGAGCTGCATACGCAGAGTCACGGCATCTTTCACCGTCGCTGCGACGTCGCCTCAACCAAGTCGGCATTGCCCAGTTCGGCCCTTGCGCGCGATCCGGCGACTCAAAGAAGATCGCTCGGCGTTGACGATGAATCCGGCAGTGACATCCGCCGAATCTTGAATCTGGGGGGTTGACGACACCCAACCCCCCAACTAACTTGAGCCCAGGACCCGCGGCAGAACCCAAGGTGCGCGAGTCCGTTCCAGGCCGCGGCGGCCGCTTCGCCGCAGATCGCGCGACAAGCGCAGTGAGGTGCGGACATGGCCGGATCATGGGCAACCCTGACGAACGCGCCGCCGGCGCAAGTGGCGACCTGCTTCCTGTTGACCGACGGGACGGTGCTCGCACAAGGCGTCAGCACCAACCACTGGTATCGGCTGACGCCGGACGCCAGCGGCAACTACGCGAACGGCAGTTGGTCGACCATGGCCGACAGCGCGCACGCGCCGCTGTACTACGCGTCCGGCATCCTGCGCGATGGCCGGCTGATCGTCGTCGGTGGCGAGTACGACGCCGGCGCACTGGTGTGGCTGCTGAACGCCGAGATCTACGACCCCACCGCCAACACCTGGACCACACTCCCGGTGCCGGCGGGCTGGGTGCGCATCGGCGACGCGCCGGGCTGCGTGCTGCCCGATGGGCGCTTCATCGTGGGTCAGGTCGCCACTCGGCGCACCGCGATCTACGACCCCGCCACCAACACCTGGGCCGCTGCCGCAGACAAGATCAACACCGTCGGCGAGGAGAGCTGGTCGCTGCTGCCCGACGGCACCATCCACGCCGTCGACTGCTCGAACCCACCGAACGCCGAGAAGTACATCATCGCGTCCAACCAATGGGTCGCGGCGGGCGCGACGCCGCAGGTGCTGGTCGACAGCATCTCCGAAATCGGCTCCTCGGTGCTGCTCCCCGACGGGCGCGTGTTCGTGATCGGCGCCACCGGCTTCACGGCCTTGTACACGCCGCCACCCATCGCCAATCAGGCGGGCACCTGGGTGCAGGGTCCGACCATTCCGCAGGTCAATCCGCAGCAGCCACTCGGGGCGGTGGACGCGCCCGCCGTCGTGCTGCCCAACGGCAACGTGCTGTTCACGGCCGGGCCCATCACGACCCCGGCCACCTTCAACGCACCCACCTTCTTCTTCGAGTACGACCCCACGACCAACACGATCGCCGCGGTGCCGGGCGCTGCCACGTCGAGTCAGGTGCCTTACTGGGGTCGCATGATGATGCTGCCCAATGGCCAGGCGCTGTACACCGCGGGCAGCAACGTGGTCTCGCTGTACACGCCGAGCGGAGCCCCCGACCCGGTCTGGCACCCGACGATCACCTCGTGTCCGTCGTCGGTACGCCGCGGTGTCACCTACACGCTGTCGGGGCGCCAGATCAACGGGTTGACGCAGTGTGTGTACTACGGCAACGACGCTACGCAGGCCACCAACTATCCCATCGTGCGGCTCGAATCCGGAAGCAACGTCTACTACTGCCGCACCTCGGGCTACTCGACGATGGGCCTGCAGACCGGCACCATCGTGCACAGCTGCCAGTTCCGCGTGCCGGCCTCGGTGCCACTGGGCACCTACTGCGTGCGCGTGATCGCGAACGGCATCGCGTCGGCGTGCAGAACCATTGGCGTGACCAACAAGTGGTTCAAGGAATTCAAGGTGGAGATCAAGGAAAAGCTCGAGATCCTCGAGGACCTGAAGCGCCTCCGGGACGTGAACGTCAAGCGCATCCCCGACATCGACGACCTGAAGCGCATCCGCGAAGACTTCGACATCGACATCTTCGAGAAGATCCAGGAGGAGTGGGTGAAGAACGTGCGCACGATGGCCGAGGGCATGGACCAGGCGAACAGCGAACTCAGCCGCACCTTCATCGTGCCCGACGAACGGCCGGTGGTCGGCCCGCCGCCGCCGTTGATCGAAGAGCTGAAGGTTCCGCGCATCAGCGCCGCGCAGGCGCGCATCGGTCAGGAGAAGCGGGCCTTCAACGACGGCCGCAAGGAACTGGCGGTGTCACGCGAGGCCGAGGCCTTCCACGAGCTCGTCCACGCCTTGTCGCGTTCGCAGGGCAAGCTCGATGTCACCGGGACGGGTGGCTCCAGCAGCGGCAAGCCGCGCAAGCCGCGGCGCAAGAAGTCATGATCGTCATTGTCGGCAGCCGCCACGACGCGGTGGCCGCCGGCTTGCTCGAAACCTGGCCGGACGCGTCGCTGTGTTCCGCCCAGGATCTGACGCAGCCGGGCTGGTCGTGGGCGCTGCCTCGCACACACGCCGACCCGCGATGGGTCGTCGACGGTCGGGTCGTGGCCGATGCGCAGGTGAGCGGCGTGTTCGTGCGGCGCTCCACCGTGTACCCGGAGGAACTGCTCGCTACCCATCCGGACGACCGCAACTACCTCGCAGCAGAGGCGCACGCCTTCCTGATGTTCGTTCTGGCAACGACCCGCGCACAGGTCTGCAATCCGGTGTTCGACGGTGCATACGGCGACGAGGCCCTGCAGCCTGAGCGCTGGGCGCCGGTTGCGCAGCGACTCGGCATCGCGGTGGCGCCGATCCGACTTGCGAGCGGGCGCGCCGCGCCACCGCCCGGACGCAGCGTCCTCGTCGAAGCCGTGGGCGACCAGGCCTTCGGCGCAGGCTCGCCGCGACAACACCACGGGGCACGCAGCCTGATGCAGGGCCTCGGCCTGGTCTCGGCCAGTCTCGCGTTCGACGGGCGCGGCCGGCTGCTCACGATCAGCGGCACCCGTCCGCCCGCAAACCGCGACGCACTGGCCTTGCTGGGCTCGGTGCTTTCCGGAGCCACGCCATGATCCTGGTGTGGGGGCCGGCAGACGACCCGCCGACCCAACGCGTCCTCGAGATCTTGCGTGATCGACAGCGGCCGGTGCTTCACGTCGACGAACCGACCCTGGACACCCTGCGCTACGACGTCACGCTGGGCATCGCGGCAGAGGGTTGGCTCGAGGTCCTGGGGCAACGCGTGCCGCTTGCAACGCTGTCCGGCGTCTACCTGCGACCCGGCGAAGCTCGCTCGACGGCGGCCAGGTCGGCGTCGGCCGCCTTGCTGGGTGTGACGGCGAGCGTGGCCGCCACGGTCGTGAACCGGCCCGCGGCCGGACGTTCGAACGGATCGAAGCCCTACCAGGCGCGCTTGATGACGAACGCGGGTCTGGCGGTGCCCGATCTGCTGGTGACCACCGACCCGCAGAAAGCCCGGGCATTCGTCGCCGAACACCGCAAGGTCGTCTACAAATCGATCAGCGGCGTGCGCAGCATCGTGTCCCTGCTCGATGCGGAGCGTCCCTCCGACATGGCCCGACTCGAGGCCGTCGCGCACGGCCCGGTCCAGCTGCAGCGCTGGGTGGCCGGGCGCGACGTGCGAGTCCATGTCGTCGGTTCGCGTTGCTTCGCCACCGCCATCGACAGTGACGCGACGGACTATCGCTACGCCGCGCGCCAGGGCTCGGATGTCACCCTGACCACCACGGACATCCCTTCGACGCTCGCAGACCAGCTCGTGTCCCTGACAGCGCAACTGGGCCTTCTGGTGTCGGGTATCGACCTGCTGCTGACCCCCGATGGCCGCTGGTTCATTCTCGAAGTCAATCCGTCGCCGGGCTTCACCTTCTACGAGGAAGCCACCGCGCAGCCCATCGGCGAAGCGATCGTCGACCTGCTGCTGGAGGATCGGCAAGCATCCATCTCGAGTGCGTCGGCCAAACCCGAGCCGGTCTAGCGCATGGTGCCGAGCATGGTCAACCAGCCGGTCGACACCGTCAGTCCGCTCTCGGTCGAGCAAGCCCATGCGCGTCCCGACCCTGAGCGGTCGCACGCAAACATTAACTCCGGGTTGCCCAATCGGAGCACGCGGCTCGGCCGCCACGCATGAGTGTTTCGCGCTCGGCATTGCTCTGATGCATGGGCTTCGCCAAGAGTATTTCCGACGAGCCACATGATCAGCGACCAAGGGGTCAGGCCGTTGGGCGGGGCACGACGGCAGCTTCCGGTCTGGTCGCTTGTGTGCCCGCGGAACGTCGCCAAATGCGACGATGCCTACGCTTTGGGCCTCATTCGTACTCGCGTTGGATGGCGTGCGAGAAGACCAGCGGATGGGCAACCAGAGAGACCTGAAGAAAGGTTGGGCGCAAATTGATGGACGCCAACTCTGAAAGCGCAAACCAACGAAATTCCAGATTCTTCGAGCCCTCAAGGCCCGAGTAGATTCGAGCCTTGTCCAGGTGATCTGACGCCTGGGGAAGTGAGACCAAGAAGTAGAACCCGATCTCGTGGTTGCGACGACCTCCAAGGTCAAAGAAGTTTTCGGCGATATGAAGCAGCTCGCCGCATTCAACATCCTCACCGAGCTCCTCCTTCATTTCGCGGACGATGGCAGCCGATGCCGCCTCGCCGACTTCGACTCGGCCACCCGGCAAGGCCCAGTGGGCATCACCTGGAGCTCGGTGAAGCAGTACATGGCCAGAATCGACAACGATCGCGGCGGCTCGAACCTGGAAGCGCTGACCGTGAAGCTGCACTGAAATCATGAGGCCCACCGTTTGACTTGAGCGGATCGACGCAGGCGGGCCTGCTGGAGGTCAGGGCGCTGCGCGCAAAAAAGGCCACTCTTGTACTCTGCGCGGAAGGCGGCGTGACGCGCAGATTCGGCGCCATGCGTCTCGTCGATGCGCCAGCTGCTCGAGCATTTCCCGCTCGGACGTGATCGTGCGGAGCGGACCAGTGCGATGGAACTCAATTGACGTGGGGAAAGTTGGATTCAGAACTCTAGCGCTTGACTTAGGCAGACCACCGCAGGCGAGTCTGCTCGAAGAAATGGTCAGGCCTCATTCGCCATGTCTTTGGGTACTGTGCACATCGCTAACCGCGCAAGATCGTCTCGCCAGTCCGCGGGTTTGTAAGGGTCACATTCTCTAGCGCTTGAATGCGCCATATCGCCTCCCGTCTCGTCAGCACTGCGAGGATCAGCGTGTCGACTAGGTGTGGTCCGGCCGGGTGGCCTGCGCCGGCCGCCAGACGACTCCAGAAATGTATGACCACGGCTCCGTCGGCAATGTGGGCCATATCAATCAGTTCGTTCTCAAGCGTGGAGTCGCGATAGATCGTCTCGTGAAGAGGGGCGTGAAGCGCCACGATCTCTTCGGTACCTCGGACGTAGTGTCCAAAACGATTCACGAACGTCGCGTCTTGATGGAACAAGCCGCCAAGAGCAGCCATGTCGTGCCCATTCCAAGCGGCTTCGAACGCGGCAGGCGCATCTTCAGGTCTCTTCATTTCCGTCATAGCGTTTGTGACCACATTCACCCAGGTAAATGTGATGCCTCAAGTTTGACTTGGGCGGACCGCCATAGGCGAGTCCGCTTGAAGAAAAAGTTGACCGTCGCGGTCGATGTTGGACGGCAGAACTGCGAAGTCTTCTGTCTTGGGCAACGTGGTGAGGGCGGCAAGCAACTGCGAAGGTGGCGCGATGAATCGACGCGCGCTCTGGTCAAGCCAGCCGCCCAACGAACTGACCGTCGCCGCGCGTTTTCCGTCGGCGCGGTAGAACTCGTTGCGCAACAAGTGCCGCGAGCCATCGGCAGACAAACCCGCCATCGCAAGCGAGATTTCAATCTCTTCGAGTAACTTGATCTCCTTGAAGTAGACCACCTCGTCTTTCATGACGACAGCTCGCTCACGGGCACTGCGTCGGCAACAACCTCTGCATGTCGGCCAAGAATCGATCGAAGTCGAGCGGCTTGGTCCAGTAGTCTGTTGCCCCATGAGCCTGCGCCTGCGCCATCAGCTCGGGCATCGCACTTGCCGACAGCGCGACGACGGTGAGATCGTGGGTCGCCGGATCGGTCCGCAGCGCATCCAGAACCGCGAACCCGTCCATGTCGGGAAGATGCATGTCCAGCAGGACCAGATTCGGGCGCAGCGAACGCGCGAGTTCGATGCCGTTTGTGCCGTCCTCCGCCTGCACCAGCCGCACGGCCCTCCAGCGCGCCAACAGCTGCTCGACGAGCAAGTGGTTGACGGGATTGTCTTCGATGTACAGGACCACGCCAGCTGGCGACTCACCCGCATCGGCCAAGCTGTCCAGCGCTGCGTAGGCGGAGGGTGCGAAGGACGGCGGGTCGCCGGACTCGGCCGCGCGATGCGCCGGCAGCGAGACGCGCACGCGCGTGCCTTGTCCGACCGTGCTCTCGACGTCCATCCCTCCTTCCATCAAGCGCACCAGCTGACGCGTCAGCACCAGGCCGATGCCGGTGCCTTGCACACCACCACGTTCCTGGCCGAGTCGGTTGAACGGTTCGTACAGCTGGGCCAGCTGACAAGGCGTCATGCCGATCCCGCTGTCGATGACGTCGATCAGTACCGCATCCCCATCGTCCACGACCTCGATTCGCACCGAGCCACCGCGTCGGTTGTACTTCACGGCGTTGGAAAGCAGATTGATGAGCACTTGCCGCAGGCGTATCGGGTCCGCGAGCACCCACGCATGGGTCTGCTTGCCATCAGGACCTGCAAGGCTCACGCCCAATGGCTGCGCCAGCGGCTCGGCCATGTGCAGCGCCTCGCCGAGCAGCGGACCGAGCTCAACGGCCTGCGCCTGCATCCGCAACTGGCCGATTTCGATGCGCGACACGTCCAGCAGGTCATTGATCAGCGCCAGCAAATGCCAACCGGCATCGCGGATGTGCTCGAGTTGCCCCAGTTGTTGCGAGGTGAGCCGGTCCTGCGCATCGACCAGCAACATCTGCGAGAAGCCGAGCACCGAGTTCAGTGGCGTGCGCAGTTCATGACTCATGCGCGACAGAAACTCGCTCTTGGCACGGCTGGTGGCCTCGGCCGTCCGTCTCGCTGCGGCCTCGACCAGCGCCTGCTTGCGCTCGCGCAGTGTCACGATGCCGAACGCCAGGTTGCTCGCGAGTTCGCCGAGGATGTCGACTTCGTCGGCGTCGAAGCCATCGACTTCGCAGGAGTGGATCGCCAGCACGCCGAAGGCCTGGCCTTCGCTTTTCAGTGGCAGCGCGACAACGGACCGATAGCCGCGACGAGCGGCTTCGTCGCGCCAGGCGGCCAGGTTGGGGTCGTTGAGGATGTCGCGCGAGATGCTGGGTTGCCCCGTGCGGACCGCCGTGCCGCCCGGGCCCCGGCCATAGTCGCTGTCTTCCGACCAACTGACGACCCGGCCCCGTACAAACCCACCCTCGACGCCGCCGTAGGCTGCAGGGCGCCACGACTTGGCCTCGTCTCGTTCCGCGAACGCGACCATCGCCATGCGATAGCCGCCGTCGTCGACCGCGATCTGACACACGTCGCGCAGCAAGCTGTCCTCATCCGAGGCGAGGACGAGCGCCCGGTTTGAACTGCGCAACATCCGCAGCGCCCGGTCGGTTCGAGCGAGAGTGATCGCGGCGTTCTGCTCGGCCGCCTTCGGGTCGTTGGTCGAACCGTGGTCGTCAGACATGACTTGCGCAAGGCTTGACGAAATGGAACATCGCCGTCTCCCGAAACAAGGTTCAGGCCCATACGCGGGTCGCCCAGCCTTGCCACAGAAACTGCAGCGATGTCTCCCTGCGTGTGAGCCATTGTTACCCCAAAGGGACACCAGGCCAATCTGGCAAAACGTGACGTATCGACGTCAGCCAATCGGTCCAGCGGCACGCTCGGTCTCAAAGCGCACCAGTCACTTGAATCCTGTGCGCGTACCGACCGCTACCGCCTCGCTCGCTGCTGACTCGCTCCAGCACTCATTGAGGACCTGTTGATCAGCAAGGCCGACCTCTGGGCGTTCATCTTGCATGCTGTTCATCCGTTTTTCTTATGGGAGCCGGCGGTGCACATTGTTGACAAGGGTGCAGCGCGGAGCGTCATGTTTGACGACTCATCGCCGCTCACACCCCGGAGACCAGCTACAGCGCCACGTCGCATCACTTTTCGACGGGCGACTCCCCAGTTTGATGGATAGGAAAGCGCCATCGTTGGCATAGCATCGCGCCGCACCGTGCCATGGCCCGCAAGGGCAGCCGGCGTGCCCAACCTGTGGCGACCGACACTCCATCGCCCGCCTCGCATCACCTGAAAGACCCGCGATGCCCGATATCAACGTCATCTCCATCAGCCCGTCCCAACTGAGCGGCACCGGAGAGTCGGGCCTCTACGACACGGCCCCGTTCGCCAGGAAGTACCTGGCGCAGGGCGACTCATGGTTCTCGATCGGCACCTTTCCTCCCTGGTCCACCACGAATTTGCTGCAGCAGATGGTGCTGTCACGCTCCACACTGGCGGTCAATTGCGCCAAACCCGGCGCGGTGCTCGCGCACATGACCGACACCAGCACCGCGCGCGTGTTCCTGAACCTTCTGAGCGGCAATGTTGCTTGGAAGTGGGATGCCCTGCTGATGTCCGGCGGCGGCAACGACCTCATCGATGCGGCCAACACGTCGCCGAGCGCTCCCGTCAACCAACGCCTGCTGCTGACACCCGGCGAATGGGGCGGCTCAGGATCGCCGTCTCGCTACCTGAGCGATGCGGGCTGGGCCACGTTTGTCGGTCACATGAGCGAGGTCGTCGACCTGCTGCTGGCCCAGCGGGACAAGAAGCCCCTCAACCGCGAGATCCCGGTCTTCTTCCACACCTACGACTACGTGACGCCGAGGAACGCCCCGGCCGGCCTGGGCAAGGGCCCGTGGCTCTTCAAGGCCCTCAGCGCCTTCGGCATTCCACCAGCCGACTGGAATGCCGTCTCGGATGAGCTGATGAACCGGCACGCCACGATGTGGCTGGCACTCGAAACGAGGCTGGCCAACCGGAACGTCCATGTCGTGGACTCCCGCCGCGCCACCACCCGCGCCGTACCCGGTACGACCGGCGAGAGCAACGACTGGGAGAACGAGATCCATCCGACCCCTGCTGGCTACTCGCTGCTGGCCAGGAAGTGGCGTCCCCAGCTGGACACGCTCACCTGATTCACTGCCGGTCGCACTCAACCTCTCGCGTCGACCTCTGGAGCAAGGGGGCTGCTGCGCGCCGGAGCGCAGCAGCAGTGCAGCCTTGCCCCGTACTTGCGTGCGAAACGAAGCACGGCCAGGCTCACCGCGTCACCGAACAGAACGTCACAGGCCGGCGCGATCCTGCTGCCGGAAGCGCCGATCAGCCACGCACTGATGAACAGTGCGAAGCCGCCGAAGCGTGGCGTTCGGACCGCGTTCATCTGGCGTTCATGTTCGCCCCCAATGCCGGCGCTAGCGCTTGCTGTTCCGTCCGGGAATCGAGGAACCGAGGGGGCGCCGATCACGATCGAGATTGCTCACTACGCGGATCAGCCGCGATAACGTTTCTCCAGTGCATCCCATGCAGGCTTGCCCACCAGCCGCTGCCGTTCGCTGAAGCGCACGACCAGCGCCGGATCCTCGTCGATCCGATGCGTCTCTCGCAAGACGGTCAGCGCCTTCTGCATGCCCGCAAGCGCGCCTTGGAGCGCGGCGTTGGCGTACAGCACGATGCCGTAGCCGAGCTCGCCCAGTTCGTCGGTGCCGAAGATCGGCGTCTTGCCGCCGATCACCATGTTCATCAGCTGGGGCTTGTCCAACCGCTGTGGCAACCGGCGTATCTCGTCGGCGCTCTCCACCGCCTCGACGAACAGGATATCGGCGCCCGCCTCGCTGAACTTCTGTGCCCGCTCGATCGCGGCCTCGAAGCCCTGCACAGCGCAGGCGTCTGTGCGCGCCATGATGAGCAGGTCCGGATCGATGCGCGCATCGACGGCCGCTTTGATCTTGGCGACGGCCTCCTCGGTTGAGATCACTTCCTTGCCGGAGAAGTGGCCGCAGCGCTTGGGAGCCACCTGGTCCTCGAACTGGATGCAGTCGGCGCCCGCGCGCTCCAGCACGCGCACCGTGTGACGCACGTTGAGCGCGTTGCCGAAACCGGTGTCGGCATCGACGATCAGCGGCAAAGCCACCGCATCGCGAATGCGTGCCGTGTGGTCGGCGATCTCGTGCAGCCCCATGAAACCCTGGTCCGGCAGACCGAACCACATGTTGGTGACGCCGGCGCCCGTGACATAGATCGCCTCGAAGCCGAGGTCCTCGATCACACGCGCCGACAGGGCATTGAAGGCGCCCGGCACCAGCACACCACGGCGTGCTTCAACCATTTGACGCAAGGTCTTGCGGGTGCTCATGGTCAGATCACGTAGAGGTCGACGTACTCATGAACTGGCAACGCCTCGAGCTTCTTCTGATCAAGCGAGACGGCCAGGATCGACTCCTGCTGCTTCTTCGGGAAACGTCGAGCGAGGTTGGTACGGAACTTCGATTCGAGCAGCGGAATGCCCTCCTTGCGGCGGCGCCGGTGTCCGACCGGGTACTCGACGACGACTTCGGGCAGGCTGCTGCCGTCCTTGAACCGCACCGTCAGCGCATTCGCGATGCTGCGCTTCTCCGGATCGTGGTAGTCCTTCGTGAACAGAGCATCTTCGGCGCAGACGATCTTCGCGCGCAGCGTGTCGATGCGCGGGTCGGCGGCCACGCCATCCTCGTAGTCCGCGGCCGTCAGGTTGCCGAAGATCAGCGGCACGGCCACCATGTACTGGATGCAGTGGTCGCGGTCCGCCGGGTTGTTCAACGGACCCTGCTTGTCGATGATGCGGATACAGGCCTCGTGCGTGCGGATCATGATCTTCTCGATGTCCTCGACAGCCCTGCCCGCTTCCTTCAGTTGCTTGTGCAGCGTGACCGCCGCCTCCACGCCGGTCTGGCTGTGGAACTCGGCCGGGAAGCTGATCTTGAACAGCACGTTCTCCGCCACGTAGCTGCCGTAGGGGCGCTGGAACTTGAAGGGCTGGCCCTTGAACAGCACGTCGTAGAAGCCCCAGGTCTTCGCGGTGAGTGCGGACGGGTAGCCCATCTCTCCCGTCTGCGCGATCAGCGCCAGGCGCACGGCGCGGCTCGTCGCATCGCCCGCGGCCCAGCTCTTGCGGCTGCCTGCGTTCGGCGCATGACGATAGGTGCGCAGGCTCTGCCCGTCGACCCAGGCCAGCGACACAGCGGCGAGCGTCTCGTCGCGCGCCAGTCCCAGCAACTGCGACACGACTGCGGTCGAGGCGACCTTGACCAGCAGCACATGGTCGAGCCCGACCTTGTTGAACGAGTTCTCCAGCGCGATCACACCCTGGATCTCGTGCGCCTTGATGATGGCGATCAGCACGTCGCGCATCGCCAGCGGCTTCTTGCCCGCGGCAACGGCATTGCGGCTGAGCCAGTCGGCAGTGGCGAGAATGCCGCCCAGGTTGTCGGACGGATGCCCCCACTCGGCCGCGAGCCAGGTGTCGTTGAAATCGAGCCAGCGGATCAGCGCGCCGATGTTGAACGCGGCCTGCACCGGGTCGAGCTGGAATTGCGTGCCCGGCACCTTGGCGCCGTTGGGAACGGCCGTGCCCTTGACGATCGGCCCGATCAGCTTGGTCGCGGCCGGATATTCGAGCGCCTCCAATCCGCAGCCGAGCGTGTCGATGAGGATGTTGCGCGCGGTGTCCAAGGCGAGCTCGGACTTCACTTCGTAGGCGAGCGCGTAGTCGACGATGTCGACGATCACCTGATCCCAGTCGGGACGAACGTTGCTGATGTGTGCGGACATGGAAGCTACCGATGGGTGTTGAGGGTTGACGTGGAAAGCGGTTTCGACACCGGCGTGTCAGACGCGCTCGGCGATCGGCACGAACGTCAGGTCTTCAGGTCCGATGTAGTTCGCGCTCGGGCGAATGATCTTGTTGTCGATGCGCTGCTCGACGATGTGCGCGGCCCAACCGCTGGTGCGTGCGATCACGAACAGCGGCGTGAACATGGCGGTGGGCACGCCCATCATGTGGTAGCTCACGGCGCTGAACCAGTCGAGGTTGGGGAACATGTTCTTGGCGTCCCACATCACCTCTTCGATGCGCTCCGCGATGTCGAACATCTTGCGACTGCCTGCGTCCTCCGAAAGCCGCTTCGCCACGCCCTTGATGACGACATTGCGCGGATCGGAGATCGTGTAGACCGGATGGCCGAAGCCAATCACGACCTCCTTCACTTCCACGCGGCGGCGGATGTCGGCCTCGGCGTCATCGGGGCTGTCGTAGCGCTTCTGGATCTCGAAGGCGACCTCGTTGGCGCCACCGTGCTTCGGTCCGCGCAGCGCGCCGATGGCGCCGGTGATGGCCGAGTACACATCGGAGCCCGTGCCCGCCACCACGCGTGCGGCGAAGGTCGAGGCGTTGAACTCGTGCTCGGCGTAGAGGTTGAGCGAGGTGTGCATCGCGCGTTCCCAAGCGGCCGACGGCTTCTCGCCGTGCAGCAGGTGCAGGAAGTGCGCCCCGATCGATTCGTCGTCGGTCTCGACTTCGATGCGCCGGCCTTGCGTGGCCCAGTGATACCAGTACAGCAGCATCGAGCCGAGCGACGCCATCAGCCGGTCGGCGATGTCGCGCGCGCCCGGCAGGTTGTGGTCGTCCTTCTCGGGCAGCACGCAACCCAGCGCCGAGACGCCGGTGCGCATGACGTCCATCGGATGCGCGCTCGCGGGCAGTCGCTCCAGCGCCTCCTTCACGCTTGCGGGCAGGCCACGCAAGGCCTTGAGTTTGGCCTTGTAGGCGCGGAGCTCCGCGGCGTTGGGCAGCTTGCCATGCACCAGCAGGTGAGCGACCTCTTCGAATTCGCTGGTCTCGGCGAGATCGAGGATGTCGTAGCCGCGGTAATGCAAGTCGTTGCCAGTGCGGCCGACGGTGCACAGCGCCGTGTTGCCGGCGAGCACGCCGGACAAGGCGACCGATTTTTTCGGCTTGCCGGACAAGATGGTGGGTTCGGTCATCGCAATACCTCTTTCGGCGGCTGCCGAGTTGTGTTCGCAATCTTCGCAGCGGACAATAGGCTTGCCTAGACCCGAAGTAGCGAATGGTTGCGAAGCCCACAAGCCATATTGCGATGTTTGCGAAGACTGATCACGATGCGTAAAACCTACATGGGCGTGCGCCTGAAGACCTTGCGCGAGCAGCGCGGGATCACGCAGGCCGCACTGGCGCAGGCCCTCAATCTGTCGCCGAGCTATCTGAACGAGATCGAGAACAACCAGAAGCCCCTGACTGTGCCGGTGCTGCTGCGGTTGCAGGCCAGCCTGGGCGTCGACCTGCAGTTCTTCTCGGAGGATGAAGAAGCCCGGCTCATCTCGGAAGTGCGCGAGGTCGTCGCCGAGGCCGGGGGCCAGGAGCCGGTCTCCATGGCCGAGGTGCAGGCGCTGGTCGGCCAGATGCCGGCGATGGCGCAGGCTCTGGTGCGTTTGCACAAGCGTTGCCGCACGGCCGAGGAACGCCTGATGCTGCTGGCGGATGGCATCGACGGGGACCGCAACCCGCAGCGATCCATGGCCCCGCTGCAACCTTACGAAGAGGTGCGAGATTTCTTCTACGAGCGACACAACCACATGGCCGTACTCGATGAACGCGCCGAACAGTTGTTCGAGCAACTTCATGCCGATGCCAAAGCCGCGCAGTCGCGCAAGACCTCATCGAAAGACACAACCGCGGCAGGGGGCGACCTGGTTGGGTTGCTGGAACGACACCTGGCAAGAGTGCACGGTGTCACGACGATCAACACGCGCCGTGTCGGCGACGAGGCCGATGTCGTCCGCGCCTTCGATCCATCGAACCGCACCCTGAGCCTCTCGGCCGACATCGAGCCCGGCCAGCGAGCGTTCCAGCTCGCCACCCAGATCGCGCGGCTGGACGCCGCCGACCTGATCGAATCGTTTGCGAAGCATGAGAGCTTTGCGAGTGAAGAAGCCCGCGCCCTGGCGCGCATCGGCTTCGCCAGCTACTTCGCCGGCGCACTCCTGCTGCCCTATCGTCGCTTCCTGGCCGAAGCGGAGGCTTTGCGCTACGACATCGAGTTGCTCAGCCAGCGCTTCCGGGTGAGCTTCGAGACCGTCTGCCACCGCCTGTCGACCATGCAGCGCCCCAATGCACGAGGAATTCCTTTCTTCTTCGTGCGCGTGGATCGTGCCGGCAATATCTCGAAGCGCCAATCGGCCACTGACTTCCACTTCTCGCGCACCGGCGGCACCTGCCCGCTGTGGAACGTGTACGAAGCGTTCGCGCAACCGGGCAAGATCCTGACCCAACTGGCCCGCATGCCCGACGGACGCACCTATCTGTGGGTAGCGCGGTGCATCTCGCGACAGCGCGGTGGTTTCGGTGCGCCCGGACGCACGTTCGCGGTGGCGCTGGGATGCGATGTTCGGCACGCCCATCGGCTGGTGTACGCCACCGGGATCGACCTCAGCGAGCCTGCTGCCGCCACGGCGATCGGTGCCGGCTGCAAGGTGTGCGATCGCGAAGACTGCACCCAACGCGCCTTCCCGGCCGTGGGCCGCGGGCTGCGGGTCGACGAGAACCTGCGCCAGTTCGCGCCGTATGCGAACGCGAAACCGATCGCAACGAGAGTCGAGCGTTGAGAGGCCGGCAAGGTCTGTCGCAGACAGGACCCTGCGTCAGGCACGTCGCCGACGTCGGACGCTTGCGATGGGAAGACGCAGACCTCTCTCGGTGAGCAACCGGATCGTTACAGCCGCGGTGCGCCATCCGCTCGCCGCCATGCTTCCGAAGAGCGAGCCCTCCGCTCCTTCATCACTCAGATTCAGCTAGGCCGTCTGTCGCAGAGATGCGCGCGCACACGCCAAGAATGGCTCGATGAGAGGGTTCTGCCAATCGCTGCGCCAGCAGGCAGCGATGTCCATCTTCTCATTGACATCTCGAAAAGGCCTGAACACCAGCCCCGGGGGTCGGCCGATCTGGGCGCATGCCGGCAGGATGGCCACGCCCTTGCCTGCCAAGACGAGCGCCAACGCCGACACCATGGTCTCCACCCGCTGCGCAATCGGCATGCTGACCTCGTGCCGCCGAAGCATCGAAGCGACGATGGATTTGTCGACGTCCCCGTCGGGGGCCGGGAGCGCGATGAGCGGCATGCCCGAAAGCCGCTCCAGCGGAATGCTGGACATGCGGGCCAACGGCGAATCTGCGCGCACGGCGAGCATCAAGGGCTGGCTGCCGATGCGTTCGGCCGCGATACCCGCCCGGACGATAGGCGGAATGCAAATCGCCACGGACACGTCCGCATCGATGATGGCCGAAACGTTGTTGACGGCATTCAGTTCCATGTACTGGATTTCCACGTCCGGCAACCTGGCTCGAAGCGCGTTCTCCAACCGAGGGAGCACCAGATAAGACAGGACGAGCATGGTTCCGACAGTGAGTCGACCTCGGCCGCCTGAACCGATCGCCCGCGCTGCGTCGAAGCCTTCATTCGCGAGGAGCAGTGCTTCCTTGGCACGCTGAAAGAACGCACTGCCCGCCTCGGTGATCTCCATGCCGCGCGCCGCCCTTCGAAACAGGGGCGTGCCCACTGCCGCTTCCAGATTCTTGATGTGAACCGACAAGGGCGGCTGGGCCATGTTGAGCCGGCGCGCCGCCTTTCCGACGCTGCGTTCCTCGGCGACGGCGACAAAGTAGCGGAGCGTTCTGAAGTCTGGTTCTGCCATACGCTGGACATATGCCTTTTGAAGAAAACAGTATTGGACGCGATGTTGCATCGCAACCAATCATCTGCACATGGAAATCCATCCTTGCCTTCCAAGGTCCGAGATCTGTGAGATGTCCGCCGTGACGATGCAAACGCTTGTCGCTCGACGTGCGCTGTCCCCAGTGGAGATCGTCGAAGAAGTATTGCGCCGAGCCGACGCCGTCCAGCCCCACCTGAACTGCTTCATCAGCCTCTGCCATGAGCAAGCGATGGCGCAGGCCAGGGATGCGGAAGCTGCAGTCATGCGGGGCGAGGCCTTGGGCTTGCTTCACGGCCTCCCCTTCACCGCGAAGGATCTCGTCGACACCGAGAACGTCAGGACAACCTACGGCTCGCTGCTGCATCGCGACCACTTCCCTCTACAAGACGCCGTGGCCGTGGCACGCATCCGCCAGGCGGGCGGCATCCTGATCGGCAAGACGACCACGTCTGAATTCGGCGCCAAGTGCCTGACCGATGCCCCGCTGTTCGGACGCACCCGCAACGCGTGGAATGCAACGCGCACGAGCGGCGGCTCCAGCGGCGGCGCGGCCTCGTCCATGGCAGCCGGCATCGCGCCGCTGGCCATCGCGACCGACGGCGGGGGCTCGACTCGTATTCCCGCCGCCTGCAACGGCGTTGTCGGGTTGAAGCAGAGCCTGGGCGTGGTCCCTCACAGCCAGGTGCAGGACGCGTTCGGGAACTACACCTACGTGACGCCCACCACGCGCAAGGTGGCCGACACGGCGCTCATGCTGCAGGCCATGACCGGCGCCCACGGGTCCGACCCCTGGTCATTGGGTGTGCCGGCGCAGCGCTACTTCGACGACCTGCGGCCCGCCAGCGACCTGCGCGGAAAGCGGATCCTCTACTGTGCGACGCTGGCCGGGCGTCCGATTGCCGCAGACGTCGCCGCGGCGTTCGACGCCGCCCTGGCGACATGGCGTTCAATGGGCGCAGACCTGGAGGAGATGTCGAGCGACGGCTATGACGTCGAGCCGGTGTGGCGGGTCATCAATCACACCAGCTGGCGTGGCCGCTTCGCGCCGCTGGCCGCAGCGCATGCAGACCAGTTGAGCCCATCGCTGCTGCAACAGCTCGCGCTCGCCGAGCACGTCGACGGGGTGGCCTTCCAGCAAGCCACGTTTGCCCGGAC
>Ga0307509_10002414_pt1 | contig 30264 bp, 27 predicted proteins | sample 10_EM_MG_FD_202245 | JGI IMG/M metagenome (GOLD analysis project Ga0307509, IMG submission 202245) | Populus trichocarpa ectomycorrhiza microbial communities from riparian zone in the Pacific Northwest, United States - 10_EM | ecosystem: Host-associated > Plants > Roots > Unclassified | place...
TACACAGCCGTCTGCCTATGACGCGCCGTCCCAACGCTGGGGCCAGAGGGGGGTGTTAGCAAAACCCGCCCAAGTTTAATAGCATGTTCGGGCCACCCTCATACAGGCGTGGGGCCTCCCCGCGCAGGTCCGTGTCCGCCCAAGAACATCTAAGAGCCCATAGAATGTGAGGCAATCGACCTCTAAGTTCTAGGATGACTTTGCCGGTGAAGGTAGGGTAACTTGGGTTCCTCAGTAGTGTAACTGGGACCCATGGGCATAATGACCAAATTCTCAAGGTAGGGTAACTCTGCCCTCTTATGCCTTTAACCGCTCAGGTAGTCCTCTAGGCGACCACAGAAGTCGTCTCGGAGGTCCGTGTAACATTCCCATAATTCTCTTGACCTTATGCGAATGTCCTCCTGAAAGGTTACCCTGCCTAGTAGAGTACCTCAAGGCTACTCAACAATTGCCTTGGCCTTATCCTAGGTTTACCAGCTATTTGTATAATATATACGAGACCATATCACCTCTGGATACCACTTGGTATACCATTTGGGCTAAGGTGATAGTGATTGTAGCTACCTATCGTAGGGTCGTTACACCCAAAGACCAACACCCATGACCTTTGCCAACTTCACTAGGGAACTGTTTGAACCCTACATAGTGAGAGAAGTAACCAAGAGGTTTCAAGAAGCCAAGGTCTCTATGGGAGAGTTCATCACCGCTACTCAGCTCGAATGGGAAAACGAGATGCTAACCAATGCCAACCACTGGATGAAAATTCAGCAGGTAGAGTACCGTAAATGAGCCCTTTCAGATCGAATAATCAGGGCAAGCCTGCCAGCTTTGGAGTTGGCTGTTCAGGGAGGGTACTCGATAGATTCCGACAACAACGTCAACATACGTACAGCACCTCCGCTACCTCTCGCAATTGAGCCCGCTCCACAATACGCAGCTGCAATGGCGGCTGTCATGTTGCATAAGAAAATGGCACCAATTTTGACTCAAGTCTCTCAGACGGCCTTGGAATCGCAAGAGCGAGTCAGACAAGTGCAACAGCAATTGCAAGGGTTGGTCGTTCCTCAGCCACCCCCGTTGACAGTGGCATTCGAAGAAGCCATGAGATCTAGACGTGTTAGCCCTGTGGCAACCCTACGGGATCTTCGAGTCGCAGCTCAGCGGAGTCGTGTTACCATGTCTAGACGCCAAGCTTCAAAACCAAGCTCGAGGCAACCCTCGGCAGAGCCACCACCTCGAGCTCCATCGAACGTACCTACCCCGCCGGTAGTTGAACCTGCCACACCAGTAGCGGCGATACGGGTAGAATCACATCGGCATTTCGCGTTTGCGGCCTCAACGCCAATACCCGCCACACCTCACAATCAGGTAGCCTCTGCTTCAGCACAGCCACCACCGGCTCCAGCAAAACCTTCGGGTAGAGCTGGATGGTCAGGTTTTTCAGACCAATCAGGACAATTCGCTTGGAAGTATTGTAACGAAGGATGTCACATGGTTGGGGGAGACGGTAGTGACTTTTATTTTTCGCATCGGCCACCCTGTGTTAAAAGGATGGACCAAGCCGTAATAATGGCCCAGAAAGAAAAACCTGCCCTCACCACGAAGAACCGTTGTACCTATTGTGAGTCGACCCGACATAAGGGAGCCGACTGTGGGGATTTTCAGGGTGATTACCTGAGACCCTAACCTCAACAATCCGTCCGTCAACCGCTCCCACCACTTTCGCCTGCACACCCACCGTCTGATCAGATGGATAAAGACAAGCCGGAGGAAGAACGGTTTGACCGCTATGACATGCCTGGGGGAATCCAAGGTGGAAACACCGGAGGAGCTGGCGGCGGACAACCTCTCAGAGGTGGAAACGTTACTGGAGAAGATGATCCGGGTGATTTCAGTTCTTCTTCGTCCGAAAGTGATGGATCCGATGCCTCACCCCCGGATCCGAGAGACTTCCATGGTAGTCGCAAGGGCCACTGGAGTCGAGAAAAGAAGGACTAGTACAATAGACGATATGCTGCTCTGAATAAGTTTATTCAGGAGTATCATAAGGCTAAGAAGTCATCTCATTGACCAAAAAAGCCAGAGAAACTTGGAGTTGACCCCATCAACGGGGATCCCATGGACACACAACGCTTCATAGATGATATCGAGATTAAGCTGGACTACCTCTGCGATTCCTTAGTAAAGGAAATTGACAAAGTCAGCCTCGTCATCCCTCTCTTGAGAGATACTGCCAAAGAATGGTATAACGCCATACCCCCGCACATTAACAAAGATGCGGCCAAAGGACGAGGGATCAGGTTTGATCCCAAGAATGAGTTGCGATCCTGGGAAGTGTTTCGCAAGTGTTTGGAAGGCAGCTTTGGTGGTCACGCGGATAGGAATCGCACTCTGAGGGAATGGAGCCAGTTGTACATGAAGGACGGAAAGGTCGATCGCTTTATCAACAAACATATCCGCCTTGCAGCAGTGTTAGGGTATAGCGGGGAGTTTGTGAAAGACAGGGCACGCATGGGCATGACTGACGTCCTCAATGCTGCCTGGTCCATGAAAACCCCCCATCCAGTAGCATATATGGATTACCTAGACCTATGGCGTCAAACTAGACACTAACTCGAAGATGCCTCCAATTTTCGTACACAGGTACAAAAGGAGACTCATTCTTCGCGACGCACAAGGAGCGACGACAGGCATACTTCTGAGAGAAAGAGACAGAGGAAAGAGAAAAAGGCTACAGGCCCACGGCAGCAGAAGCCCCGCAACCGAGCGCAAGGGTTTACATAACCCGGAGAAACAGCGCATTCGAAAATTCACCAGAAAGTGCCTCAGACTCTGATTGACAAGCGCAAACGGCTGAATTAATGTTCCCGCTGTGGACAAGACAGTCACTACTGGGTGGAGTGTCCATCCACAGCCCCAGTTGTCGGGTCCTCACACATTAGGCGAAAACGAAGTGCTGGTGAGGCTGGACACGAAGCCACCCAAGTCCCAAAGACAAGACGCATTGAAGCGGCCCCTAAACCTGGTGTGAAACAAGTTGTTGCCGAGCTCCGTGGATTACCCCCCCCAGATTTAGCTATCTTGGAGGTTGATACCGACATGGATAACTAGGTAAGCTTTATCCTATGATAAGATCATGTATGGAAAGATGCTAAAACTTTACGCTAGGCCGAATGATGGGCATACTAGGTGAAGATGCAAGATGTCGGTTGTATGTTCCCAGCCTTAAGCGCTGCAAACTGAACCTAATATATCGTGCTTGAAAATGCATGATGGAGGAAGGTTTCTTTTGTGACGTGTTGGGATGGTTACAGCTCTTTCAATTTAGTTTTGTTTATTTCTTATGTGATACTGTGCAATGTATTGTTTGCTTATCACATACTGTTTTCCATTTCTTGGAAAGAATTTGGTTGGGTTTTATTTTGATTTCCTTAGGCTGGACTTGGCTTAGCAATTGAAGTTATTTTGCAAGTTTAACTGAGGAGGGTTGAGTACCCGAAATCATGATGGCGTGATAGTAAACACCCTAGCCATTGAAACCCCGTAAATTTATTAAGTGATAAAACTATTCACGACCCGTTGTGGCCGCTCTTGTGTCGAAAGGCAAGAGATATTGAATAGTTATCGTAAAACATACCAAATCCTTCTGAGAAATACTAACCGAAATGTTTAGGGACAAGAGACCCGAGAAGTGGTTGAGGCTTGCTGGCCCACCGCCACATACAAGATCCATTCACGTGAGAGTGAGATTGGAATGGACCCACAACCAAGAGAGGCTGAGTGGTGAAGCCCTGTTATTATCGGATACTGGCACTACTGGTGCTGTTCTAAGTGGCGATTGGGTTAAGGATGACCAAGTACCTTGCGTTCGTCGGAAAGATCCGACACCTATTACAGATGCTAGTGGGAATCATATTCCAGGTTCAGGTCTCCATTATACTATTACGGTAGATATGTACATAGGAGACCACATGAATAAAATGCGATTTGAAGTCACAGACATGCCTGCCGGTAAAGTCAATGGTTACCTGCCAATGTCATGGCTCAAGAACCACAAGCCAGATATCAACTGGGAAAAAAGCAGTCTGAAGTGGCGCTCTGATTATTGTAAAGCCCACTGCCTTAGAAAAGAAAGGCGTTTAGAGTTCATTACAGAGGAAGAACTCTTAGCCGAAGACTCAGACAACATCTTTGTCATGGGAATGGCCGTCTATACTGATGAAGACGGGGATAATATCAAGGTCAAAATCCTTCCAGAATATCAAGACTATGCAGATATATTCAGTCAGGAGAGGATAAATGCTCTCCCCGAGCATACTAAATACGATGATCGTATTGACCTGGTCCCTGATGCCAAGTTGCCAGATGGGCCTGTATATCCCTTATCTAAGAAGGAATTAGATGCATGATGGGATTATATTAAGGAAATGGAGGATCATTGAAAGATCAGAAGATCTTGTTCGCCAATAGGCGCTCCTATACTATTTGTGCCGAAGCCTGAAGGTACGCTTCGGTTATGTGCTGATTACTGAGGGTTGAACAAGATTACTATTAAGAATAAGTATCCGTTGCCCTTGATGAGCGAGCTTAGGAGTAGGCTCGGTAAAGCCACTATCTTCACAAAATTGGATTTGAAGAATGGCTATTATGTTATCCGCATGGCGGAAGGAGAGGAATGGAAGACCGGTTGTAAAAGCAGATACAGTCTTTATGAGTACACCGTGATGCTCTTGGGGATATGCAACGCGCCCTCAACTTTTCAAAGTAGGATCAATGATGTATTCCGTGACATGTTAGATGTCGGAGTCATCGCTTATATGGATGACATTCTGATCTATACGGAAACAGTTGAAGAACATGTCGCCCTAGTTAGGCGGGTCATGGAAAGGCTGAGAAAAGCCCACCTTTGCGTTAGCATTAAGAAGTCCAGCTTCCATCAGCGTGAAATAGAGTTCCTTGGGTATAAGATATCCGATAGAGGAATCTCTATGAAAAGTACAAAAGTTGAAGAAATCTGGGCATGGTCAACGCCCGAGAAGGCTGTCGATGTGCAAAGCTTTATCGGCTTTGCTAATTTCTATTGTCGGTTCATAAAGGGTTTTAGTAAGATAGCTAAACCATTGATGGACTTGACAAAGAAAGGTATCAAATGGGCATGGACTCCTTCGTGTCAGTATGCTCTTGACATATTGAAGGAAATGTTTACCACGGGCCCAATTCTGACACCCTTTGATGATACTCGTCCAACTAAGTTGGAAACCGACGCTAGTGTCTTTGTGTTAGGAGCCGTATTATCTCAACTCTGTGAAGATGTGAAATGGTATCCTGTCGCTTTTCATAGTAGAAAGTTCTCGCCAGCTGAGATAAATTATGACGTCCATGATAAGGAAATGGGGGCAATAGTGGCAGCCTTTAAAGAATGGGCATATATGTTGATGTCGGTTGATGAGCAGATATTGGTGTATACTGATCATAAGAATTTAGAGTACTTTAATACTACAAAGACTCTAAACCGCAGACAACACCGCTGGGCAGAGTTCCTACAACCGTTCAATTTTAAGGTTATTTATAGGGAAGGACGGTTGAATGGAAAGGCAGATGCTTTGGCAAGGCATAGGGACTACCGCCCTGAAGGGGGGAGTAATTCCAAACATTTTACGTTTTTCGCTCTGGACAGTATGTTCATGAGGCGCCTCTCATCTTGCGACCACATGTGTTGCAGACTTGCCAAGGTTTTCGGTTACAGACAACCTTTTATGAGGCTCTTGTAAAAGCAGCCGGTCATGATGAAACCTATTTAGCAACACTAAAGGCACTCCTCAAAGGCGATAGTATGGTTGATACAAACTTTAGTATTGAAAAAGACTTGCTTCTGTATAAGAACAGGTTGTATATTCCAAAGGATGAAGGTCTAAGACGAACGATCATGGAGGCAGAACATGATTCAAAGATTACTGAACATTTTGGAACATACAAGACCATTGGTAGGGTTAGGGCTAACCTCTATTGGCCAAAAATGGATGAACACATTACTGAGTATGTGCGCTCTTGCGATGTATGTCAACATAATAAAGTTATCAGGCATAAGAAGTATGGGCTACTAGAACCGTTAGAAGTTCCTATGAGGCCATGGACCGCAATATCCATGCACTTCATTGTTGGGTTACCAAAGTCAGAAGGCTATACTAAGATATGGGTTATCGTAGACAGGTTCTCCAAGATGGTACACTTCATTCCGCTGAAGACTGAGGAACATATTAAGGAACTGGCCTTGACGTTTGTGAAAGAAATCTGGCGCCTCGATGGGCTTCCAGAATCAATAGTCTCTGACCGAGATACCTGATTCACGTCTAAATTCTGAACAAGGATAATGCAGCTACTGCAAGTACAGTTGAATATGTCAACCGCATTCCATCCTGAAAGCCATGGGCAAACTGAAAGAGTTAATCAGATACTGGAGCAATACTTAAGGAGTTATTGCACCTATCAGCAAGACGATTGGGTATCACTGTTGCCGTCTGCGCAACATGTGTATAATACCTCAACGTGTGAATCCACAAAGGCTAGTCCCTTTGAAATTAATTATGGATTCGCCCCGCAAACGCAATGGCCGGGGATGGTGTCAGATAATAAGGCAATACACCGAGACAGTGAGCCTATGGTTAAGGATTGGGAAGGCACATGGCAAGAAATCCGAGAGAGAATACAAAGGGCACAGGAAAGACAATGGAAATGGCATGATCAGAAAAGACAGCCAGCTCCGGAATATGTCACGCTGGAGGATGTCCTCCATGGCAGGGCTAAGAAAGCAGACATAGTAATGCATAACAGAAAGAATCTCTGCACAAAGAGGCCTATGGAAAAACTAGACCACAAGATGCTGGGACCATTTGTTGTCCTACGCAAAATGGGTTCTAGGGCCTATGAGATTGAACAGCCAGACAGATAGGAAATCTATCCTGTATTTCATGTCGGGTTGTTGGAGCCTTACCGAGAGGATCCCAATGGGAGACCTCCAAAGGAGATTCCAACGCCGGATATTGTGGACAACAAGCCTAGTTATGTGGTCTCAGAGATTGTTGACAGTCGGTGTTATGGGAATCCTAAGAAGACATTTCCCCACCGGTTTGTGCAGTACATGGTTGCTTGGGAAGGGTACGGTCCAGAAGAGAATTCTTGGGAACCGTATGAGATGTTAGAAGATACCGCAATGCAAGCATTGCAGCCGTTTCATGAGAGGTATCCTTCTAACCCTAGAGACCATAGGGTTATAGACAATCCAAACCGTGGGACTAAAAGAGCACCCTGACGGTCTGAGGACAGACCAAGAGAAGAGGGGAGTAGTGTAATGACCCTACGATAGGTAGCTACAATGACTATCACCTTATCCCAAATAGCATACCAAGTGGTAACCAGAGGTGGTATGGTCTGGTATACTTAGTATACAGATAGCTGGTTAACCTAGGATAAGGCCTAGGACATAGTAGAGTAGCCTTGGGTACTCTACAAGGCAGTGTAACCTTGCGGGAGTAAGTTCGCATAAAGGTAATGAATTTATGGGAACGTTACACAAACCTCAGAGACAACATTTGGTGTTGACGGGCGGACTGCCGGAGTGGTTAAAGGTATAAGAAGGCAAAGTTACCCTACCTTGGGAATTTGGCCTTTATGCCAATGGACCCCAGTTACCCTACTGTGGAGTCCAAGTTACCCTACCTGCAACACCAAAGTCATCCTAGAACTTAGAGGTCGATTGGCTCACATTCTAGGGGCTCTTAGATGTTCATGGGGGTACACGCATCTGCGAGAACAAGCGCCATGCCAGAGTAATGGTGGTCCGAACAGGCTATTGAAGTTGGGAGGGTTGAGCTCACACCCCCCTCTGGCCCCAGCGTTGGGGCGGCGTGTCATAGGCCGACTGCTGTCTAGTTGCTCGTTTGCTAGTGAAAAGAGGTCATTAGAGCAGCTGCCGTAACACCGTATCAGTCGTGGCCGTCTGTCCAACTGAATGTCGTTCGCAGGATATATAAGGGGAGTATGGGTAACCGCCAAAATAGAGGTCGCCCATATATGGTCTCTCGGGGACCTAGGAGTCTATTCTGACCTATGGGTAGTAGGGTAGTCTTCCTAGTGGGACTCAGGTAGTCGCAGAAGGCCAGGGTGCTTTCGAGACATATACCTCAGTAACCAGCCCGGACCTTCTCCCCTTGATTTGTAGCATTACTATGGGTTGTTATTGCACTGTAGAGGTACGAGTCTTATCAAGGTAGAGTATGTCCCGAGAGGCTGGCTTTGGGTAATGCCCACTTAGCCAACCATCGGCTACATCTCACCGGGGGAGCTTGCATGTCAATCTATGATATTGGATAGTCGCGTAGATTAAATGATGGACTGCATAGCTTGCATAGACGAAACTACCACTGGGCCAGTGAGTCCACCACTTAGGTATTGACTTCGGTTGTTGTCATAATAGTTAGCCACTGGTATGACATCGATAGGAAGAGTTTTTCCACCTGCTGTTGTATTGGAGATGCATTGCAGCAACTCACATCCTATTGACGGAGTTAAGTGTACCCGAGTTGGTCCGACACCTGCAGCAGGATAATTCCAGATGGAGGGTAGACCACGCACAAACCCTGAGCAGGACAGGGTGCTCGCACCAGGTCGGAGTAGTGGTGCATGTCAAAGGCTTAAATCTGATGTCTACTTAAGTTTAACCGTTTCGCATTCTACTTCCATAACCAACTTTCCTCGAGCGAAATTAGTGAGTGAAGCTTTCAGCTTAACTATATTAAGTTATACCCTTTGATTCTTTTGAATTATTTACCTGATCTTTATCTTCTACTTTGAGTGTTTGGTGCGGTCGCAACCTTAGAGTTCACCTCACTATAGGGTGCCCTGTTACAGTCACGGCCGTCCATCCGACTGGGTCCCGTTCGCAGGATAAGTGAGGGAAGACCTGTGACAATCATATGCAAGTGGTTCGACCCAAATCGGTCTACTTGCATAAGGTTACTGAGCACTAAAGATGGGAGTCGTGAAGCTGGTTGCTAAATAACGGGATGTTTTTACAGACAATGGTTAAGCAACATTATTCTAGACTCCACACTCCAGCGATGAAAGTCGCAGAAGTGAATGGTGTTGTTGGATAAGGTAGTTTGCGAAATCAATCATACTCACACTCCCATATGTCACTAGTATTCTTCGGATACTGATGGAACCACACGATACAGATATGACTATGGAGAAATAATGGCTATTGGTTCAATTATCGGGACAAGTCTATCTTATGCTTCACAGCTGTCCAGTGCAGAATACACCTAGAATGCTGAGAGGTTCGATAACAAAGGTGGCCCCTTTGTTGATTCCATCATGGAGAGCATTCTGCATATGCAGTAGTGGTAAGCAGGACTCCATGTTGACGAAGATGGATCGTAACGAATGGACTGATGTGTGGGAGCACCATCAGGAAAACTCATGGTGTTGGGATTAGGATGTCAAGTGAGATAACAGAATTGTCAGGGTCAAATGATGATTCCACTTTCACAAGCAGCTGGAGTTTGTTAGCAGGTACTTATTTAGTATGAGAACTAGATATAGCTCACGACCACCCAGAGGCGGCATATAAATATTGAGGTGCCTCCCGAGCTATTTGAAGATCATCAAGCAATAGAGAAGAGATCTTAAAAATGCAAAACGTTTACGCTAGAAAATCTTTTATCATTCTACCTATGTCTATTCTAGTCATTGAGCCTTCCTAGACAATCTCGGTCTATGATAAAGATTATCGGCCTGAGTTATCTCGCATGTCTTTGAAATACGCTCCCGCCTAACATCTAGGCAGTCGGGTAACTGTAGGATAGGTAAATCACTAAAGACAATTTTGGTAGCCGATTGTTCTCAATCCACTATCCAATTTCAATGCATACAGGGAGTCTTTGATACAATCCAAATACCCTGTGGCTCAGAGCGCTTTCCCAATTGTAGCATGTGGTGGTTTGGGATAATAGGTGAAAGCGCGGTGCGCAGTGAGAGGGAGGGAGAATTGGCCTGGATATACAGGAAGAAGAAGAATGGCAGAATCTGTTTCAGTAGGTATTCAATGTAATTAAGAGAATAAAGCAATGAAGGGGAAGAGTAAAGGCTTGAGTAAATAGAGGCTCACAAAAGAAAGGTTTCAAACGATATGAGGTGGAAGAGTTAGGACGCGCATTACAGCTGCTAGAAATGGTAAGTGGAGCTAATTTTATTATTGAGGACTCAAGAACAGTGCTGGGCATGTGGCTAGGCCATTTGGCATATTCAAATAGACTAAGATATGTGCCGATGAAGTTTGGGTGGCCTGTTAAGAGCATCTCCCGAATTAGCAAAACAGTTTAGTTTCTTATACATGAATGGTGAAAGCACCTCCTAGAATGGGATCATGAGCGCTTGACCCCTGCCCGCCTGTTGCAATATGCACAAACAATGGAAACAAAAGGAGCCACGATAGGAACAGTATGCCGGTTTGTTGATGGCACTATTTGTGCAATTACTTGGCCTACAGGATGGCAGCGTACTTGTTATGATAGCCGGAAATGATGGCATTGTTTAAAGTACCATGCTATTGTTACCCCAGATGGCCTCATTGGCCATCTCTTGAGTCCTGTGGATATGCCCAGAAATGATGCTTTATTATGGAGGGAGTCAAATCTAGCAAGAATTCTACATGTAACGGGGGCACCCTATAGAGAGGTGAACTCTAAGGTTCCAACCGCACTAAAACTCAAAGTAGAAGATGAAGATAGAGTAAATAATTCACAAAGAATCAAAACGGTTAAACTTAATATTGTTAAGCTCGAAGCTTTACTCAATTAGTTCTCTCGAGGAAAGGTTGATTGTCGAAGTAGAATGTCAAACGCTTAAACTTAAGTAGATATCAGATTTAACCCTTTGACATGCACCACTACTTCCGACCTTGTGCGAGCACCCAGTCCTGCTGCAAGTGCGGACCAAATCGGGTACACTTAACTCCGTCAATAGGATAGAGTTTCTGCAATGTATCTCCAATACAACTGCAGGTGGAAAAACTCTGCCTATCCAAGTCATACCAGTGGCTAACTGTTATGACAACCACCGGAAACAATACCTAGGTGATGGACTCACTGGCCCAGTGGTAGTTTCGTCTATACAAGCCATGCAGTCCATGATTTAATCTACTCGACTATCTAATGTGATAAATTGAGATGCAAGCTCCCCCGGCGAGATGTAGCCGATGGTGTGCTAAGTGGGCGCTACCCATAGCCAGCCTCTCGGGACATGCTCTACCATGATAACACTAATACCTCTAGAGTCCAATAACAACCCATAGTAATGCTACAAATCAAGGGGAGAAGGTCCCGGCTAGTTACTGAGGTATTTGTCCTGAAAGCGCTCTGGCCTCCTTGAACTATCTAAGTACCACTAGGCAGACTACCCTACTACCCATAGGCTACGATAGACTCCTAGGTGCCGGAGAGCCCATTGATGGGCGATCCCCATTTTGGTGGTTACACATACTCCCCTTATATATCCTGCGAACGACATCCAGTCGGACGGACGGCGACGACTTATACGGTGTTACGGCAGCTGCTCCAATGACCTCTTTTAACTAGCAAACGGGCAACTACATGGCCATCTGCCTATGACTCGCAGTCCCAACACTGGGGCCAGAGGGGGGTATTAGCTAAACCCGCCCAAGTTCAATAGTATGTTCGGGCGACCCTTACACAGGCGTGGGGCCTCCCGGGCAGGTGAGTATATGCCCAAGAACATCTCAGAGCCCATAGAATGTGAGGCAATCGACCTCTGAGTTCTAGGATGACTTTGCGGGTGAAGGTAGTGTAACTTGGACTCTTTAGTTGGGTAACTGGGGTCCATGGGCATAATGGTCCAATTCCCAAGGTAGGGTAACTTTGCCCTCTTATGCCTTTAACTGCTTTGGATGTCCTCCTGTTAACACCAAATGTTATCTTGGAGGTCTGTGTAACGTTCTCATAAATTCCTTGACTTTAGGCGAACCTATTCCCCAAAGGTCACCCAGCCTTGTAGAGTACCTCAAGGCTACCCAACTATTCCCTAGGCCTTATCCTAGGTTTACCAGCTATTTGTATACTAAGTATACAAGACCATACCACCTCTGGTTACCACTTGGTATACCATTTGGGATAAGGTCATAGTCATTGTAGCTACCTATTGTAGGGTCGTTACACTACAGCAGCATGTGCATGCCCCTTATGGCACCCCCCTTCAAGTCTACAGTAACCCAGCCTACAGCATCAGTAATATTCTCCTCTGTCCCTATCAGGGTACAGAGAATACCTTAGACTAGAAGGAGTGGAATTGTGTGATGTCCAAGTTACGGATTGCAGCTGAATGTGCATTTAAGGAAATGGTGAACATGTTTCATTTTCTTGACTATTTTAAAAATCAGAAACATTTGCTACCGCCTGTTGGAGTGCAGTTTAGAGTAGCGGCACTCCTCCATAATGCACATGTATGTCTTACCGGCCTCAGATAACACTTTATTGTGATATTTTACATCAAGCAAACGAGTTGGAAGGGCCACAAATCATTTACGAGAAGCTTTTGGAACCTCCAAACTTGTTTGAGTATTTTCATAACTAATTGTTATTACTGTTAAGACATTTCCTTTCTTCCGTATGCCAATACTATAGGATATGCGCTTAACTGCCAACTTCTAGTAGTGGGGTACTCCAGAGCGCTGCTTTCTCTACTTTAACCAATCTAGCTCCATAATGTGCACCACCTAGCAGCAAAACAAGTATAGTGTTACATTCTACTGTTTGTCTCTGTGGCCTGTCTCGATGTCAAAGCTCGGAGTGAAAGATCCACATCAAGGCAGCTATCCCAAGCCTTCGTTTCTAGGTACCCTTTCCCCTTATCCTATTCAACATTAAACTATAAGCATTCACCAACCCATTGGTTATCGTGCTGAGCCTCTGCCGCCTCCTCTATCTTGTGTTTTTCTTGTAAGCTCGCATCTATATTGAGCGAGACTAGAAACACTTCAGATCTATCAGTGGGTCCCTTTGAGATAGCTTCCCTAGTGTTTATTCTTAGTACGTACATTTCCGAAATACGATCAAGAATTTTCTTTAAGAAATCTGCTTCAGGGTACTGTCCATCGTCTGGTATGGTGTACTCATCTAGTGTACTATGGAGATAACTGATAAAATCGTCTTAACTAGGGGTGATGGATACACTTAGCGCTCTCCCGGAAAGACGCTTTCTGATTTCTGCCAAATTTGTCTTCTCTCAGTCAAGAATATTTGAGTTCCTGGAGATCTTTGAAGAATTGAGTTTAGTAAATAAAGAAACTTAAGTTAATGTGCATTCATCTACAGCGTCAATGAATGTATGCTTTTGGGAAGTGAAAGTTTGCAGTATCCTTACCATATCAGAAAGTCATTGTTCCCATCCACTAATAACATTTTTGGGATTTTTGTAGGTCTATGCAATGTCCCCAGGAACCTTGTCTAATCCGCCCACAATCTGCTTGGGTAGAACGCCCAATATACTCATTGATGACTGCCACTTTGGGGTTGTGAAGTTAAAGTAAAACATGCAACATTATTTCCCCCAGCCTTATCATGCAAGCTGTCTATTACCAATGGACTAAATCACAGCTTGTTAGCCCTTGCCCTTTTCTCCCATTCATTGAGGTCACCGGTGGTCTGTGTTACCTAATATACGTCTTGCTGGCCCCCTGGTCTCTATAGCAAAATAAAACTGCATTATCGGATTCACCTTCACCTTTGCTGCTGCACCAGCTTCTAACTTGCTCTGTAAAAGCCATTCTCCTATACCGCATTACCTGGTTTTTTTCGCCTGCGGCTAGTATGTCGAAATAAGAGTTTTGTTTGTAATCTGTCTCAAATTCGCAATAAAGCACCTTAATCTAACTCTTTATGGCCCAAATCTGGCTTATTTTGCACTAGTGCTAACTGTTGAATATTTTGCTTCAGCCCCTACTTTATTTCAACTTAATAGCGGCAAGCGAAACAAACCCGGTAATGCGGTATTTCGTACCTGACTCTCTTGGCCTCCCCGCCTCTCTTGTGTATCCTGATACCACAGCTTGGGCTCTGATGGGGATAGCCAGGCCAGGATGTTGGATCAGTCATTGGGAACAGTAAAGTTATTAAAAGTGGGGTTAAATCAGCTGCTATTATTAACCAAAGACTGCAACATTCCCTGTTTTTTGCAGTTTAGAAACCTGAAGGTGATGGATAATGGACTTGGTCAACTACTCCAGGGAATTCCGGCGTTGAAGAAATATCGAGTCATTCGTGGAACCTCATGGATGCCTCAGGGTGTCCAATCAATCATATTCAAATCTGCGCCAATACTCCCCTTGCGGTTGCCTCTGCTGCCCACCCACAGTGTAGTCGGGAGTATGATCTCACTTAAACAGTGAGGGTAGAATGCCGATACTCTTCAGGCAGGACCAAATGTCATAGAGGGACAACAACTAATTGTATTCATTTTCTTTCGCGGGCAAGACTAAATGATAGACAGCGTGTTAAGCAGAAGTGCTGAATGGCTTAGGTTGAGTCATGTTCTTTTTCCTATTAAACAGAGATGAAAAGCATAATCGATGGTGATAAGTGCATAGAAAAAAGAGACTTAAAGAAAGTTGTGAACCAGAAGAAAGGTATGAAGCCTAAAGAAACATTTTTGGGATAGTTAGAATATGGAGAGTATTTCATACAAGGGCTCAGAGTGCAAAGAAAAGAAAGTGGGCAGGAGAATACCAATATGCTTTAAATCTCATTATCCTTTCTTAAGGCTCCTAATATTAAAACCAGCTTATCCTTTCTTCCCTTGGGCTCAAGATATGCATCATGTGATCGCCTATCACTTTGCTCCCAAATCTCCTCCCCTAAGCCTATGTAACGGGAGCACCCTATTGAGAGGTGAACTCTAAGGTTGCGACTACACCAAACACACAAAGTAGAAGATAAAGATGAGGTAAATAATTCAAAAGAATCAAACAGTAAAACTTAATATAGTTAAGGTCGAAGCTTCACTCAATTAGTTCTCACGAGGAAAGGTTGGTTGTCAAGATCGAATGCCAAACGCTTAAACTTAAGTAGATATCAGATTTAAGCCTTTGACATTCACTACTACTGCCACCTTGTGTGAGCACCCTGGCCTGCTGATGGCTTGTCCAAGGTCTACCCTGCATCAGGAATTATCCTGCCGGAAGTATTGGACCAACTTGGGTACGCTTAACACTGTCAATAGGATATGACTTTCTGCAAAGCATCTCCAATCCAACCGGAGGTGGAAACACTCTTTCTATCGAAGTCATACCAGTGGCTAACTGTTATAACAACAACCGGAGTCAATACCTAGGTGGTGGACTCACTGGCCCAGTGGTAGTTTCGTTTATACAAGTGGTACAGTCCATCATTTAATCTAGGGGACTATACAATGTGATAATTCGAATTGCAAGCTCCCCCTGTGAGATGTAGCTGATGGTTGGCTAAATGGACGCTACTCATAGCCAGCCTCTTGGGATATACTCTACCATGATAACACTCATGCCTCCAGAGTTCATTGACAACCCATAGTAATCCTACAAATCAAGAGGAGAAGGTCCCGGCTGTTTACCAAGGTATTTGTCCCGAAAGCGCCCTTGCCTCCTTAGACTACTTAAGTACTACTTGTAAGACTTCCCAAGTACCCGTAGGCTAAGATAGACTCCTAGGTACCGGAGAGACCATATATGGACGACTTTCATATTCGTGGTTACCCATACTCCCCTTATATATCCTGCTAACGACATTCAATCAGACAGACGGCGACAACATATACAGTGTTATGGCAGCTGCTGCAATAACGTCTTCTTTTAGTAGCAAATGACCAACTATGCAGCCGTCCGCCTATGACATGCTGTCCCAACGTTCGGGCCAGAGGGGGTGATAGCTCCACCCTCCAAAGTTCAATCGTATGTTTGGGCCATTACTGCTCACACTGCTGACATTTCGATGCAGATGTGCATGCACCCCTGAACATCTAAGAGCTCGTAGAATGTGAGGCAAATGACGTCTCTAAGTTCCAGAGTGACTTTACCATTGAAGGTTGGATAACTTGGGTACCTCAGTGCAGTAACTGGGTCCCATTGGCATAATGGCCAAATTTCCAAGGTAGGGTAACTTTGTCCTCGTTGTTTTGAACTGCTCCTCTAGTCCTCCAGGCAACCATAAAAGTCATCTCAGAGATCTGTGTAACATTCCCATAATTCTCTTGACCTTATTCAAACATTGTCCCAAAAGCTTAGCCTGCCTACTAGAGTACCTAAGGCTACTCCATTGTTTCCTGGGCCTTGCCCTAGGCGAACCAGCATTCTTGTATACCAAGTGTACTAGACCATACCACCTTCGGTTACCACTTGTATACCATTTGAGCTAAGGGGTATTATTGTAGCTACCTATCGTAGGGTTATTACACTGACAGCAGCTATCCTATGCTATGCGCTGCCATGCTGGCGGTCCACAATCTTTGCGTGTAAGCTGCCCTTTACATGTTCTAATGCTGTATGTAAAATAGGAAACACCGACTTGCAGTTGTCAACAGTATCCAGATCCCTTTTGGCCAAGGCATCTGGATACTGTAGAAAACCGCCATTGAATGGGGCAGGCAATAGTGACTTCTGCCGATAGTACAAGAGCCCTACTGGAACATCGGATACAGAAATGGGGGAGAACGGATGAGCAATTCCAGGGTCTAATAATTGAGCAGATAAGGACCACTATAGAGGCCAAAATTGCCCAGGAGGGGGAAAGCGTGTTGAGAGAATAGCAGGATATGCCAATGATGATGAGGGATTTAGGCAGGAATTGGAAATTGATCTGGAGCCAGAAGTATCAGAATTGAGAACAGGTTACCCCACTGCCCTCAGTAGACAACATGGTGGAATGACCCTACAATAGGTAGATACAATAACTACCACCTTAGCCCTAAATGGTATTCCCACGGGTATCTGAACGTTGGATGGTCTAGTATACTGGGTATACAAGAATGCTGGTTTGCCTAAGGGATTGCCCTGGAAACAGTCGAGTAACCTTAGGTACTCTGTTACACAAGGTCACCTTTTGGGAGAATGTTGGCATGAGGTGGAGAATCATGAGAATGTTACACAGATCTCCAAGACGAATTTTATGGTCGATTGGTGGACTTTCAGAGCAGTTAAAGGCATAAGAGGACAAAGTTACCGTACCTTGGCAATTTGGCCATTGTGCCCATGGGAGCCAGTTACCCTACTGGGGTACCCAAGTTACGCTACCTTTAGCGGCAAAGTCATGGTGGAACTTAGAGAGGTCATGTGCCTCATATTCTACGGGCTGTTGGATGTTGATGGGTGTAACGGGGGCACCCTATGGAGAGGTGACCATTAAGGATACAAGCGCACCAAAAGTCAAAAGCAGAAGATAAAGAAAAAGTAAAATAATTCACGAAGAATAAAAACGGTTAAAGTTAATATCGTTAAGCTGAAAGCTTCACTCAATAAGTTCTCACGAGGAAAGTTGGTTATCGAAGTAGAATGCCCATTGCTTAAACTTTAGTAGATATCAGATTGAAGCCTTTGATATTCACGACTACTCGGACTTTGGGCGAGCACCCTGCCCTGCTCAGGGCTTGCCCGAGGTCTACCCTACATCAGGAATTATCCTGGAGGAATTGTCGGACCAACTCGGGTACACTTAACTCCGTCAAGAGGATATAGGTTTTGGCAATGCATCTGAAATACAACTACTGGTGAAAAAACCTTTCCTATTGAAGTCACATCAGTGGCTAACTGTCATGACAACAATGAGAGTTAATACCTAGGTGGTGGACTCACTGGCCCAGTAGTAGTTTCGTCTATACAAGCTATGCAGTCCATCATTTACTCTACGCGACTATTCAATGTGATAATTTGACATGCAAGCTCCCTCGGTAAGATGTAGTCAATGGTTGGCTAAGTGGGCACTACTTATAGCCAGCCTCTCGGGACATACTCTACCTTGATAAGACTCATACCCATAGAGTCCATTAACAACCCATAGTAATGCTACAAATTAAGGGGAGAAGGTCCAGGCTGGTTACTGAGGTATTTGTCCCGAAAGCACCCTGGCCTCCTTGGACTACCTAAGTACGACAAGGAAGACTACCTTACTACCCGTAGGCTAAGATAGACTCGTAGGTGCTGGAGAGATTATATCTGGGCGACCCCGATATTGGCGGTTACCCATACTCACGTATATATCCTGCAAACGACATTTGGTTGGAAGGATGCTGACGACTTATACCGTGTTACAGCAGCTGCTCCAATGACCTCCTTTTACTAGCAAACGAGCTACTAAGCATCTGTTAGCCTAACATGCGCCATCCCAACGATGGGGCAAGAGGGGGGTGTTAGATTGAGCCGCCCAAATTCAATAGCATGTTGGGGCCACCATTACTCACCCGTGGAGCCTCCCCACGCAGATGCGTGTACGCCGATGAACATCTAAGAGGCCATAGAATGTGAGCCAATCGACCTCCAAGTTCTAGGATGACTTTGCTGGTGAAGGTAGTGTAACTTGGACTCCTCAGTAGGGTAACTGGGGTCCATGGGCATCATGATCAAATTCCCAAGGTAGGGAAACATTGCCCTCTTATGCCTTTAACCGCTTCGGAAGTCCTCCTGTCAAGACCTACTGGTATCTCGGAGGCCTGTGTAATGTTCCGATAAATCTCTTGACTTTATGCGAACTTACTCGGCAAATGTTACTCTGCCTTGTAGAGTACCCAAGGCTACTCTACTATTTCCTAGGCCGTGTCTTAGGTTTCCCAGCTATTTGTATACAAAGTATACGAGATCATACCACCTCTGTTGACCACTTGGTATACCATTTGGGCTAAGGCGATAGTCATTGTAGCTACCTATCGTAGGGTTGTTAGAAGGGGTACACACACACCTGGGTAGAGAGGCTAGCAGCGAGAGCAGTGGTGGCCCGAACATACTATTGAACTTTGGAGGGTTGAGCAAACACTCCCCTCTGGCCCTAGTGTTGGGACACCACGTTATAGGCAGACGGCTGTTTAGTTGCTCGTTTGCTAGTAAAAAGAGGTCATTGGGTCAGCTGCCGTAACACCGTATACATTGTCGCCGTCCGTCCAACTGCATGTCGTTCGCAGGATATATAAGGGGAGTATGGGTAACCGTCAATATGGGTGTCGCCCAGATAGAATCTCTCCAGCACCTACGAGTCTATCTTAGCCTACGGGTAGTAAGGTAGTCTTCCTAGTGGTACTTAGGTAGTCCAAGGAGGCCAGGGTGCTTTCAGGACAAATACCTCAGTAACCAGCTGGGCCCTTCTCCCCTTGTTTTGTACCATTACTATGGGTTGTCAATGGACCCTAGAGGTATGAGCCTTATCATGGTGGAGTATGTCCCGAGAGGCTGGCTATGGGTAGCGCCCATTTAGTCAACCATTAGATACATCTCACCGGGGAGCTTGCATGTCAAATTATCACATTGAATAGTCGCCTAGATTAAATGATGGACTGCATAGCTTGTATAGAGGAAACTACTACTGGGCCAGTAAGTCCATCACCTAGGTATTGACTCTTTTTGTCATCATAACAGTTAACCACTGGTATCACTTCGATATCAAGAGTTTTTCCACCGGTAGTTCAATTGGAGATGTATCGCAGAAACTCATATCCTATTGACAGAGTTAAGTGTACCCAAGTTCGTCAGATACTTCCAGCAGGATAACTCCTAATACAGGGTAGACCTCGGACCAGACCTGTGCTGGACAGCGTGCTCGCACAATGTCAGACTCGTGGTGAATGTCAAAAGCTTAAATCTGATATGGAGTTAGGTTTAAGTGTTTGGCATTCTACTTCAATACCAAACTTTCCTCAAGAGAACCTATTGAGTTAAGCTTTCAGCTTAATGATTGTAAGTGTAACCGATTAATTCTTTTGAATTATTTACCTCATCTTTATCTTCTACTTTGAGTGTGTGGGGCGGTAGCAACCTTAGAGTTCACCTCTTTATAGGCTGCCCCCGTTACAGTATATCGTTCCACATACTCGCTTAACTCGCTTCTGAGAATAGTTGTGTTGGCCTACAGTTTGGACATTGTTTGATTACGAGTTGCTTGTCTTGTACAAGACGCATCGGGTGGAAAGAACAATGTCTTAGACTATGGCTGTGTCCTGTATTCACTCTCGCCTTGAGTGTATGACTGGTATTGAGTGCGTAATATCTCGAATGGCTGTATGAGCAAACCTGAGAAGACTCGGTTGAAGCCCAATCCAACAGCTCCTGACATATGACATTGAGAATGATCCTACCATTGAGAAAGAGATTCCCCCTTCGGTAAGAGAGATGGAGATTGAAGACCCTTGTGCCTTGTCCCAGAGTTTCACTCATGACCTATCAGTAGAACAAAGGATACCCCAGAATTGAGTGCGGAAGATGACTTTTCATGCTTTCAAAAAGATCTCGTTGAACCTTACATTCTCCTGGAAATTACAAGGTATATGCAAGATGCACAAAGCCTTCTCTTCAATGTCGCTGAAGAGCATTAGCGTGTATTTGAAACAGAGATCATGGAAAATGTGAATCCTTGGATAGAATACAAGCGAAAGAACTTCCGCCACTTAGCTATGTCCCATCAGATGATCTGGAAACGGGTAGAGGCCTTGGAGCAGGCTGCTGCCCAGGGGGATTCCCTTGATGATGAGAATGACATTGTCATGAATGCTTTCCTTTCCCTTCCCTTGGCTATAGAACCCCCTCCTCATTACACTGCTGAAGTTGCAGCCTGCATGATTAGTGAGACATACCAACCTTGGTTGAATGAGGTGAGTAGGCAATTTATCGCAGAGCAAGAGCAGCTTGCGGAATTGCAAAAGCAGGTTGCTGAAGTACATGAACGTCAAACACCTCTTCAAGTTGCCTTTAGTGAACTTGCCCGCTCTGCGGGAGCAACCCCTTCAGTTAAAAACCTCTAGCCATCGTCATGTTCTCTCGGGGTGACAAAATCCAGCTCCCTTTCATCGCGGAGATCATGAAGACAGAACTCTCCACAGCCGCCACCTCTGGAGGCTGTCCCCGCAACACCTGCTCTTTTACCACGATTATCCACCGTACCTGCCCTTCTGGTAGTGGAACAACCTATGCCGATGATATATATCGAACATGAACGACCGATTCTACTAGGAGAGAAAACCCCTCTACCCAGGACTCCACAAATGTCAGGTGCCTTTGCTTCGGCAGTTGCACCACCTGCTCCAGCAAAGCTTTCAGATAGTCTTGGACCTTATAGTTTTGCCCCAAGGTGAGAGGCGCCCGCGGCTACTGGTGTTTCTTCCCCTGACTGTAGGATTGTGGCCAAAGGACGCGATATTTGGTCTGCACATAGGTTTGCATCTCTTCAGAGTGACTTTGAGCCAATAAAGATTTGGTTGAGACTTTTGAAAGATGCTCCCAGCCAAAGTCAAAACAGAACCTTTGTGGGTACTGTGAGAGTGTGAGGCACACTAGGCAAAGTGACTGCCCAGATTTTTTAAGGAACAGGGCGGTTAATAATCGTGCCGTTAGACAACAACCTCCTCCCCCACCGCCTAATCCATTACCTGAGAGAATGTATGAAGACGTGCGGGGTGAGGATGTTTTTCGTGGGTATGATTCCGCTAGGGGAGGCCCCAGCAGCAACACTTGGGGCAGTGGAGGACATCTTCCTCCCCGTGGTGGAAATGCGCAAGGCGGTGGAGGCCTGGGTGATTCCAACTTCTCGTCAAATTGCGAATCTCACTCCTTCTGTCCTGATCTCCGGAAATTCCTAGGAAGACGTAACTCTCACTGGAATGATGCCAGGAAGGAAAAGTATGATAGGCGGTATCATGAACTTGCTGAGTATCTTCGGAAACAATGCATGGGTAAGAAGTCAGGGCATGGACCAAAGAAACCTCAGAAATTAGCAGTCAATCCATTCAAGGGTGACTCTACCGATACACGACGCTTCATACAGGATTGCGAAATCAAACTGGACTATTTTTGGAAATCCCTCTGCAAGGACTCGGATAAAGTCAGTTTGGTAATTCCCCTTCTTCGGGGTCCAGGAAAAAAATGTGACCAGAGCATACACCATTACATTAGTGAAGAGGGTGCCTGTCCAGAAGGTATTCTCTTTGATCCGAAAAATGTCCTTCATACTTAGTAAGGTTTTCGGCAATGGCTGGTCTCAAGTTTTGGTGGACACTCAGATCAGGATCGCACTGTTCGGGAACGGCATGATTTGACTTTGATGTGTGGTAAGATCTATCACTATTGTGACGAGCTGATGAGACTGACTATAGAGTTAGGATATAGTGGCAATTTTGTCAAGGCCAAAGCCCGTGTATGTATAACTACAGACCTTCGCAATGCATGGGCTTTGCAACTCTGCTTCTGAACGATTATGTCAAATACATCAATCTTGTCTGCCAAAGCGGTTATTAGTTGGAAGACGTTGCTTCCTTTAACCAAACGGTTACAAGGGAATAACATCATTCCAAGCTAGAAATAAGCGATGATAGGCAATCTTCCACTGAGAGACAGCGAAAGGAAAGAAAAGGCTTGTGGCCACGCCAATAGAAACCCCGCAACCATGCCTCTGGGTCTTCAACACCTCTGGAAACACAGTACACAAAGATGCATGATAAGATTACCCAGACTCTGCTTGACAAATACAAACGGTTGAATCAATTCGCTCAATATGAACAAGCAGGGCACTATTGGGCAAAGTGTCCTTCGACTACCCCAGGTGTTGTGTCATCTCAAATGAATTGAAAACGAGGTGTCAATTAAGCTGACCCAAATCCGCCCAAGTCCGGAAATCGCGACTCATTGTAGCTACTCCTAAACTTGCGGTTAAGCAAGTTGTAGCAGAGGTCCGGGGATCACCGCCTCCACATTTGGCCATCTTGGAGATTGATACCGACATGGACCGCGAGGTAAGATCTATCCCAAGAGGGGATAGAAATGCAAAAGCTAACTCTACTCAAGGGCCTAGAAGGGCTGATGAGATTCATAACGGAAATGAATGAGTAATGTTCCCCACAAGAGGTACTACAAATTGAAACTAGTATCTGGCTATAGGGATAGCAAGATCGGTTTGGTTTTTTTTGATACATTGGGAATGGTGGCGGTACTTTGTTTTAAGCTTTTGTTTTATTTTCTCATGTTTTTTCGCGAAAATGTTATTTTCTTATCTCATACTGTTTGAATTTTTGAATTAAATTTGGTTGGGTTTTGTGTTGATTTCATCAGGCTGGACTTGACTTAGTAATTGAAGTTATTTTGCTGGTTTACCTTAAGAGGGTTGAATACCCAAAATCATGCTAGCGTGATAGTAAACACCCAAGCTATTGAAACCCCGTAAAATTCATCAAGTGAGAAATGTTATTCACGACCCGTTGTGGCCGCTCTTGTGTCGAAAGGCAAGAGATATTCACTAGCTATTGTAAAACCATACCAAATCTTTCTGAAAATTACTAACTACAATAATTATCGACAAGAGACCTGATAAGCGGTGGAGGCTTGCAGCCCCACCGCTTTAAAAGCAGATATGGTCTTTATGAATATACTGTGATACCCTTTGGGTTATGCAACCCACCCTCAACTTTCCAGAATATGATCAATGATGTATTCTGTAACAAGTTAGATGTCAGAGTTATTGCTTATATGGATAACATTCTGATCTATACAGAAACAGTTGAAGAACATGTCACCCTTGTTAGGCGAGTCGTGGAAAGGCTAAGGAAGGTACGCCTTTGCGTAAGCATTAAGAAGTCTAGCTTCCATCAACGGGAAGTAGACTTCCTGGGGTATAAGATATGTGATAAAGGAATCTCTATGACAAGTACAAAAGTTGAAGAAATCCAGGCATAGTCAACGCCCGAGAAGGTCGTTGATGTGCAAAGCTTTATCAGCTTTGCTAACTTCTATTATCGGTTCATAAATGGGTTTAGCAGGATAGCCAAACTATTAATGGACTTGACAAAGAAAGATATCAAATGGGTGTGGACTCATTTGTGTCATGAGGCATTTGACGCATGAAAGGAAATGTTTACTACAAGCCCAATTCTGATACACTTTGATGACACTCGTCCAACTAAGTTTGAAACCGACACTAGTGACATTGCATTAGGAGCTGTATTATCTCAACTCTGTGCAGATGAGAAATGGCATCCTGTGGCTTTTGATAGTAGAAAGTTCTCGCCAGCAGAGATAAATTATAACATCCACGATAAGGGGATGGTCGCAATAGTGGTAGCCTTTAAAGAATGGGCACATATTTTGATGTCGGTTGATGATCAGATATTGGGGTACACTGATCACAAGAATTTAGTGTACTTTAAAACTAGAAAGACTGTAAACTGCAGACAACATCATTGGGCAGAGTTTCTACAACAGTTCAATTTTTAGATTATTTATAGGGAAGGACGGTTAAATGAAAAGGCTGATGCTTTGTCGAGGTATAGAGACTACAGCCCTGAAGGGGGAAGTAATTCTGAACCTTTTACATTTTTCGCCCAGGAGAGTATATTGGAGAGGAGCCTGTCATATTGCGACCACATGTGTGGCAGACTTCTCAAGGTTTTGAGTTGCAGACAACATTTCATGAGGCTCTTATGAAAGCAGCCGATAGTGATCAAACCTCTCTATCAACGGTAAAGGCACTCCTCAAAGGAGATGGTAAGGTTGATACAAATTTTAGTATCGAAAATGATTTTCTCCAATATAAGAACTGGTGGTATAGTCCAAAGGATGAAGGTCTAAGACGAACAATCATAGAGGCAGAACATGATTCAAAGATTGCTGGACACTTCGGAACATACAGGACCATTAGTAGGGTTAGGCCTAACATCTATTGGCTAAAGATGGATTAAAACATTACTGAGTACATTTGCTCTTGCGATGTATGTTAAAGTAATAAAGTCATTCGGCATAAGAAGTATGGACTCCTAGAACCCTGAGAGGTTCCTATGAGGCCATGGACGGCGGCAATATCCATGGACTTCATTGTGGGGTTACCCAAGTCCGACGGGTATATGAAGATATTGGTCATCGTAAACAAGTTCTCCAAAATGCCACACTTCATACCGCTAAGGATGGAGGAACATATTAAGGAATAGGCCTTGACGTTCATGAAAGAAATCTGGCGCCTCTATGGGCTTCCTGAATCAAGTGTCTCTGACCGAGATACCCGATTTACATCTAAGTTTTGGACGAGCCTGATTCAACTACTGCATGTAAAGCTTAACCTCTCTACCGCATTCCACCCAGAGAGTGATGGGCAAACCGTAAGGATTAATCAGAGACTAGAACAATATTTAAGAAGTTATTGTTCATATCAGCAAGACGATTGGGTATCTCTGTTGCCCTTTGCGGAATATGGGTATAATACTTCGATGTGGGAATCCAGAAAGGCAAGTCCCTTTGAAATAAATTATAGATTCTCCCTACCGACTAAGTGGTCGGGGATAGTGTCGGATAACAAAGGAATACCCCCAGACAGCGAGCTTGTTGTAAAGGATTTGGAAGGCACATGGCAAGAGATCTGAGAAACAAAACAGCAGGCACAGGAAAGACAACGGAAATGGCATGATTAAAAGAGACAGCCAGCTCCAGAATTTGTCACATTAGAAGATGTCATAAAGGGCAAAGTTAAGAAAGCAGATAGAGTTATGCTAAACGGCGAGAACCTCTGTACAAAAAGGGTAATGGAAAAACTAAACCATAAGATATTTGGACCCTTTGTTGTCGAACACAGGGTTGGGTCTAGGGCCTATGAGATTGAGCTGCAGGAAAGATGGAACATCCATCCTGTATTCCATGTTAGTCTGATGGAGTCCTATCATGAGGATCCGGTGGGCAGGCCTCAAAAGATAATACCAACACCTGACATAGTAGACAATAAGCCTAGCTATGTTATTGCGGAAGTTGTTGCTAGCCGATGGTATGAGAATCCTAAGTCAAAATTCCCACCCCGCTTTGTGCAATATATGGTTGCTTGGGAAGCGTACAGTCCAGAAGAGAATTCATGGAAACCGTTCGAGATATTAGATGATACTGCAATGCAAGCATTGCATGAGTTCCATGACAGGTATCTGTCTAAACCTAGGGACCATAGGGGTATAGACAATCCAAACAGTGGAACTAAGAGACGACATTGACGGTCTGAGGACAGACTAAGAGAAGAGGGGAGTAGTGTAACAACCCAATGATATGCAGCTACATAACTACCATCTTAGCCCGAATGGTATTCCAAGTGGTATCCGAACATCGGATGGTGTTGTATACTTGATATACAAGAATGCTGGTTAGCCTAGGGCAAGGCCCAGGAAACAGTAGAGTAGCCTTAGGTACTCAATTTGGCAGGGAGGACTTGTGGGAGAATGTTCACATAAGGTCAAGAGAATTATGAGAATGTTACACGGATCTCCAAGACAATTTTGTGGTCGACTGGGGGACTTCCGGAGCGGTTAAAGGCATAAGAGGACAAAGTTAGCCTACCTTGGGAATTTGGCCATTATGCCCATGGGACCCAGTTACCCGACAGGGGTATCTAAGTTACCCTACCTTTACCGGCAAGGTGATTCTGGAAATTACCGAGGTCATTTGCTGTACATTCTACAGGCTCTTAGATGATCATGAGCGCACGCACACCTGCATAGAGAGGCCAGCAGCCTGAGCAGTGGTAGCCCGAACATACTATAGAAGTTTGGAGGGTTGAGCTAACACCCCCATCTGGTCCCGGGGTTGGGACGGCGCGTCATAGGCCGACGGCTCTATAGTTGCACACATGCTAGTAAAAAGAGGTCATCGGAGCAGCTGCCGTAACACCGTATACATTGTCGTCGTCTGTCCGACTGTATGTAGTTCGCAGGATATATAAGGGGAGTATAGGTAACCGCCAACATGGGGGTCACCCACATATCGACTCACCGGCACCTAGGAGTCTATCTTAGCCTACGGGTAGTAGGGTAGTCTTGCTAATGGTACTTAGGTAGTCCCAGGAGGCCAGGGCGCTTTCAGGACAGATACATCAGTAACCAGTCGGGACCTTCTCCCCTTGATTTGTAGCATTACTATTGGTTGTCAATGGACTTTAGAGGTATGAGTCATATCATGTTAGAGTATGTCCCGAGAGGCTGGCTATGAGTAGCACCCATTTAGCCAACCATCGGCTACATCTCACCAGCGGAGCTTTCAGGTCAAATTATCACATTCAATTGTTGCACAGATTAAATGATGGACTGCATGGCTTGTATAGACCAAACTACCACTGGGCCTGTAAGTCCACCACCTAGGTATTGACTCCCATTGTCGGCGTAACAGTTTGCCACTGGTATGACTTTGATAGGAAGAGTTCTTCCACCTCCGGTTTTATTGGAGATGCATTGCAGAAACTCATATCCTATTGACAGAGTTAATTGTTCCCGAGTTGGTCTGATACTTCCAGCAGGATAATTGCTGATGGAGGGTAGACCTCGGACAAGCCCTGAGCAGGACAGGGTGCTCACACAAGGTTGAAATAGTGGTGAATGTCGAAGGCTTAAATCTGATATCTACTTAGGTTTCAGCGTTTGGCATTCTACTTCGATAACAAACTTTCCTCAAGACAACTTATTGAGTGAAGCTTTCAACTTAAGGATATTAAGTTTTACTGATTAATTCTTTTGAATTATTTACTTCATCTTTATCTTCTACTTTGAGTGTTTGGTGCGGTCACAACCATACAGTTCACCTCTCAATAGGGTGCTCCCGTGACACATGGGTACCGGAAGCCTGACAGGAATCAAGGTGTAGATCTGGGGGGAGTTGCTGAGACGGATACACCATTGCACACCCTGGGAGATGACCTAGACGAGAAGGAGGAATATTGTTTTCTCTCTCCTCTGAGATGGGGTATGAATAGTAGAATGTAATAAAATAGATCATATACATGGCAAATGGGTCCGGAAGTGACAATTAAAATGGGTAGAGGCATGTATGAGGTGGTCTGCATTATGATGGGTGGATAGAGTATCATAATATGTTTGACAGATGATTATGAGTTACTCAGATATGGATATCCCTTCAGGCGGGGGGCACTTGTAGGCTTAGAATGTAGCGAAATTTGTCAGGCGGATGGTCAAAAGCCATGAGCTAGTAGTAGGATGTCTGGCAGCCAGTGCAAGCCAGGAGCACACTGAAGGATATCTGGTGCAAGGGATGGACTGTGGAGCACTATGGAAGCTGGTGAGTGAAGAGAGAAAGAGTAGGAGAACACGCGCTAGATAAGGGAGGATAAACATTGGGATCAGGGTGTACAGAGTGAATGGGTAATGTGTCAGGAAATGTCCGCAGGACCAAGAACAAGAATATGCAAGGTGATTGGGAGGTAGTAGGCAAAAAAGGCTGGCTGTGGGGGACGGAGTCGGGAAGGGAGCAGAGTGGTGGGAAGTCAGGGATGGGGTCAGCAGGGAGTGCGGTATTATAGAAAGAAAGCTGATAAGACGTAAAGAGGATGGGCTAGCAAGAAGGGGTTTTGCAATCAGGCAGCATCAGGAAAGGGGTAGGATTTGACAAGATATAGTGGAAGAGAGAGGGGGAGGAGCTATTTCGCTAGAGGCAGGGTTGCCATGTAAACTGTGTCGGGCTACGTCGGGTATGTTGGGACATAGGCTTCTGAGTCCGGCCGACAAGAGTACGGATGTCTGCACCCAGAACTGCGGTTAATGTTGTATGTGCTTGCAGTATCTATGGCATAGAGTACGCAGGATGCTGCAGGACACAGCATGTTTTTTTTGCTGATTGGTGCAGCAGTGTTGTGCCGGAAATAGACCCACAGAAGCTGCTGCCGAAGTTGCGTCCTCTTACTAGGGACAGCCTCCTGGGAGCACTGGTGGTTACCCTGTATATGTCATGGTTGGTTGTTTGATGAGATCTCATTGCCAGGATATGTGTGAGGGGACCTTTGGCAAGCATATATAGTGTGTTCAAGCCAGGTCGGTAAACATTACATAAGGTTACAGAGTACTGAAGAGGAAGGTTGAGACCGTGGTCATTAGGTCAGTCGACCTTTTGACAAACAAGGGTAAAACAATACTGTTCAATACTCACCGCTCCCGTAATGAAAGTTGCAGAAGTGAATGGTGTTGTTGGAAGAACCATTTTGGTTAAGAATAGATATCTGTAACAGGATTACTGCTGTTGAACGAAAACGGTAAAATAGCAGGATAGTAATTAACCAACAGGTATTAAGTGTAAGGGAGGCTTCTAGGGTACCGGAGATAGAGCAATAATAGTTAAAGGGCCCGTATGAAGTAAAAGAATCCCTGTTAAACTAAGAATATTCATAAATCAAGATTCAGAGGAAGTCAGCCATTCCCAGCTAGCCAGGAGATGAGTATTAATACAAGAGTTCCTGAAGAACAATGGGAATCAGTGAACCTGCAACCATGATCGCTACATGGCAGTGCACCTTGCCCTGTATGTCCTGTTATCCAAGAAGAGAGCTAAGAGTTATACCAGTTCCTGAATGCGATTGACAGCTTAGAAGCTGGTTCCTTGGCTTGTAATCCTAAACAAAACAAGGAACAGGGATAACTAAATTTAAGCAAAGCTACTTGGTCTTAATTTAGTTCTTGGGGTATAAATCAATCAAAGTAATCAAAGGAAGTGAAGTAAGGAAACTAAGCATAGAAATCTGGTTATCCACTACTGGGTACAGTTACCGGAACATGAATAAATGTTACAGGCTTCGCGCAAGAATGCCAGAAATTGGGACACCCATTATTCTTCTGGCTTTCAGATCTCTACAACGAGGTACTGTACCGGTACTGAGCTACCACAACCTGATGTACTCATGAAGTTAACATATGATTATGGTATAAAGGAAAGGACAAATGCTTGCTCTCATATCACCTTACATATAGGGAGTATCTATGATAGGTCCAATTTAGTCCAGTTGAGAGTTACAATATCCTTAACTAAAGATGGGATCCAACCTGCATGTCAGCATATGATATTCCCTCGCGCCAACTATAGTGACCAACTGATCATACCAGATTACCCTACCTTCACTCCCATGTTACCCTACCTTTCCATGTTACCCTACCTTCACATTCTCATATTATACTACCTCTCTCCCACCAACATTACCCTATCATGCTACCAAGTTACCCTACCTTCACTCCCATGTTACC